>Ga0209035_10000549_pt1 | contig 14827 bp, 14 predicted proteins | sample MarorgKNORR_S2LV_6_FD_188220 | JGI IMG/M metagenome (GOLD analysis project Ga0209035, IMG submission 188220) | Marine microbial communities from the Southern Atlantic Ocean, analyzing organic carbon cycling - AAIW_A/KNORR_S2/LV (SPAdes) (version 2) | ecosystem: Environmental > Aquatic > Marine...
TGCACATGTGCAATCGTTTATAGAAATTGATGTGACCAATATTGTAAAATGGAGAACAAAAGTGAAAGACGCTTTCTTGAAGAGAGAAGGAGAGAAGTTGACTTTTACCCCTATTTTAATGCATGCGGTAGCTTCTACATTGAAGAAATATCCGATGATTAATATCGCTGTAGATGGCGATACAATCATTAAAAAGAAAAATATAAACCTTGGGATGGCAGCTGCCTTACCTGATGGGAATTTAATTGTTCCGGTTATTAAAAATGCCGATCAATTGAACTTGGTTGGAATGACCAAATCGGTAAATGATTTGGCAACCAGAGCAAGAGCAAATCAATTGAAGCCAGATGACATTCAAGGAGGAACCTATACCGTTACCAATGTTGGAAGTTTTGGGAGTATCATGGGAACTCCAATTATCAATCAGCCACAAGTAGCAATTTTAGCCTTGGGTGCGATTCGAAAAGTACCTGCGGTTATTGAAACTTCGGAAGGAGATTTTATAGGAATCAGACAAAAAATGTTTGTATCTCACTCCTATGATCATAGAGTGGTGAATGGTGCTTTAGGTGGAATGTTTATCAAAACACTAAAAGAAACGTTAGAAGCTTGGGATGTGAATCAAGATTTTTAGAAAAACAAATTTTTAAATATGTAAAAAACGCTCGGAGATATTCCGAGCGTTTTTTATTTTACGCAATGATAAATTTTCTTCTAGAGAAATATTTTTTAAACATCCAAAAAAACGAAAAATGCTATATATTTACTCTTTATTAAAATAATCATTTAAAAAACAACATGATAAAGAAATTTTTCACACTAGTACTGCTTGCAATTACGTTAGTAAGTGCAGCACAAGAAACAACACTACTTAGAATAAACTACAAAAAAGGGGATGCCTATTCGGTAAAAATGGACATGACACAAAACATGGGAACGCTTTCTTCTATGAGTATGACAATGTTAGCGGATATTGCTGTTACAGATGTAAAAGAAGATGTGTATTCAAGTGAAACTAGATTTACCAAGATGACAATGGATATGTTGACTGGGGGAAATCTGATGAGTTTTGATTCTGATAAAAGTGATGATGAACTGGATGATACAGGGAAAATGATGAAAGCCCAAATGGGGCCGATGTTAAAAATGATTGTTTTTACAAAAGGAAATAGTTTAGGAGAAATATTGGAATTGAAGATTGAGCCAGATTTTCCTGGTGCTACCGGAATGGTAAATCAATCTAGTTCTATTACATACCCTAAAGAAGCTGTAAAAGCTGGAAGTACTTGGAATGTTACGAAAGAAGATAAAGGAATGAAAATGGATTTTACATATACGGTAACATCAATATCAAAAGACAACGTACTATTAGCTGTTTCAGGTAAGATTTCGGGAATGGCAGAAGGAACAATTTTAGGAAGCGCAACGATTGATAGAGTATCTGGATTGGCGTTAAAAACTACGATTGATATGACCATGTCAATAGCAGGACAAGAGATGACATCAACGATAGCTGTAGTGATGGCAAAAAAATAAATTACAGTCCTACTAAAAACAAAAAAAAGCCTTGAGATTTCTCAAGGCTTTTTTGATTCTATACATGTAGAAAATCTATGCCAACATCGTAACAGGATTTTCTAAAAAGGTACGTAGTGTTTGTAAAAATTGTGCTCCGCTAGCACCATCAACAGTTCTGTGATCGCAAGCTAGAGTTACTTTCATGGTGTTTCCAATCACAATTTGTCCGTCTTTTACCACTGGTTTTTCAGCAATGGCACCTACAGATAAAATTGCAGAGTTTGGTTGATTGATGATCGATGTGAATTCTTGAATACCAAACATTCCTAAATTAGAAATGGTAAAGGTACTTCCTTGCATTTCATCTGGAGTGATCTTTTTATTCCGAGCCTTCCCTGCCAATTCACGAACATTTTCGCCAATTTGTGTCAAGCTCATTTGATCGGTAAATTTCAGTACAGGTACTAATAATCCGTCTTCAACAGCAACAGCAACACCAATATGAACGTGGCTATTGTAACGAGTTGTATTCTCGTTCCATGAAGTATTTACTTGTGGATGCTTTTTCAAGGCCATGGCACATGCTTTTACAACCAGATCATTAAATGATACTTTGGTGTCTGGAATTGCATTGATGGTTTTACGAGAAGCCATCGCTGTATCCATATCAACCTCAATGGTTAAATAATAATGTGGAGCTGAAAACTTAGAATTCCCTAAGGACTTTGCAATTGCTTTACGCATTTGAGAGTTCTTGACCTCTTCAATATGTTCTTCTCCCGCAGGAACAAAAGCAATAACAGGCGCTTGACTTGTAGTTTCTTGAGTTGCAGGCGTGTAATTTTCTACATCCTTTTTAGTGATTCTGCTATTTTCTCCAGAACCTTTAATATTAGACAAATTAATTCCTTTGTCTTTGGCTATTTTCTTTGCTAAAGGCGATGCGAAAATTCGTCCACCAGAAGTTGTTGCTACAGCTTCAGTAACCGTTTCAGCTACTACTTTAGTTGCTTTACCTTCAGCAGGTGTAGCTTCTTTTTTGTTGTCTTCTTTTACAGGTTCGGTTGCAGGTTTAGACTTCTCTTTTAATAATTCAGAAATATCTTCTCCTTTATCACCAATAATAGCCAATAGCGTATCTACAGGAGCAGTTCCTCCTTCTTGAACTCCGATATGTAATAAAGTTCCTTCATTAAACGATTCGAACTCCATGGTTGCTTTATCGGTTTCAATTTCCGCTAAAATATCTCCTTCTTCAATATTGTCTCCAATATTTATCAGCCATTTTGCCACAACACCTTCTTCCATGGTGTCACTTAAACGGGGCATATTTACTACTATTGCCATAATTTTTTAGTGTATTAAATCTATTGATCTATTTTATAAAAGGATAATCTTCTTGTTCGTATACCATATCGTGCAATTGATTAATTTCTGGATATGGAGATTCTTCAGCAAATTTTTCACATTCACTTACTTTATCTTTTACATCTTGAATGATGGTTTTAATTTCGCCGTCAGTCAAATAATTCTTTTCCTTAATAACATCCAATACTTGCGTAATAGGATCTATTTTTTTGTATTCTTCAACTTCGTCTTTTGTTCTGTAATGCTGTGCATCAGACATTGAATGCCCGCGATAACGATAGGTTTTCATTTCTAAGAAAGTAGGTCCATCTCCACGACGAGCTCTTTGTATTGCTTCATCTACAGCTTCTGCTACTTTAATAGGATTCATTCCATCTACAGGTCCACAAGGCATTTCATAACCCAAGCCAAGTTTCCAAATATCGGTATGGTTTGCAGTTCTTTCTACAGAAGTTCCCATTGCGTATCCATTATTTTCAACAATAAAAACAACAGGCAGTTTCCATAACATGGCCATGTTAAACGTTTCATGTACGGAACCTTGTCTTGCAGCACCATCACCAAAATAGGTCAATGTTACGCCATCGTTTCCTTTGTACTTGTCTCCAAAAGCAATTCCAGCGCCTAAAGGAATCTGACCACCAACAATTCCGTGGCCGCCATAAAAACCTTTTTCTTTAGAGAAGATATGCATAGAGCCTCCCATTCCTTTAGAAGTTCCGGTAACTTTACCATATAATTCTGCCATCACTTTTTTAGGATCTACACCCATTCCAATTGGCTGAACGTGATTACGATATGCGGTAATCATTTTGTCTTTTCCCAATTCCATGGCATGTAAAGAACCCGCTAAAACAGCTTCCTGACCATTGTATAAATGTAAAAAACCTCTTACTTTTTGTTGGATATAAACGGCTGCTAGTTTGTCTTCAAACTTTCTCCAAAAGAGCATGTCTTTGTACCAATTGATATAGGTTTCTTTGGTGATTTTTTTCATCGTACTCGTTGTTGATTTTGATGTATTTTACATTAATGTAAAATAATACTAATCGCAAAAATAGCTGTTTTTTTGCAATTAAAAAAAAGGCTTTCAAATAAAATGTAAAGAAGTTTCTTTGAGTAGAAAATAGCAGGAAGGCTTATTTTTCTCTAATGATGATAGCGATGACTTTGGCGCCTTTGGCCAATACCCATAAATCATTTATAATCACTTCCTTAAAGTCGTCATAGATTGAAAACGCACCAGTATTTGGTTTGTATTTTCCTTCGTTAACGGCTAGGATTTCGATTTTATTAAAACCAATATCTAAAGGAATGCTAAAAATTTTTAGCGTTGATTGTAAGGTGTAATTTTCAATGATAAGAATGCCATTTTTAAAAATGGAAATTACATCTCCGTCTTCTAGTCCAAAATCATAACTACTTACATTGATGTTTTTAGATTTTGTGCGAAAACTCCCTAAGTCCATATCAATCATTGGGAAATTGAGTATCGATCTTTCAATATTTTTATTAAACCGTTGCTTTGCAAGCATTTCAGGTGTTATGATCCCTTTATTTTTTAGTGCTTTTTCTTGTTCCGCTTTATCTCGTTGGATTTTGCCATTTCTATAAGCATTCTGAAACCCTTTAGTTGTGTCAATCGTTAAAGGGTTTGGTTTTTTAATAGCGGTAGTTGCTTTGATAGTAATTGAAGTTCCTTTTTTCTTATTGTCTATTTGTGCAATAAGAAACTGACTTCCGAAAAACAGGAAAGTAAGTAGTAAAAAGACAGTTTTTTGATACTTCATGAATGAAAATATATGCTTTTATGTGTGCAAATATAATACCGTTTGTTAAGATTTGTCTTTAAGAATTGTTAAAACTTGTTAGCGTATCGAAAAATTAAAATAGGTTTTAGGAAAAGGCTCGTTTTTTAACGTAAAATGCCACCACTCACTATCATAAGGAGCAAAGTCATTTTCTAGCATGATCTTCCGAAGGAACAGGCGATTCTTTTTTTGTAATTCGGTACTATTTTTATAAAAAGGATGTGATGCTGCTCCAAAAAAATCATAGGGACTTCCCATGTCCAATTCTTCGTTGGTGTTGGTGTTGATGAGTGTCAAGTCGACGGTACTTCCTCTGGTATGCCCAGATTTTGCTGCAATATAACCGAGTTCAAATAAGCTGGTTTTTGGAACCTCTGGATAGTACTCATGTTTCATCAAAGTATCTTTTAAGACTTTTGCCCAGCGCACAAAATGATCTACCGCTTGTTGGGGTCTGTATGCGTCATATATTTTTAAACCTAAATGAAGTGTTGCTAACTGCTGTTGGATATTGTGCAAAGCTTCTGCCGTTGCTTTTGTTACGATGACGGTGTTTTTAAGATAGCCATCTATCGGTTTTCCTATAAAATTATGATGGGTAATGTATCTTAATTCTGATGTAATTGTTGAATCAATATCAGTTAAATACACAAAACCTTTTGGTAGCTTTTGTGAAAGTAGTGATGTGTAAACCAGTACGGAAACTAGTAATAGTAGTTTTTTCATGTGAACCAAAAATAGCAAATTATCTTGAAAGTTGTCAAAATATAAGAAAAAAGTAAAAGCCATATTGAACAAACAATATGACTTTTACAAAGTAAACTAATAAAACCAAGTATTAGTGTTTATAATTAAGAGTGAAGAGCTCTTAATTATGGGTTTATACTTTAATATTTAGAAACACTTCCTCCAGAAGATGTTTTCTTATGGATGCGTTTAGGATTTCCTCTATAGTCTATATCTCCTCCGCTACTTGCTTTTGCATCGATTTCTTTTGAAGCATGGATGTTGATGTCTGCACCACTACTTACTTTAACAGTAGTGGTTTCGCTTTTTAGCTCATAGGCGCGTATAGAACTTCCACTGGTTGCTCTTGAAGTATGGCTTCCTGTTTTTCCACTGATTTTTAAATCTGCACCACTGCTTGCTCTTGATGTTACATGTTCTGCTATTACGGTAATTCTTGCATCAGCACCGCTGCTTACACTTACTTTAAAGAGGTCTGTTTTAATAGCGTTTTCAGAATATACATCGCTTCCGCTAGTTGCTTTCAACTCGTTTAAAGTACGTACTGTTAGATGTACTTTTCGTGCTTTTGCTCTCCAGATATTTTTTTCTGAGTAAATTTTTAATTGTCCATCTCTTACTTCTGTTTTAATGATGTCATGTAAATTTTCATCAGCTTCTACAGTTAAAGAAACATTATCGCCTTGCGTAATGTATAGGTCAATTCCGGTGCTAACTTTTATAGTAGTAAAGTCGTCATTTAGTTTTCTGTTTTCTGTCACAACATGTCTGTTTCCATCAATTCGATTGAAGAGGTCTGCTCCGCAAGAAGAAATGAGTGTTGTGGTAAAAAAGACTACAATTAGTTGTAAGATTTTTGTTTTCATAATACTTGTTTTTTAGCGTGTACAAATGTCATTATATCGAAGCACTTTATATACTAATGGTTACTCAATTGTTGATTTATGAGGATGAAATGTTATTTTCCATTCGTTTCCAATTCTTGTAATGCGCGTAATTTTTTACTGTCCAGCCCATTTTCAGTCATTAAAAAATAATGCGCTGCCATGTCACGATCATACGTGTTTGTTGTGTTGTCAATTTGATTCAAATATCTTTTTGAGCTGTGATCAAAATAAACGGTAACCCCTTCTGGAACAAATAGTATGATGGAGACTGATTCCTCTTTAATCATGTTTTTATAGTTGCTTAAAAAATAGCTATCTAATAAAATTTCATTGCCTAGCACATTGTAATTGTATGTGATGTCAGCAGCTGTTTTCTTTGCTTTTAATCTATTTCTTCCTTCAGATCGTTTTTTAATTTGAATGTAGGTGTTACCTGTTTCGCTTTTTTCTACATCAACTTTTATGTTGGTAGAGTATAGTTTTTTGATGTCATCCTGATACACAATCTCATGATTGCTATACTGTTCATAATTGCTTTGATAGTGCAAGTCATCATTTTTCATCATCTTAATTTTCAAGGTGTCGTTTGCAATAAAAGTCAATTCGCTTTTTTCAATAGCGTGTCCGTTATAGGCTTTTTTTGTGCTGAATTCAATTCCTGTAAAAATCAATGCCAATAATGCAACGATCCAAACACCTAATAAGGATAAAGAAGTTGCTTTGCCAAACTTTTTTACATTGCTTGATAAGATTCGCAATCCTAATACAAATAAGATTAAAAACGGCAATCCAATCATAAGAAACAAACAGATCGTCAATAGCCAATAAGGCATTATTGAATCATAGAAAAATGGAGGATAGTTGACAAAATCAGCATCAAAACCAATAATTTCTAGGCTTCCTATAGAAAAAGCACCAATGATTAATGAGATTAATGTGATAGCGGCAACGATCATTAGAATCACTCCAATAAACTTTCCAATAATTTTAAAACAGGTAAGTAGTATTGAGCCCAACGTGTCTAAAAAATCTTGAAAACCAGAGGGTGTTTTTTTACCATGTTTTTTAAAGCCCTCGTTTACTTTTTTTTTGATTTCTGAAGCTTCATCTTTTATTTTTCCAGAGATTTCATCAGCACTGTTTTTTATGCTTTCAGAGAAATTGGTGAACTCTTCACGAATTTTTTTTTCGATGTTGTCAATATTTACGGCCTCACCTTCCATTTGTAATTTTTCTGCTGTTGTTTCTGCTTGCGGAATTACAATCCAAAGAATGATATAACTAAGAACGCTAAATCCGCTAAAAGCCAATAAGATAAATGCCAATCGAATCCAAACCGTATCCACATCAAAATAATGAGCAATACCAGAAGCAACACCTCCTAAAAATTTATCATCGCCATCTCTAAATAGTTTTTTTCCTGAAGCTTTTTTTCTTTTGTAGTGATGTTCTTCATGTACATAGCCTTCTTCTGCATCTGCATAATCTTCTGGCTGTCCCATTATTTTGATAATTTCATCAATATCACCTTCATTGACAACCTGACGAGCATCTTTTATTTTTTCAGACAAAAGTTCGCTAATTCTTGCTTCAATGTCTTTTATAATTTCGTTTTTCCCTTGTGGATCATCACTCAATGATCTTGAGATCGCATCTAAGTATCGTCTTAGTTTTTGAAAAGCAATCTCATCTATATGGAAAAACAATCCTCCTAAATTTATGTTTATTGTCTTGTTCATTATGTTGTTTTTTTACTAATTATTTGGTTTACTGCTGTTACTAGGTTTCCCCAGGTTTTATCTAGTTCTTTAGAAAATAGAGTTCCATTTTCTGTCAATACATAATATTTTCTTGGTGGGCCAGAAGTAGACTCTTCCCAGCGATATGTCAACAAACCGGCATTTTTCAATCGCGTTAGTAAAGGGTAAATAGTACCCTCTACCACAATTATTTCAGCACTTTTTAGTGTCGATAAGATTTCAGAAGTATAGGCATCTCCATGGTGTAATATGGAAAGGATGCAATATTCTAAAATGCCTTTTCGCATTTGTGCTTTTGTATTTTCTATCTTCATATAAAGAGTTTTATACGTGTTATTTAATAAATTTTATCGTGAAAGGATATCTATAATCTTCTCCTTGGTTACTTTTTAAGGCGGCAATGATGATCAATGCAAATTTGATAATTCCAATTATTCCTGCGATGGATGCAATTCCGAAGATTCCGAAAAAACCTCCACTTGCAAAATCAAAATCAAAATGATTGAAATCTCTCATATGACTTAAAAAAGAACCCAATGCAAAAGGAATTACCGAAAGACCTATGATACATGTGTACAATGCATAACTGATGTTAAAATTCACCGCTTCTTTTCCTTGTTCATCTAAAAATCTGCTTTTCTCTTTTAGCGTTTGCCATAATATCAACGGAACAATAATACTTCCAAATGGAATGATAAATCCCGAAAAGGCTGATATATGAATTAAAAAAGCATTAGTGTTTTCGTTGTTTTTACGCATGTTTTGTTTTTTATAGACTACTTTGGTATGCAAATATATGTCTATTAGATAGTACTATGCAAAACATAGTACTGTATTTAACATTTTTTTAACAATTGAGTCGTTCGTTTTTTTAAAGATATAGTGGTAGTGATTTTTACCAAAAAGGAGGGAAGTACTAAATTACTGTAGAGTTTGGAAGCTTGTTTTTACTTTTCTAAATCAAGATAAAGTTGTTCTACCTTATCTCTTGCCCATGGTGTTCTTCTTAAAAACTGAAGACTAGACTTTATAGAGGGATTATTCTTAAAACAATTGATATTGATTTTCATTGCTAATCTTTCCCAGCCATACTGTTCCTCTAATGCTTCTAGTATCGTTACCAATTTTACCCCGTGAAGCGGATTATTAGGTTGTTCTTGAGGGGTGTTATTTTCTGTTTTCATGATTAGCATTAATTATGTGCGTTGTTAGTAGGCGTTTGTTTATCTGTTAATTTTCGTAAGATAATTCCCATGGTGTTTATAGCGAAATATTTTTCCATTTTTATCTCGTTCAAAGACCATTGTTTCTCCCAATTCTTGATTAGCCCTAATCCGACGAAATGTGTCACCTTTAATATGTTTGTAAAAAGTCATATTATTTCCAGGTTGGTCTACTGGCAAGGAAAGCGTTACTAATTTTCCGTCCCAAGTTGAGATGTACTCTTCACTCCACCATGGCAGAGGATTATAATAGCCAACATACTCTTGAAGATTTTTCTTTTCTTTTGATGACTCTTCTTTTTTCAAGCCTCTCACTTTGTTTAAAATTCCGCCAATCCCTCTGGCATATTTTTCAGGATTGATGCCATTAGCATTAATCATTACTGAGTATGCTCTTTTATTTTTTAAATCAATTTGAAGCGTAGATCTATATCCTGGGCAACCCCCTCCGTGACCAACCCAAGTGTTTCCATTTGATCCTTTGTAAACAATAAAACCCAAACCCCTTGTAGTTTTCCAGTCAGGATTTGTCCAATGAACATTTTGCATGTACTTAAGAGTTGCTGGCTTTAAAATTTCGGTAACTGTAGAATCCCTTAATCGAAATTGCCAAGAAGCGAACTTTCCTAAATCTTGCACATTTGATGAAAACCCAGCAGCAGGTTTTATGCCTTTTGCCTGAAAGAAATTCACTTTTTTACGATTGCTATTTCTTACTAATGCACTATAACCAATGGCAAGTTCATTTCCGTATAACTGTTCTGGAAGTTCGGTTCGGGTATCTGAAAGCCCAAGCGGTTTTAGAATATGTTGCATAACATATTCATCATAGGTAACTCCTGATATTTTTTCAACTATTTTTCCTAAAAGGGTAAGTCCAAGATTGCTGTATTGAAAATAGGTAGCGGCAGGGTACAACGTTTCTTGTTCACTTAGTTTGGAATTTACTTGCGCTTTGGTAGGAAAAGAAAAGTCCGGACCAGTCCAATATGGATAGCCTGCTTCTCTTGGAAGTCCAGAAGAATGTGTCAGTAATGATCTGATGGTAATGGGGCCACTTTCTGCATATTTCTGTTTAAGATTATAAGCAGGTAGCAAATCACTTACTGTATCATCTAGGCGAAGTTTTCCTTCATCGTACAATTTCATTATGGCAACTGAAGTAAACAACTTGGATATTGAGCAAATACTAAAAAGTGTTGTTGCCTTTGCCTTGATGTTTTTTTCTACATTGGCCAAACCAACAGCTCCTGACCAAAGCACTTCCTGATCTTCAATTACAGTAGCGGTTAAACCAGGTAATTTATCAAAATCCTTTTGAGCCTCTAGCCATACCTCTACAAGCTTGAACGCTTCCGTGTACTCTTTTTTACTTTTTTGTGAAAATGTAATTGTAATCGATAAAGAAAGAAGTAAAGTAAAATAATATTTTTTCATGATATTGATTTTTTTTATTGAAATGATGTTTTCATACCTGAGGTCTAATTTAAGGATTTTAGGCTATTTTCGTTCTTTTTTGATAAAAAATCACGTTAAAACTAATAATATGATCAAAAACATTGATTTTTTTATTATTTTAGACCCTTTGAAACGATGTTGATTATTTTTTTTGAATTTATACAGCAATACCTATGAAATTTACACCTAGAAAAATCAATGCTTTTTTACTTTTTAAGCTCCCCGCAGCGTATTTAACAGGAGTACGAGTTGTGTCTATAGAAAAGAAAACCGTTGTTGTACGAGTGCGACATCGATGGATTAATCAAAATCCGTATAAATCATTGTTTTGGGCAGTTCAAGGGATGGCATCAGAGCTAACGACTGGGGTTTTGGTGATGCGAGAAATTGTGAGCTCTGGGCGAAAAATATCAATGTTGGTCATTTCCGTACATGGAAAGTTTACAAAAAAGGCGACAGGTAAAATTCGATTTGTCTCTAATGACGGAAACTTGATTAAAGCTGCCATTCAAAAAGCTGTTGATACAGGAGAAGGACAAGTTGTGGTGATGACTTCAGAAGGATTTAATGAAGCAGGTATTTCTGTTTCAAAGTTTGAGTACGAATGGAGTGTTAAAGTGAAACAATGATCAATTATCAGTGAACAATTATCAATGAACAATGAAAGTAATCAGTTGATGGTTTTCGGATAGAGTTGTTATTAAAAAAAAATCCGCTGAAATTTCAGCGGATTTTGTGTATTAATAAAAGCCTGTTAATTCTTTTTACTTTCGTTCTTTTTGATGTTCGTAATAAAATTGGCTAACTTTTTTCCATATTTAGAGTTTTTCACTTCGTTGGACAACGAATTGTTGATGGTGTCTAACAATCTAATATTAGCATCTACTAACTCTGTTAATGCAATGTATGGCGCAGCAGCATAGTCTGCATTCTTTAAGGCGTAATTTGCTGTGTATAAATAACGTTTTTTTATCAAACGTGAAAATTCAGCATCTATTTTTGAAACCTCCTTAGCGTCTTTTGCTTTCTTAGCGTCAAAGGTTTCTTTAATTAAATCCAATCGTTTACCGCTAAAACGACTAGTCATTTCGTAATATGTGTCAAGAATTTCTTGATTTTTTGATCCTGTGATTTCAGGGTTCAATCCAAATTTCAGTACCTTATCTTTAATGGTAATGACGCCTTCTTCCGCAAAAAAGATAATGCGTTTATCTGTTGTATTTCCGTCAAAAGTTAGATAATACATTTCAGGATCTGTAACATGGTCTGTCAATGTAAAAACATCAGTCCCTAACAATGCAACAGAATCTACAGATACCAATACTGCATCTTGCATTTTTTGTAAATACAAGGTTCCTTTTTTTAAGCCTTCAATTTGACCTTGAACAACCATATTTCCTTCTTTTTTAGAAGAACAAGCAACCGTTAATAACGCTGCTAAACCTAAAATTAGTATTCTTTTCATTTTTTTGAGGTATTATTTTTTCGTTTGCAAAGATGCAGATTTATGTTAAACTTTCGAGGCAATTTCCATTAAAATAGTACAAAGAATTGCTCCAACGGTTCCGATGGCATAGCCGAATACAGCCAACAGAACTCCTACACTAGCTAGTGAAGGATGAAAAGCAGAAGCTACAATTGGTGCAGAAGCTGCTCCGCCAACATTTGCCTGGCTTCCAACCGCTAAAAAGAAATAAGGAGCTTTGATCAACTTGGCTACTAAAATAAGAAGACCAGCATGAATTGCCATCCAAACAGCTCCAATAGTAATGAGTCCTAAATTGTCAAAAATCAATCCTAAATCCATTTTCATTCCAATGGTTGCAACCAATATATAGATAAAAACACTTCCTATCTTACTAGCTCCAGCGCCTTCATAATTTTTCGCTTTGGTAAACGACAACACAATGGCAATCATCGTAGAAATACTAATCAGCCAAAAGAATTTTGAGCCTAAAAATGTAAAGATATTTCGGGTGGTTTCTGATGCTATGGATGCAATAAAATCGTTGAAAAAGGCACTTAAATAGGTTGCAGAAAAATGACCAAATCCAACCGTTCCAAAGGCAATGGCTAAAATAATCATAAAGTCTGTCAACGAAGGGTTTCGTTTTACTTTTTGTGCAAAAGTAGCAACTTTTTCTTTCAATGTTTCAATCGCAGAGGTATCTGCTTTTAACCATTTGTTGATGCGGTCTTTTTTCCCAATTCCAATTAATAAAATGGCCATCCAAATATTTGCTATGACAATATCTACAAAGACCATTCCTCCATATTTTGCTGGGTTGTATTTGTAAATTTCTAACATGGCTGTTTGATTGGCTCCACCACCAATCCAACTTCCTGCTAATGTAGAAAGTCCACGCCAAACGGCATCAAAGTCAGCGCCACCAACAGTTTCTGGAGAAAATATAGAAATCAATAAAATAGCAATTGGACCCCCAATGATAATACCAACCGTTCCAGTAAAAAACATGATCAATGCCTTTGAACCTAAATTAAAAATTGCTTTTAAATCAATACTCAAGGTCATTAAAACTAAAGAGGCAGGGAGTAAAAACCGACTTGAAACAAAGTACAGTTGCGATTGCATTTTAACGGTTTCTCCAACAGCATTTTCTGTTTCCCATTCTGGAGCTATGATTCCGAGTGTTGTAAATATTGCAGGAATAAAATAGGCCATAAATAAGCCTGGAACAATCTTGTAAAATTTGTGCCAAAATCCAGATTTTTTAGCTTCTGTAAAAAAGACAAATCCGAGTGAAATCATTAATATTCCAAAAACAATAGCATCGTTGGTAAAGAAAGGTTCTTTCATCTTGTAGTTTTGATTTCCGCTAAAGTATCAAAATTAAAGACATAAAAAAAACGAAGTGAGCCACTTCGTTTTTTTTAACAGGTTTAGAATTTCTTAACTTCCTTAAATGGAGAAATTTCTATTTTTTCTAAAGATGTTTTATAGGTTTTCCAATCCGTATCAAAGAAGGTGTTTACTTTCTTTAACGCTTCAGCATACGTAGCTTTAAATTGATTGACCAGTTGTTTTTCTGTGCTAGTTTGATTTCCAAACCTGCTTCTAACATACCTGTAAGCAACACCTAACCGTTGGTTTACAGTAACTTCTGGGTTTCTTGTAATTCCTTGTCTTTTGTCCACTTTTCCTAGATACAAGGAAATTAAACCGTCAATTTTCTTCGTAATTTCTTTGGTCGATTTCAACTGTTCTTTGTACTTCTTTTTATCTTCTTTTGTCAATTTAGCGTTGAAAGCTTTCGCTGTGTTTTTACTTTCTATCAACTGCTTCACAACAGCGCCAATTATTTTTTGATAACCTTCTAACTCTTTGCTTGCGGTGTATTTTTGATTGATGGCAGATTGTGAAACCTGCAACCTAGGATCTGATGCAACGGTGATGCTTTGTTCAGAAGTTACATCGCCAAAACTCATTTTTAAACGATAGGTTCCGGGTTTTACAGAAACTCCACTTGGCTCTCTTTTTTGTTTTCTAATCGTTCTTGAAGCTCTAGCAACTCCTTTTTCATCCAAAAACCAATACATTTTATGAACACCACTTTCTTTAGGGGCTTTCTGTTTTAAGGTTCGTATCAAACGAGTGCCGTCAAAAATTTGAAGCTTGATAGAGTCCCATTTTACAATATTGGTTTCCTTTTTTACTGTCTTTTTGCTGTCTTTTTTTGATTTTGACTTTTTTGCTTTTGGAGGTTTGATGATGTAATACGATATCGCAGCGCCATATTTTCTGTTTTCTCCATTGTACAATGCATCTCCTCCAAATCTACTTCCTGTTGGTTGCTGATAATGTGCTTGATACGCTGTTGGTGGTTTGAATAGGGCTATTTTCTGAGACAATAATTGGTTGTTTTTTGCCATGGCACGTAGCGGACGGATGTCATCCAACACCCATGCAGCTCTACCAAAAGTTCCAATCACTAAATCGTGCTCTCTTGATTGAATAACGAGATCTTTAACAGGTACTGTTGGAAAGCCTTCAGTCCATTTTGTCCATTTCTTTCCGGCATCTAGTGAAACATACA
>Ga0209035_10000557_pt1 | contig 14769 bp, 15 predicted proteins | sample MarorgKNORR_S2LV_6_FD_188220 | JGI IMG/M metagenome (GOLD analysis project Ga0209035, IMG submission 188220) | Marine microbial communities from the Southern Atlantic Ocean, analyzing organic carbon cycling - AAIW_A/KNORR_S2/LV (SPAdes) (version 2) | ecosystem: Environmental > Aquatic > Marine...
CCGCCCGCCCCTCTGCCTCTGGCACTTCTACCGATGAGCACCTTGTTGCCGACGCCCACTCGAAGCAAATGCTGGGCGTCGGTGTTGATGGCCATTCCACGAACGTACTCGCCATCGAACAGGCCTTCCAATTCTAGCCTAGCCACCGTGTTGGAGCCACAGCCACCACAACCGAAGACACGGATGCGTGGTTGCAGGGATTTGAGTAGGGTCTTGAGTTCAGGATCGGACTCAGTCTGGACCGGAGCGCCCGGTGGTTCTTCCCCATCCTGAAGTTCCAATACGCGATTGATTAGGTGCTTCATACGAATCGCTGGCGCTTGAAGCAAGGATAATGCTTGCCGTAGTGATTGGGCCCGAAGGGCCCATTGTCAGCCCCTCAATCACTGAGCCAGAAGTTGCTTTCGCGTCTCAATGAATCGCACTACGAAGGTGTAGACTCCACCCCAGAAAGAGACGGCGATTGCAAGCGTCATTCCGTTGAGCTCAGCATTTCCAAGAAGCGCCCAGTGAGCATATTCGTGGGCGGCGGAAATATCGATTCCAGCACCGCCGGTGCCGGCCTGCCAAGCAGCCCAAATCAGTCCAGCTAGCGTAACCACAAGACGGTCGGCGCGGCTGAATCCACCATACAATCTACCCAAGCCGACCGATTGGGCCTGTGTTCCCATGTATGATCCTAGCAATGTGAGCAAAGCAGCAGCCCAACCCGCCAGCGGGTCAATGACGAATGCTGCGTTGTAGCCGATGGCGATAATCAATCCAACATCGACGACGCGATCGATTGTATGATCAAGAAAATCGCCATACGGACCATCAGTTCCTTGATGCCGAGCAAGAGCTCCATCGAGCGCGTCGAAAAGACCAGCGATCAGCACCAGTACTACAGCGCCAAGAATCATCATCGCGCCGTCGTTGTCCATCCCAGCAACAGCAAGCAAGTAGAATGCGACGACCGAAATAACCAGTGAAGTCCATGTCAGAACGCTAGGGTCTAGGTCACCCATTCGCAGCACGAGAGGTTGGACTGCCTTTGTCCAGGTGCCACGCATCTTCTCGAACATCAGTCATCCATCCGTGCTATCCAGTCGATTACGCCCTCAGGGCTAGTCGGTTTGAAGCCATCTGAAATCCATGCAAGAATCGACTTGACAACGGAGTCCACATCTTCTGTCGTCGTATCGAACTCCGACCAAGGTGAATCTCCCTCACGCTCGTTCCACGCACCGCCAAGCAATTCCCACTCGACATTACCCTCGACTTTGGCCGATGAATATCCACGCTCGCTGAGCCGCTCGCGCAGGGTTGCTGGGTTACAGCGGAGCACCACGATAGCGTCAGCGGGGAGGTGGTGCGAAAGGTGCCCATCGATTATTTCCGGCGAGGAAGGAGCTGATTTCCAAGATTCAGCAATTGCTTCAATCAACAGATCGAGATCGACTGGGCGAGCACCGTCACTCGGGTCAACCTCGCCCAAAGCGCCGGCCGATTGTGCCAATTCTTCAATTGTCACGATACCAAATCCGGCCGCAGACAAAAGTGCCGCAACAGTAGTCTTGCCAGTGCCTGGCGTACCGGCGAGGGCGAGGCGGAAGGGGCTGACCACGATGCCTCGGGTCGGCTGGGAACCCATGAACGCATCGTGAAGCCGACGCAACATTGACCCATCAACCGCGCACGCGCATGACCATGAGTGAGCCCGCAACCGCCGGTGCAACCGGAACGCAATCGACAAACTTGAGTGTATTAGGAGCATTTTCACCCAAGAAAACCAAGCTTAATCTCCTACTTCTTGCCGTGCCTATTACCTGGTATTACGCATATATCTCACATGACTCAACAGCCGCCTTCTTCGCTTCGATGGTAGCAATCATGCCGCTCGCATTCCTGATGGGCCGCGCAACCGAAGAAATCGCCCTACGTACCTCCGAATCACTGGGGGGGCTGCTGAACGCTACCTTCGGAAATGCTGCAGAGATGATAATTGCTGGGCTCGCTATCTATGCTGCATTCACCGCCGGAGTGGGTAGTGATACCGCGAACACCATGATCCACCTCGTACAAGCGAGCCTGATTGGAAGCATCCTCGGAAATCTCCTACTCGTCATGGGGCTCGCCTTTGTCTGGGGTGGAATCCATTTCGAAGAGCAAGAATTCTCCTCTGCGCAAGTCAGTACCAATAGCAGTCTGTTACTTCTAGCGGTGGTCGTGCTCATCGTACCAACCGCTTTCCACTCATCTGTTGGTGGAGACTATGATGGGGGAGGTGTAGAGAATCTAAGCCACATTGCAGCAATAATTTTGTTGGGATTGTACGGTCTTTTCCTCTACTTCCAATTCCGTACACACGCGCATCTATTCGCCACCGAGGGACAACATCACGAGTCTCCCGAAATGACCCAACGCGATGCCATAATCCTACTTGTTCTCGCCACAGTACTAGTCTCTTGGATGGCTGAGATTTTGGTGCATTCAGTCGAATCTGCCGCCGCCGATGTGGGGCTTCCTCATCTCTTCATCGGCGTGATTTTGTTGCCACTATTTGGTAATGCAGCTGAGCATTTTACCGCTGTCACAGTTGCTGGAAAAAACAAGATGGATCTATCTTTTGCCATCGCCGTCGGCTCCTCGACACAGATCGCTGTCTTTGTCGCGCCGCTGATGGTTCTCATCTCTTGGTTATTGGGTGTGCAGTTGACTTTCGAGTTTGGTACGCTCGAGACAGTCGCAGTGTTCTGCGCTGTTATGATTGCGAATTTGATTGCTGCTGATGGGAAATCGAATTGGTTGGAAGGGGCGATGCTACTGGGCGCTTATGTGATTCTTGGGGCTGCTTTCCTCTTCCATCCGTAACCGGAAGGGTAGGCTATTGAGCCGCCTGTACCGGGGGACTCACAATGAGTTGCCTCGGTGCCCTTCCCACTACCTTTGAACCAACATATACTTGTGCGACTGAGATACTTGCCACTGCTCCGGTTTCGGCACTGATCATATTCGTAATCGGCATTCCGCTTATCAGTATCGTCAAGCGCTATCTGCGCAGATTATTTGACAAAACCGAGTTCGACGAAGCCCTTGAAAATTTTATTTTTCGAATCGCCGTTCTGTTGATGTGGGCTTTAGTAATCCTCACCGCTGCAAATGAATTGGGCATCAATGTGACCGGCATCGTCGCTGCATTGGGAATTCTTGGACTGGCTGTCGCCTTCGCCGCTCAGGACACCATGGAGAATATCATTGCGGGTATATTCGTCATCGTCGACAGACCGTTCCGAGAAGGTGAGCGCATACTTTTGCCAAAGAAGCTCGGTGGCATTTACAGTAGTTGGGGTGATGTTATCGAAATTGGCCTGCGTACCACGGTCGTGCGCTCTACTGATGGGGTGATGCTAACTATTCCCAACAAATTGCTGACCAATGATACAGTAGCAAATTTCAGCCACAGTGCCGACATGGAATTACGCGTTCGGATTAGGCTGGGACTGATTCCTACCTGGTCTAATGTATCGAAAGCTGAAGAAATCATCATAGATATTGCGGAAAATCATCCTGATATCAGCAAGACGCCGAAACCGCCAGAGGTTGTACTGCGCGATTTCGGGGACCAAGAAGTTATCATGGAAATCCGATATTATGTCAATAATGCTCGAAAGATGCGTCCGTCAAAGTCCTTCTTTGTCGGTGAAATTCTTCGACGATTTGATGAGAGTGGGGTGTCGTTGGCTTTCCCAGTCAGAATCAATATGAACAGTGACGTCGACCTCGGAGATCTTGGATTTTAGGCAGTGCGATTCCATTGAGGCCTTGCTCGGCCGATTATTCAGCCGGCTGGGTAATCTCGCGCTTCAGACGGTAGCCTCTAATTCGACCCACTGAAAGCTCTATGTTTCAGAAATATCATTCGCTCATAACATGTTCAATTGCAGGTAAACCAAAAGAGGAATAAAAATCAAAAGCAGAGTTACTAAAACTGCCATTTGATAACCCCATCCAGTCCATTCAAATTCCTCCCCACAATATGGGCATGAATACGTCCCCTTTTCGGCTTCATCAGCCATGATTATAATATCACTACATTTTGGACAGTGAATCTGACCCATAATTCATGTATTTCTTGTTAGGTAAATATAGTTTCTACCGCCAATGGGTAGCGGTTGAAACGTATGCGTTTCAAAGGGCCCCCCTCTGAAACTATTGGCGGCGCATCATTGAAGCCTGATGCAGTAGTGCTCAGAGTGAATGAACTGGAAAAAGTTCGCTGGACCGGCAATTCTCGCTGGCCTCGCTATTCTCATTTGGTCGGGAGTAAATGTTCTTTTGAATATGAAATATGAGGAGGGGGATACGGTTGATCCAGGTGTTCCAATTGGTGTTTGTGGCATAGGTTTACTCTCGAGTTTAATGTGCTTGGGTTCAATCGTTTGGTTTGCGTTTGCATTGGGAACGAAGACGCAAAAGACGGTTTTCTTGGCCGGAGACCCTGGTAATTCCCAACATAGTTCAGTTCCTGTTGCAAGTGATTCGCAGAGTAATGTCGTACCCTCTACGATTGGTGGAGGGGCCGTGTCATATATTCGAGAAAAAATCGCCATCGAAAAATCTGAAGGTGATACAGCGCAAATGGTTGGTTTCCTCATTATTTTTGGTAGCATTGCGATGTTCGCACTCATGGTGCTCTTGGGATTCATTTCGATACTAATGTCATTAGGGTCGGGATTAGGATTCTCTGGTGGAACATGCAACAATACCTGTGAATCCATATGGGCGGGAGCGGTTTTGAGTAAGCGGATCTCTCTCTTGCTTTTCCCATGTGGTCTGATTGCTTTGGCGAGGCCTTGGTCATGGTTCCGTTCTGCCGAAGATATTCATGATCCTGTTGTGAAAGTAAGGGCTGGTATTGTAGCAGGAATAGCATTAATTGCAGTAATCTCCTTTGGTTGGCCCGCTTTGATTGTTGTAGGAATAGCGTTGATTATCTATGCAGCAGCAGGATGGGCGAATGGATAGGGTCTATCCGAATACCCATTGAAACGGATTTACAATTTCAAAGGGCTTTCAGTCCGTCCTTCGATAGCCTAGCCATCCGATTGAGATATCTTTCACAGATACTCTTTTGATTCTCTGAAAATCAGGTTATAGCGGCAGAACTCATCTGGGTCTCCCTCAACTTCTTCCCGTCGAATCAACACATTACCTTCGGTAAGGTATCGAGCAGTTAGGGCGCCTTCAATGATACCGTCGTCGAGAGACCATAGAGGAAGTATGTCCTTCTCACTCGTGAGACTTGAGAGGTTGACCTTGATATGGAATTCGGGATCGATATCATAACTCAGTTTACCGAGTCCAGCGTGCTCCCACCAATCCATCATTTCATTTAGGAATTCGATGTTGCCCTCTATATTTCTCAGACTGAAGGATAGTTCCTCACCGATACGATTCCCAACCTGTCTCAACAGTGAGGAAATGTCAATTCCGAATGAGCTTAGGCTACCAAGACCTCCTGTTTCGAGTTGTTTCCTTGCTTCACTGATTTCTAGTCCAGCCGCCATGAAGGCTTGGGGGTTGAATGGGGTGTCCGTATCAGGAAGTTCATCGGCGATTTGAAGCACACCCCTTATTTTATCCAGGAATGATCCACTGTCCAAAGTCAACCTCAGAGGATCGACTATCTTCTCCTCAGTGAATCTTTTTGAGGCTGCATCGAACGGTATAGCCTCTTCCCATATTGAATCTATGAGGTTGCTTTGCGAATCTGCGAAGTTAGAGGACTCGACTACTAAGGCTGCATCATTCTTCCCTCTACCCACTGGATTTTCCTCAGTTTTCAGATATTGAATTACCTCTGACGAATCCATCACTGCGCCCTGGGCATCGAGATCAACCGAATGTCGAACCTCAATCGAACTGTCAAGTTCGCTGTAGAATCTTATTGTCCTCTTGTCCAATTGGGCTAGAACCCTAACAACGACTCCTTTCTTTGCGGCTGAATTAACCTCACTAAGGGCAGAACTTCTGCATAGGTGAAGAATACCAAACCTCCCTAGGACTAGAACTAGACTCTTTTCAGCCTCATCAGCCATCTTCTCAATTCTCTTGAGAATGTGGACTCTTTCCTTAAGGACAGCGAACTTGGGTTCGTCGAGTGCTGTTTTGGTTTCTGATGAGTCCTTTCCACTCTTCTCACCCGAATCCATTCTTTTGAATCCCTCTTCAATCCTAGAAAGTTGCTCCCGTCTGATTTCAACGAGGTGCTTTACTACATCAATAATTGAAGGACTGGAGAATCTCATTGGCCTGTCCGCAGTAGAAGTGACTAACCCGATTTGTTGGAGTCTTTCCAGGGAGTTGTACGCATCCAATCTGGTTGTTCCGAGTTCTTTGGCCAGTTCGCTAGCTTTCATATTGGGGCTTGTTGAAAGAATGATTACAGCATTAGCCTCTCTTTCAGAGAGGCCTGCGTCAGAGAGTATCTGAGTCCAACTCATTAAATCAACTCTCACTGGTAATGCTGCTCATTGTTGAAAGGATATTTGCAACGTGTTGTCTAGGCCTAAATAGCCAATCGTAGACGTAGTGAATCTTGTTATCAGGTCCGATGACGAAAGAAGATTTAGAGGGGAAGATCCCCAAGTGCGTCGGAACATTAAACATTTCAGCTACTTTTCTATCCGGGTCAGAAAGGAGTGTGAATGGTAATTGCAGATTCTCCTTGAACTTCTTATGTTCTGAAACGCTGTCCCGACTAATTCCAATAACCTCTACAGGAGGTTCCAGAGAACGGAACAAATCATACTGCTCTTTGAACGAAAGGCACCCTCTCTTGCATACAGCGGATTGGCCCCTGTAGAAGAAAAACACGACCTTCCACTGGCCATTCAACTCGCTGAAGGCGAATTCTTTACCCTCACTAGTTTTGAGAGAGAATTCGGAGGCTATCTCTCCAATCACCCTAATCATAGTAAAAACTCCAAATAAACTCACTTTTAATTCAATCTATATCCAGTATGTGACCCATTCTGTGGCGCTTGGTATCGAGATATCTCTGATTAATAGGAGAAATTCCTGTTATGTGCGACTTGCGTTGAACCACTTGAATTCCATTGTTTGCTAATCCTCTGACCTTGAGAGGATTGTTCGTCATGAGTCTGACCTTGTGAATTCCAATCTCTTTGAGCATTGTCGCTGCTATCGAGTATTCGCGTGCATCCGCGGGAAGACCTAGGGCCAAGTTAGCGTCCAGAGTGTCGTAGCCTAAATCCTGCAGAGCATAGGCTTGGATCTTACACTTGAGTCCGATTCCCCTCCCTTCCTGTCTTAGGTAAGCAATAGCTCCAGATCCCTCTTCCTGAATTCTTTTCATGGCGGCTTGGAGTTGAGGGCCGCAATCACATTTCATCGATCCGAAAGCATCTCCAGTTAGGCACTCGGAGTGAATCCTCACCAAGGGAGATGAGTTACTGTTCAGTTCACCAGTGTACAGCAGAGAATGTTCATTTCCATCTTCATCGACTGTGACTCGAATTCTGAAATTTCCATATTCTGTCGGCAAGAAAGAATCTGCCTCAATCTCAACGATTTTATTCTTCCTTAGTTGAATTGTCATGTTTGGCCGTTCCTCCATTAGGTTATGAATGGCTGTTTTTGTTCTTACTGGAAGCAAACACCCGATTATATGCAAAACTAGTACAGTCACCCACATGCATGAGAATAGAGAGGTAGGTTCAGTACCTCCTCATAGTCGCGTGCGTGAATTAAATCATCTACCCAAAAATCTGGAAGGTGAGTTTGTTCTATACTGGATGACAGCCTGTCGCAGATTCCACCATAATGCTGCTCTAGAGCGTTGCATACAGATAGCATCGGAGATGGGGAAGCCGGTATTGGTGGTAGAGCCAGTAGCTATCAGGCACAAATGGTCAAGCGATAGGATTCTGACTTTCTTGGCACAGGGGATGATAGACAATCTAGCAATCTTTGAATTCCATGGCATATCCTATCTACCATGGATTGAGACTCACAAGAAATCTGGGGATGGCCTACTTCGTAATCTTTCGAGAAAATCATGTGCTGTGGTAATAGATGACTATCCAACATATCTTCCAAAGATTGTAATGGACAGGGCTAGAGAGACATGTTTTGTTAGTTTGGAAGCTGTAGATTCTAACGGTATTATCCCAATGAGTTGGGCTGAAGATGCGCACCTGACCGCATATTCATACCGTAAGCACGTCCAAAGGAGCCTTGTTGATGCTATGTTCAGTATCCCGAAATACAATCCCATGGATTCCATCAAAGAGAATCTCATGGTCAATCCGTCATATCTCGATTCGCTTTTCTCTTCTATAGGAGCTGAAATTACTCCTTACGAATGGATGTGGAGATTGGCTCAGGGAGGCGAGATAGGTGTTGAGGCTTGCTCTCCTCTGGATATTGACCATAGTGTAGGTCCAGTAGAATCAATGCGCGGAGGGAGGTTTGAGGCGCTGATTAGATTCGAGAAATTTTTGCAAGGAGGATTAGATCGCTACGATACTGGCAGAAATGATACTGATGATCCTGCGACTAGTGGCCTATCACCCTGGATTCACTTCGGACACATATCGAGTTTCGAGATAGTTCTAGCAGTATTAGACAAGGCGAATTGGGATATTGGAATGATTTCATTTGAGGATACTGGAAGGGGTTCTCGAAGCGGTTGGTGGGGGCTTCCTGAGGCATATGAGGGGTTTCTTGATCAAATCATCACTTGGCGAGAACTGGGATTCAATTTCGCACACTACAGAGAGGACCACAATAGCATCCATTCCATACCTGCTTGGGCCAAGAAGTCGCTCAATTACCATGCTAATGATGAGCGTCTAGCATACACATTCGAAGAGATTGAGCAGGCCATGACCGATGACGAGGTTTGGAATGCTGCACAGCGCCAGTTACTCCGTACTGGGCATATTCACAATTACCTTAGGATGGTCTGGGGGAAGAGGATTCTTGAATGGGCTCCAAACCCTGAAACAGCCGCTGAATGGATGATAATAATCAATGATAAATGGGCATTGGACGGGAGAGATCCAAATTCCTACACGGGTATTTTCTGGGTTCTGGGTCGACATGATAGAGCCTGGGGTCCTGAGAGACCTATTTTTGGGAAGGTTAGGTACATGTCTTCCAGTAATACGAAAAAGAAATTGAGGCTTGACAATTATCTGGCCAAATGGGCTGAGGACGCCCCTATTCCAAAGTCCACGATTAGGTGATTAGATGTACAAATATAACCACACGACCACTGTTGAAGCTGATATTGAATCTACCTTTGCTTGGTTCGAGCATGAGGGGTCATTTCGGCGACTGATGCCTCCTTGGGAAGTCGCCGAGGAGGTACGAGCAGACGAGTCCCTCGAGGTTGGGTCGCAAAGGGTGTTCAAATTCCCAATGGGGCCACTCAAGATGACATGGATTGCAGAGCATACTGCTTACGATCCGCCACATCACTTTGCAGATACGATGGTCAAGGGTCCATTCTGGTCCTGGAATCACAACCACGACCTGAAGGAGTCGAATGGAACAACTACGGTTGAAGACGAAGTTACCTACCAAGTTCCATTCGGACCACTTGGAAATCTAGCCGACAGGGTTCTTGGAGGAATGCTGGTAAAGAGTCGGCTAACGAGAATGTTCAGGGCGCGAGAATTGCGTCTTCAAAGAGACATGGAACAGCATTCTAAGTTCTCGCATCTTCCTCGAAAGCGTATTTTGGTTGCAGGCTCATCTGGCATGATTGGTACGCAATTGGTAGCATTCTTGGACACAGGAGGACACGAAGTCTGGAGACTAGTAAGACGACAGCCCAAGCAAGGGGCTAATGAGATTCGCTGGGATCCTAGTAACGGTGAAATTGAGGCTAGTGATCTTGAAGGGTTTGATGTCGTAATCCACCTAGGTGGGGAAGGAATCGGTGACAAGCGATGGAACAAGAAGAGGAAAAAGGCTATTCGAGATTCACGCGTTAACAGCACAACCCTACTCTCCAATACAATCGCATCCCTGGAGAAAAAGCCTGAGGTGTTCGTTCTCGCCAGCGCTATCGGCTGGTACGGCAATCGTGGAGACGAGGAACTCACCGAGAAGAGTGCATCCGGCAAGGGTTTTCTCCCTGACATATGTAACGAGTGGGAGGCTGCTGCAGAGGCCATAGAAGATGCAGGAATTCGTACAGCTTACTTACGATCTGGCATAGTGCTAGCAGCGACTGGAGGAGCCCTCGGTAAGATGCTACTACCATTCAAGCTCGGTGCAGGTGGCCCGATGGGAGGTGGCAAACAGTGGATGTCTTGGATTTCTCTTGACGACCAGATTTACGCTATTCACCACCTCGTATTGAATGAAGAATCAAGTGGAGCATACAATATCACAGCCCCAAATCCCGAGAGGCAGAAGAATTTTGCAAAGGCTCTGGGTAAGGTTCTGAGACGACCGGCTTTTGCTCCTCTACCAAAATTCGTAATCAAAATTATATTTGGCGAGATGGGTGAGAAATTGACTCTGGATAGCCAGAGAGTCCTACCCACTAGACTACAGAAGGAAGGTTATGACTTTGTGCACGAGGATCTTGAATCTGCACTGAGAGACTCTCTGGGCATGTGGAGAAGTATCTGACTTATCTTACAGATTTTCAGTCATCAATTCTTGAGAATAGACTCGCAAAACCGAGGCTTGAGATAGCTATAACTGTGGAAAAACCAGGCAAGAAACTTTCACTTTCTGAGTTATCTTCGATTGGAGGCATCTCTTCATTGGGTGCAGCATTTACGATGATTATTCCCACCATTCCGAAGTCTTCATGAGGTTCACAGACATACTCAAATGACCCATTGGTACCGCGCTCGAATGTGAATGTGTAATCGACATTTCTTGAGGCATCCCCAGAATCAAACAAACCATTTTTGTCTACTGCATTGTGAGCCAATAGCTCTCCACTCCAGAAGAATCTGACCGAATCTCCCTCGGTTATTGTTACAGTCTCTGGTGAGAATCTGAGGTTGGTACTGTCCACACTAACAACGACCACTTCACCTTCCTCCTGAATCGTTTGAGCCTGAGTGATCGTAGCCGAAGACGCCAGAAAAAACGCTAGAAACACAACTCCGATAGCGGTTCTCATGTTTCGGAATTATCTAATTAGCGTATTAACTGCTGTTTTCTTACTCATAGCCATTCATTGCTAAAAATGGGATTTATCTATGGATTATTCTGTGGTGAACTGACAGAGATTTATATGTGATTTAGATGAAAAAATACATCTGTTCATAACCTCTACTTCGATGGCACGTGACATGATTATCAAGAACATGTTCGCTTTGCTTGCATCGAGTTACGTCTCATTCGGAGTCTCTACGATGGCGACCGGAGGTTTGGTAGAATCGGATTTGTTAACTATCTGCCTTTTCTTCTCTGTGATTTTCGTACCGAGTTGGTCAATTCTGTCGTTTTTCCTCTTCCCAGACAATAAGGAAATTTTGACTCGTTATCGACATTATCTTCGAAGAAGCAGTGTTTGATCAATGGGTTTGCAGTTCGCCCTTTCAGAGGGTACCCACTGATTCAAAGTTCAGCGTAGTAGTCGATTACCGCCTCATTGAGAGCTTCTCGAGCGCTATTCTCATCCACAGTTAGTGTGATTCCATCCCGCCTCAGTGCCTCCCCATCGACAAAGACATCGAGCACTCGGCCACCTGAGTACAATAGGTTTGGAAGAAGCCTCCTTCCATCTCTGCCGATTGGTGACATACGTATGTCATTGAGATCCCATGTAACCCAATCAAGAGAATCCTTGGTTGCTAACTGCCAAGTCTCCTCAGGGACGAGGACTCGTGCATCCCAATGGTCGTGCTTCTGCACTAAACTCGCCGCCTTCGCCTCCGATCTCATGTCTAGTGAGTTATTGCTCGCTGAACCATCCGAACCCAAGCGAACATCGACCTCTGCTTCTTTCATCGCCGGGTAAGACATTGTTCCTCCACATGCGAGCTTCTGATTGGAGGTCGGACAATGAACTGCGTGAGCATCATGCCCTGCAAGTATTCTCATCTCTTTCTTGGTCAGCCAGCCGCAGTGGGCACAAACGGTGGTTCCATCGGTGAAGTAGTCGAGCGAATCTAGATATTCTACAGGATACATTCCATGTTCTGCGTGGCAATCAGCGACTTCTTTCCTCGTCTCGGAAGTGTGAATGTGGAGGGTGCAACCAGTCTTTTTGGCTAGATCTGAACCCTTCAGCAGAATTTCTTCGTCGCAGACGTATACCGAGTGTGTCCCGACACCGTAATCTATCCTTCCAGGCCTCGGTGAAGGTCCTGTAATGAGGCTCTCAACATGACGCAAGGCATCTCCCGAGCCGGGCTTGAAGTTAGGAGTCAAACCATCGGTTATTGGTCCGCAAAGAGTCGCCCTGACTCCGGTTTCTGCTAGAGTCTCACCGATGGTTTGGGTGTGGAAATACATGTCACAGGCGAATGTCGTTCCTGTTGCGATCATCTCAGCTGCTGCGGCCCTAGTGCCGGTTTCAACGAGTTCGGGAGTCAGCCGCTTTTCGACAGGGAAGATCGATGTTTCGAGCCATTCCATGAGTGGTAGTCCTTCACCCATGCCTCGATTGAGAATCATCGCTAGGTGGGTGTGCCAATTCTGGAATGAGCGGGTGATGAGTCGGTTGCTTCCATCGATTGTTTCTAGGACATCCTCATCGCCTTTACTCTGGTCTACTGAGCCGTCAGCGTGGAGGATGAAATCACCACGTTTTGTTTGACAATCGTGATCGATTAGCCAAGCATTGGTGATGCGGCGAGCGCCGAACTCGCCTGAACCACCAGATGCTTGCTGTGCGCCGGCCATCATGATTCCTCGTAGTTGAGCCAGAGGCTCGTATGAGTCAATGTTTCCCTAACTGATTCTTGCTGAATCAGTTGCTGGACCGAGGTAGTAATGGAATTATCCTGTCTACAAGAGACTCTAAATTTCTTGTCTGGATCCAGACCTTCCCTGAACCTGATAGTTCCAAAATTAGCCCTTCGCCTCCAAACATTGTACTTTTCATGCCACCCGAAGGAGCCACTCGATATGTCACTCCATCAGTAAATGCGACCAGATGACCATTGTCTACCGCTATCGGTGCATCTTCAGACACCTCGATTTCCTTGAGTGCTCCATATGCACAGTAGAATACCTGTCCCGAACCGCCCTCTGAGAAAGCCCTTAGGAAGAACGTGCTCTCTTTGGAAAACAGAGATTTTGCACCCTGAAACTTGGTATCATACTGGACATTGGAGGAGCAGGCCATGAATGCTCCTCCCTGCATGAACAAGTTCTGTCCGGGTTCGATGTCGAAAGTGCTGATGTCTCCCGGGTAGGAAGGAGCCATTGAGATCCATCCTCCGCTGCCGCCTGCTGTGAATGTGTTGAGCCAGAAGGATTCCCCCCCCACCATGCTCGTAGCCACGCTCTTGAGGAAGCCTCCAATGCCCCCTCCTCGACTCATGCCAGTTTTCATATCCAATCCGACGGATTGTGACACCATTGCACCCGGTTCAACCTTAATCGATTCCCCAGGGCTGAGGTGGGCGGTCAATAGGGTGAAAGAAGGTCCGAATTCAAATTCTGTCTTCATGTTCCTAGGGGCTCAAATTCTCTTTTTGAAACTACCTATCTAGTGATGCAATGCAATTCGCGCTGAGGCGGCTGAGCACTTCTCCACCCTCACGAGTGAGAGTGCATTCGATTTGATCTTCGGGCTTCATCGGGCCAACTCCTTTGGGTGTTCCAGTCCATATCAAATCGCCCGGCTCGAGGTCGTACCATCCCGATAGATGCTTCACGAGGTCCGCCACCGAGTGAATCATCAGCGATGTCGAAGCATCTTGGCGTACCTCTCCATTAACACTCAATTTCACTCGCATGACTTCGTCACTGTAAGGCACCCAAGTGCCCAGAACTCCGCTGCCTCGGAAGGCCTTGCCCTCGGTCCACGGCCAGCGCTTGTCCTTGGCCAAACTCTGCCGCGTTCGGTTAGTGGTATCGCAGCCAACGCACATTGCTTCGGGCTGCAAATCCTTGCCCAACCTTACGACCAACTCTACCTCATGGTCGACGTGCTCGTCGCCGTGCATGAGTTCGATTGTGTTCGTTCCGTCTGCCGAGGCTTCGACGTGAGCGCTTGCGGGTTTGAGGAAGAATCTCGGGTACTCCTCAGAGATGTCTCCTCCTATCTCAACCGCGTGCCCAGCGTAATTCCTGAAGCAGCACCATCCTAGTCCCATAGCCCTCCGTGTGGGTTCCTTGACTTGAGTAATACGGCCGGATTTTGCCTCACGCCATCGCGAGGATTCAAGGGGGTCCGGCCCACGAAGCATAGTGATGTCAGAGGATCCCTACCGCGTCCTCGGCGTCGGCAAGGATGCTACGGATGCGGAAGTCAAGCGATCTTATCGCAAGCTCGCCCGACAGCATCACCCCGATCGTAACCCGGGCGATGCGGCCGCTGAGGAGCGATTCAAGGCAATCCAAGCGGCCTACGATCAGATTGGAACCGCAGCTGCGCGCAAGGAATACGATCAGCAACAACGTATCGAGGAAATGTTCGCCCGCGGCGGCAACCCATTCTCAGGATTCAGCGGCGCAGGCGGCCATGGCAGAGGCAGCAATCCATTCGTCGGAAAAGGTCAGGGTGCCGGCTTCGACTTCTCGGACATTCTCAACCAATTCATGGGTGGAAAGGGT
>Ga0209035_10000561_pt1 | contig 14674 bp, 15 predicted proteins | sample MarorgKNORR_S2LV_6_FD_188220 | JGI IMG/M metagenome (GOLD analysis project Ga0209035, IMG submission 188220) | Marine microbial communities from the Southern Atlantic Ocean, analyzing organic carbon cycling - AAIW_A/KNORR_S2/LV (SPAdes) (version 2) | ecosystem: Environmental > Aquatic > Marine...
CAGGCGTTTTAAATGGCGAATTATTGAAAAAAATGGGTGAAAAACCCATTATTTTAGCCATGTCTAATCCCATTCCCGAAATTATGCCTGAAGAGGCAATTGCCGCCCGCCCCGATGCCATATTGGCAACCGGCCGTTCTGACTACCCTAACCAAGTGAATAACGTACTCTGTTTTCCGTTCATCTTTCGCGGAGCATTAGACTGCGGTGCTTCGACTATTAACGAAGAAATGAAAATGGCTGCGGTAAGAGCCATTGCAGACCTCGCCACCATGGAAATCTCAGATGTTGTTGCTGCTGCCTACGCCGATGAAAAACTTAAGTTTGGCCCTGAATATCTTATTCCAAAAGCCTTCGATCCGCGTTTAATCGAAGTTGTGCCCATAGCTGTAGTCAAGGCTGCAATGGCTAGCGGCGTAGCCACTCGGCCAATAGAAGACCTTGAACTGTACCGCCAAACGTTACATGAGTTTGTCAATCAAGCCGGCTTGTTCATGCAACCAATTATTGAAGTGGCTAAAAAAGCACCCGCTAAAATTGTCTATGCAGAAGGCGAAAATGACGATGTCCTACTGGCAGTGCAGGCGGTTATTGACGAAAAAATCGCTCGACCCATTTTAATCGGCGCGCGCCACAAGATCGAAATAAAGATTGATCGTCTTGGATTGCGTATCGACCTCGATAAAGAGCTGGATATAGTCAATCCAGATGATAATGAAAAATATGAAGAATACACCACTCTCTATCACGAGATGGTGGGGCGCCAAGGTGTCTCTGTCGCTGCAGCACGCAAAATTATGCGTGATGACAACACAGCTATTGCCGCAGTCATGGTCGCCAACAATGATGCTGATGGTCTTATTTGCGGAAAGGTTGGTCGATTTGATTTCCATCTTAGAGAAATCATGCATTTGCTCGGCTCAGAGGATAAAGACCAATTGGTGTCTTCTGCAGCCGTCTTATTAATGCCCGACGGCCCACTATTTCTAGCTGACACCACTATGAACGTCGATCCAACGTCTGAGGAATTAGTTAAGATAACAGAAGCAAGTATCGACCTTGTTGCTCGTTTCGGGATTGAGCCTAAGGTGGCGCTATTGTCGCATTCCAATTTTGGCACATCTAACACTGCCTCCGCGAAAAAAGTTCGTGAGGCATCAGAGTTGTTGCGCAACAAATACCCAAATTTACAGCTAGACGGTGAGATGCATGTGTTAAGTGCCCTGAATCCTATACTTAGGGATACAGTTTATGCTCAAGCCAACCTGCAAGGCCGTGCCAACGTGTTAGTAATGCCTAACTTAGACTCGGCTAATATTGCCATGGGGCTTATCCGTTCATTAACTGACGCATTATTGATCGGGCCTTTTATCACCGGATTACGAAAGCCCGCGCATATTGTAATTCCGTCGGTATCCTCGAGGGGTATTTTCAATATGACTGCTTTAACCGTTGCCGACATACATGCCGGACGCTAGGCCCTAAAATGTTATTTTTTTTGTAGTGATAGCGCCATTTGATAAAGCTGTTTCTTGTCGCCGCCAGTTATTTTGGCGGCGATAGATGCGGCCTTAGTTAGGGGTAATTCTTTAATCAATAGTCCTAATAATTTCTCTGAATCAGCGAGGGTGGTCTCGACCATTTTTTCTTGACCAGCAATAACTAAAACGATCTCTCCTCGCTGTTGATTACTGTCCTCTGTCACCTGCTTTAATAGATCAGTGAGATTTCCATGCAAGTAGGTTTCGAAGTTTTTAGTAATCTCACGCGCCATAAAAGCTAAACGCTCAGGTCCAAAAATATCACTAAAATCTGCAATGGTGTTGACTATACGATGTGGCGCCTCGTAACACACAATAGTTTCTGCCACAGTTTTCAATGCTTCAATAGCCGCTTTTCGCTGACTTGACTTAGAGGGTAAAAATCCAATAAATCGAAATTTGTCAGTCGGCAGTCCAGATACACTCAAAGCGGCTATTACCGCGCTTGCACCGGGAATAGGTACCACCGAAAACCCACCTAGTCGTGCTTCATGTACTAGTCTGTAACCCGGGTCAGAGATCAACGGTGTACCCGCATCGGAAATTAGGGCAATATCATCCCCAGCAGCTAGTCTTTTAAGTATTTTATCGGTGCTGCGCTTATCACTATGGTCGTGGTAAGCAACACAGGTTGTTGTGATCCGAAAATGATCAAGCAACCTTTTGCTGTGACGTGTATCTTCACAAGCAATTAGACTGACAGACTGGAGAGTGGTGACCGCGCGAGGTACCATATCCCCTAGATTGCCAATGGGTGTGGCAACAACATATAACGTACCGGGTTGATTTGAATTCATGAATAAAAAGTTTCTTCTACAAATTGTTGGTTTAGGTTGTATCTTAGCCTTTATTACCGGTTGTACGCCAACTGCAACGACACAGAGTGGCAGAGTACCCGTTACTTTTATCGCGGCCACCGAAGATGCGTCTCTTTATGAGCAAGCTGAGGCCTTATTTTCTGGGGCGCAATCAGTCGAAGTGCCAAGCGAAATTATACTGCAAGCAGCAATTATGTTTGCCAAAAGTGGTAATAAGAAGAGAAGTTCTGAATCTCTGTCGCTAATAGATACTGATGATCTAACAAATATAGACTTTGTCGACTACACCCTACTCGGCATCGAACTAAATATGCAATCTAACTCTCCAATTGATGCATTACTAAAATTGGAAACGGCCCGTTTCATTAGACTGAAATCGTCATTTAGAGGGCAAGCTAAGCTACACCTATTAAGCCTTGAATCAGATATTAAGGCCGAGCTTGGCAATATAGAATCAAGCCTTAATGCCTCCATCAAGTTAGCTCAGTTGCTTAATAAAAAAAGTGATGTGCTTAATGTACACAATAAGATTTGGCGACAACTATCTGCGCAGCCTTACAATTTTTTGCAACAATGTTTTGGGGCATCTGAATCTGTCCTTGGACTCTGGTGTAACTTAGCTGCGGACATGCGTCCGTTTCAAAGTAATTACACGGGCCAACTTGCACAGTTTAATAACTGGAAAGTAACTAATTCTTCTCATCCCGCGGCTCTAACCCCACCATCGTGGTTCAACCAAGGCCGAAAAAATATTGCCCCCTCTTCGCAGGTGGCTCTTTTGTTACCACTTCAAGATGACTACAGAATTCCCAGCCAAACATTTCTCGATGGCTTTATGGAGGCCTATTACCAATTGTTTGAACAAAGTAATACGGAACCACCCAATCTCAGGCTCCACGACACGTCAAATCAAACTATGCAGCAAGCCTACGACAATGCTATAGCCGAAGGAGCCGATATGGTGATAGGAGGCTTACGAGAATCAGAGTCTGAAAGTCTTATGCAACTAAAACTAATACCTGTTCCAACAATTAGCTTAAATCGACTAGACCGCACTGAAACTCAGCAACCAGAAAACCTAGTTCAGTTTGGCAATTCGCCAGAGGATGAGATGTCTCAAATTGCCGATTTGGCATGGCGAAAAGGTCACCGTAATGCCCTGGTGATAGCACCAGATAATAATTGGGGCGTTCAGGCAATAGATTCTTTTGATTCTTATTGGAAGCAAAAAGGCGGTCGACTCTTGGGCCAGGTTAGCTACCCTACTACGGTGAAAGATTTTACCCAGTTTCTTAAACCATCATTACAGCTTGATCAGAGTGAAGAGCGCGGCGTTCAGCTTAAGCGGTTTGTTAACAGTCGGCTAATCTACACTCCTAGACGCCGTCAAGATATCGACTTCGTTGTAGCTTTAGGGTATCCATTGAATGCTAGACAAATCAAACCTGCCTTGGAATTTTTGTACGCTGCCGACTTACCCGTTTACTCTATTTCAAAAATCTATAATGGTGTTCAACAAGCTGGGCTTGATCGGGACTTATCCGGAATTCAGTTTACGGCTATGCCTTGGACTCTACCTGGACAACTAACCAGTGAATTACTGTCCGATGAGACAATGCACACTGCCTATAGACAGCTTTACGCACTCGGGTACGACACATTTTTAGTCCATCGAAATCTAGATAAGTTAAGTTCAGTCGTGCAACCATCTATTTTTGGATCGACGGGGGTTCTGTCGTTAAGCCAAGGGGTTATAACGCGGACGGGCCGATGGGGGCAATTTAAGCAAGGAAAAGTATCAGAGGTCACTCCCTAACGAATTTACTCAAAGGAATGGGTATAACTATGTCACGTCATAATAATGTTACTGGCGATCTAGGAAAAATTACACTATCGTCGCTCAAGGGGGCAGAAGCCGAACAAATAGCCTTAGAGTATTTAGTCGAGAAAGGACTTGTGCCTCTAACACGTAATTTTGGTACTCGCAGGGGCGAGATTGACCTCATTATGAATGATGGTGATCATTTAGTGTTTGTTGAAGTACGCTTTCGTAAATCTCCTACCTTTGGTAGTGCTGAAGAGTCAATTACTCAGAAAAAGTGTCAACGCTTAACAGCCGCAGCACTCGGGTACATGCAGGTTAATAAATTATCGAATCACGTCCAAGCAAGATTTGATGCAGTGACTGTTAGACCAGACAAAAATAAGCCATGGGGCTATAGTGTAAACTGGATCAAAAATATCCTGACAGCCTAAGCTGGCGCTAAAATTGGTCCTCAAGACATGACTAAAGAAAACAATGGATGTAAGGCAGTGAGTACAAATAATGGATCAAAAAATATTTAGTCACTTTCAAAATGTGATTGAAACAACAATGGTTGTTGGCGATATATGTTCGGAATCTATCGCCAATTCCGTAAAGGCTATAACCACAGCGCTACTTAATGGTCATAGTATTTTTAGTTGTGGAGAAAAATCAGGGAGCCTCTTGGCCCAATTATTGACAGACCATCTATCACTTGGCTTTGAGATTGAGCGACCAGCTTTTCCCGCCCTGAACATGAATAAAATGTGTGCAGAAACAATAACTCAGAATCGTTTTTCTAATGTGATTGAAACTTATGCTAGGAGCTCTGATGTACTGGTTGTTATTAGCGCGGGTAATGACAGTCCATCTCTTATTAACGCCGTTGAATCTGCCATTGAAAAAGGCATGGTAGTAGTGCTATTGTCGGCACCTAACGATGATCGACTGTCTGCTAGTATTGGTTATAATGATGTTAATATTGGAGCTGCAGAATTCTCGGGCCAGTTAGTGGCCCAAGCTCAATTTCAAACAATACAATGCCTTGGCGCATTGATTGAACATAAAATTTTTGGAGGCTAATAAATGTATCGCATCACTTCAGTTCTCGTTCTTCTTGTTATGTTATCTGGATGCACCGCTTTTGTTAACACGGTGACCGACGAGCCTATCCAACCAGATCCAACTGGGAAAAGTATCGGCAAGGATTACGAAGATAATAAGATGGAAACCTTTATTGGCGTCAACATTAGAAAAGCTGATCCAGCGCTAGCTGAGTCTCATGTCAATGTGACAGTCTATAACGGACTGGTGCTCATTACCGGAGAAGCGCCAAGTCAGGAAATGAAAGCCCTTGCCGGTGATATTGCTCGTGATTACCACGGTCAGCGTAAGGTGTATAACGAGCTTCAGCTAAGAGGTAAAACCTCCATCGTATCAAGAACTAATGATTCAATCATCAGTGGAAAAATTAAAACCAAGTTGGCCTTCACAAAAGGGATTGATTCTTCTGATATGAAAGTCGTTACTGAGGATAGTGTAGTTTACCTACTTGGGACACTCTACGAAGACATGGCTGATATAGCCGCAGAAGTCGCCCGTAATACGCGAGGCGTAAGAAAGGTCGTCAAATGCTTTGAGTATGTTGAAAAACCAGAACCCACCGAGCCATTAAAACTAATATAATCCGCGGACTATACTAATTCAATAGCCATCGCTGTGGCCTCTCCTCCGCCAATACATAAACTAGCAATGCCCTTCTTGCCACCTCTAAGTTGTAGCGCATGAATCAAAGTAACCAGAATTCGTGCACCACTGGCGCCAATAGGATGGCCCAGTGCGCAAGCACCACCATGAACATTAAGTTTTTCGTGAGAAATACCTAACTCCTCCATTGCGGCCATAGCCACCACAGCAAAAGCCTCGTTGATTTCCCATAGATCCACCTCATCTACAGACCACCCTACTCGCTTTAAAGTATTGTTGATCGCAGTTACAGGAGCGGTTGTAAACCATTCAGGCTCTTGAGAAAATTCATCATAGCCATGGATCAAAGCGATAGGTTGATGGCCTCTTGCATGAGCTTCATCTGCCATCATCAAGGTCAATGCTGCGGCCCCATCCGAAATAGAACTAGCATTTGCCGCTGTAACGGTACCGTCTTTTTGAAATGCGGGTTTAAGTAGAGGGATTTTGTCAGGTTTCGCATGACCCGGTTGTTGATCAGTATCGACAATAATGTCACCACGACGATTGAAAATAGTTACCGGGACGATTTCAGACTTGAATAATCCTTGATCAATAGCGGCATTTGCTCGGCGTAAAGATTCAATAGCAAAGGCATCTTGCATCTCACGACTGAATTGATATTTAGCCGCACAATTCTCTGCAAATTTCCCCATCGCAAGGCCCTGATAAGCATCTTGCAACCCGTCGTACTGCATGTGGTCTAACATCTCGGCATGTCCAAACCGATAGCCTTGGCGGCCCTGAGGGATGAGATATGGCGCTCGGCTCATACTTTCCATACCGCCGGCAACAATAATTTCGGCTTGCCCTGAACGCAGTGTATTGCCTGCTACCATCACTGACTTCATGGCCGAACCACATACTTTATTTATCGTGGTACAAGACGTAGACTGAGCTAAACCTGCCCCTAACGCAGCCTGTCGCGCCGGCGCTTGTCCCTGCCCTGCAGTCAGTACAGAGCCCATTAAGACTTCATTAATTTTAGATGGATCTGCGCCGCATCGTTCAATCGCGGCGCTAATTGCGATAGCGCCAAGGTCAGGGGCTGACAACGAAGACAGGCTCCCCATCATGCCGCCGATTGGAGTGCGAGCAGCCGATAATATAGCAATGGGTTTTGACATGCTGAATTCCTTGGTAGAGACGATTGTATTTGAGTTATTTTACCACTCTTAGTGAGGGCTTCGGCTTAATTGACTTGTCTTTAGCTTCAGAGCGTGTGACCATTTTTGGGGCTGGGGGTCGAGGCTCAGTGCTACTATCTGGTTCAAACACCATGCCCTCACCATTTTCTTGGGCGTAAATCCCGAAAATGCCGGCAATAGGAACGTAAATATCTACAGGCACACCGTTAAACCGAGCAGAGAACTGCACAGCGTCACCATCCAAACTTAAATTGGTGACTGCCCTCGGAGCGATATTCAATACAATTTGCCCGTCCTTCACAAATTCTTGCGGCACTTCAACCATAGGGTGATGTGCATCAACGATAATGTGAGGAGTACAGTCGTTATCTACTATCCAATCAAAGAAGGCTCGCAAAAGGTAAGGTCGATTAGAGCGCATTTTATCTCTACTGATTATTCTCGAATTTCTCGTTCCAGATCCGTCAAACTCTCCTGAAAGGATGGACGTTCAAATAAACGGTCCATATAGTCAAGAAGTGGCTTTATTTGACGGTTACTTGGCAGAGCGATACCCAACTCAGGTAGCCGCCAAAGCATAGGCGCTAAGCAACAGTCTACCAAGGTGAATTCTTCACTCATAAAATAAGGGACTTCTTCGAAAATACTGGCAATTGTCATCAATGATTCTCGAAACTCTTTGCGTGCCACTTCGGCCGCCTTACTATCTGGGCTAGTGGTAATTTTATCGACTAGACCACACCAATCACGCTCAATACGGTATATCCAAAGACGGCTCTCAGCTCTGGCCACTGGATAAACCGGTAACAATGGTGGATGAGGAAAACGCTCATCCAAATATTCCATCACCACTTTTGATTCGTAAAGAGCTAGATCGCGGTCAACCAAGGTAGGAAGTGTTCCATAAGGGTTGGCCTCAAGGATCTCTTCAGTCACTGATTTTGGATCGATATCTTCGATATCAACCGTTACACCCTTTTCCGTAAGAACAATCCGCACACGATGACTGTATTGGCTTGTAGGGTCTGAAAATAATGTCATTGAAGATCGACGCACAACTACCTCTCATTTTATGATTATTAGTTAACTGAGGAATGATCTATTCCTCGCTGAAGTGGCCAATAAAGCGATATCTGCCACCTAAAACATATCTACAAAGACTAGTGGATACCCTTCCAATATTCTCGATTTAACAGCATTACTGGAACCATCAATAACAATAAGAATAGCAATACCATTTTACCTATATGCTTACGTTGTTCCGCCATAGGTTCCGCAACATAGGCCAAGAAATTAACCAAATCGTAAACTGCTACGTCGTATTCTTCAGGTGACAGACTGCCTGCTTTATTGATTTCATAACCACCGCAGGGATTATCTAAAATATCTTCACCGGTAAGTAAATTTCGCTTAATGCCACCATTGGCAGCTAGAGTAGAACCTGGAACACATTCAGATAAACCCTGTAGACCAAGAAGCGCATGAGGCATACCGACATCTTTATAAACTTTATTGTTTACGCCAAGCGGGCGAGATGGATCTGCGTAAAAGTGGCGTAGGTAAGTATACACCCACTCTGGCGATCGAGATCTTGCCACCAGTGTCAAATCAGGTGGGGTAGCGCCAAACCAGTCCTTAGCCTTATCTGACGGCATGGAAATCTCCATTAATTCACCAATTTTTTGACCGGTGAAAACCATATTGTCGAGCATCATCTGATGTGGGATATTTAAATCATCAGCAACGCGCTCCCATCGAGAGTACTTAAACGAGTGACAACCCATGCAGTAATTTACTGCTAATTGAGCACCGCGCTGAAGGGAGGCATCATTAGTAAGCTGGGCCTCAAATGGATCACAGTCGATAGTGCCACACGATTTAGCTTCAGAGCCAACTGCCTTGATAGGTATAATAACCATCGCCGCAACCACCAATACCGCTCCCAAGGTCTTCCACGCGCCAATGCCGCCATCCATAGTAATACGATCAGGCTCTGGTCTTGTACTTTCAATTCGAGTCCAGAAATAGATCCCAATAAAGTAAGAGAAATACAAAACTGTACATATCTGGGTAAGGACTGTGCGGGCAGCATTAGGCGCTTTGACACCAAGGTAACCAAGAATAATAAACACCGCAGCTAACACCAGCAAAGCTACTCGACTAAAAGTACCCTTATATCGAATAGAGCGTACGGGGCTTCGATCCAACCACGGCAGAACAAATAGGATAGCTATAGCTGCGGCCATAACGATAAACCCACCCAACTTGTCAGGAACTGCACGTAACATTGAGTAAAAAGGTGTGAAGTACCAAACTGGCGCAATGTGCTCTGGAGTCTTCAGATTATTGGCTATCTCAAAATTAGCATACTCTAAGAAAAAGCCGCCCATCTCAGGCATAAAAAAGAGAATCGAGCAAAATACAAACAGGAACACCACAATGGGAACTAAATCATGGATAACAAAATAAGGAAAGAAAGGGACACCATCAATGGGGTTACCATTTGCGTCTTTATACTTCTTGATACTGACCCCGTCAGGGTTATTAGATCCTACGTCATGCAGTGCAATAATGTGCATCACTACAAGCGCTAAAAGTATGATCGGGATAGCAACCACGTGTAGAGACATAAAGCGGTTTAGGGTGATTCCAGAGATTAGATAATCACCACGAATCCACTGAACTAGATCTTCACCCACCACTGGAATGGCGCCAAACAAAGAGATGATGACCTGCGCACCCCAATAGGACATCTGGCCCCAAGGTAACACATAGCCTAAAAATGCCTCGGCCATAAGTGCGACGTAAATGGTCATGCCAAAGATCCATACTAGCTCGCGAGGCGGCTTGTATGACCCATACATAAGGCCTCGGAACATGTGCATATAGACCACAATAAAGAAGGCAGAGGCACCCGTACTATGTGCATAACGAATAACCCAGCCAAGCTCTACATCACGCATAATGTATTCAACAGATGCGAAAGCCTGCTCAGCTGAGCCTTGGTAACTCATTAACAACCAGATACCCGTAACCAGTTGAATCACCAATACGACCATTGATAATACGCCAAAGCAATACCAAAAATTAAAGTTTTTAGGCGTGTAATACTGGGACATATGCTTTTCCCACGCCTCTTTAAGCGTCGGCATTCTGGAATCAAGCCAAGCTGCAAAACCTTTTTCTTCACTCATGACTAAACAACCTCCGTGTCAATGCCAATAACAACAACACTATCTGACTCATAACTGTGGGGTGGGACCTCTAGATTTTTAGGTGCTGGAACACCTACAAAGACTCGCCCGGAAAGATCGAACTTTGAACCATGACAGGGACAGAAAAATCCGCCTAACCATGAATCGCCACCAAGGTCCGCCGCGCCGACATCAGGGCGATATAAAGGAGCGCAACCTAGGTGAGTGCAAAGCCCAACCAAAATCAAATACTCTTCTTTTCCGGCCAAGGTCCGGGCACTGCCGTTGATATAGCCAGGCTGTGATGCGTCCTCAGAGTCGACATCTCTTAAAATATCACTACCAATAGCGTTAATTGCCACAAGTGATTCTGGAGTTCGTCGGACGATATAAACCGGCTTACCTCTCCACTCAACGACCATCCGCCCGCCAACTTCAAGCTTTGAAATATTAACCCTTACAGGCGCTCCTGCAGCTTTAGCTTTAGCGCTGGGCTGCCAAGAGGCTACAAAAGGTACGGCCGCTCCTACCACTCCAGCCCCTCCGATTACAGAGGTTGCACCCAACAAAAACTTTCGGCGGCTCTCATTCACAACGTCACCATTCATGGCGCTCTCCCAGATAGAGATAGATTATTGATTAGAAAAATCAGAAAATGGACACTCAAATTTTCACGCGGCTATAGTAAATGAAATCAGTTTTTTACGCAACCGACAACAGGCCGAATTAACTTTAAGTGATTGATTTTATTGGACAAAAAAAAGCCCGACCAATGAGTCGGGCTTTTCAATAAAATCTTTAATTAACGCTTCGAGAACTGCGGACGCTTACGAGCTTTATGCAAGCCAACTTTTTTACGCTCAACCTGTCTCGCATCTCGGGTCAAGAATCCGGCTTTGCGTAATGGTGACCGCAAATTTTCATCATAGCTAACCAGAGCTCGAGCAATACCGTGGCGGATTGCGCCAGCCTGACCAAAGTTACCGCCGCCAGCAACCGTAATATTGAGATCAAACTTCTCAACCATATCAACCACTTCAAAAGGCTGACGGATGATCATCCGAGCTACTTCACGACCAAAGTAAACTTCAATGCTTCGATCATTAATTTTAATATTACCGTTTCCAGAGGTCATGAAAACGCGTGCCGCTGAAGTCTTTCGACGTCCAGTGCCATAAAACTGAGTATCTGCCATAATTGCTTTCCGTTACAGGTCGAGTGTTTGAGGCTGCTGTGCAGTGTGCGGATGATCCGCCCCTACATAGACCTTCAATTTTCTAAACATTTCCCGGCCCAATGGACCGCGGGGCAACATGCCCTTAACTGCTGACTGAATCGCACGCTCAGGCGCCTTCTCCATCAACTGTTCAAAAGTAATATCTTTAATTCCACCTGGATACCCAGTATGAGAATAATAAATCTTACCCTTCGCCTTGTTACCGGTAACGCCGATCTTTTCAGCGTTCACAATGACAATATAATCACCAGTATCAACATGGGGTGTAAATTCCGGCTTATGCTTGCCGCGAAGACGTGAAGCAACTGCGCTCGCCAAGCGGCCTAAAGTTTTTCCGTCCGCGTCAACTACAAACCAATCGCGTTCTACTGTTTCTGCTTTTGCACTAAATGTTTTCATCTTTTCCTACCTGGATTTGGGACATCCCCAAAAAGGGTGCGAATTGTAATGATCAGAGTGCTCTAATACAAGGCCTGTTTGTCGTAAAGTTTAACTTTTTTATATTAGACTCTAGGGACAATGAGGACAAGCTAAATATTCATGGCCCTGCATCTCTTATAATCGACTCTGAGTTCGCTCAAATTCAAAGGCTAAACGGGTGCCAGAATACAGGGCTGGCAGGCTTTCGGCAGCCGATATCGCAATTTTCACATTACGATCATAAAACTCATCGACCAGATTAATAAATCGTCGTGTCGCGTCATTATTGACATCCCCCATGATTGGGATGTTAGTTATGATCACTGCATGAAACTCTCTGGCAATATCGATATAATCGTTTTGGCTACGAGGCCCCTCACAAAGAGATGCGAATTGAAACCAAACAATGTCTTCCGAAAGTTTGACTACGGGTATTGATCTACCTTCAACTTCTAAATTAACGGCTGTTTTAATTTCACCCTCAACCGGCACCAAGCGACTAAAAATTGCCTCTATATCAGCATTAGCCTGATTACCGAGAGGGCTACAATAAAGCGGCGCCTTTTTAAGCGCTCGAAGACGGTAGTCTGTCCCTCCATCAACATTAATCACCTGGCAGTGTTGTTTAAGTAGGTCAATAGCGGGTAAGAAGCGCCGCCTTTGTAGTCCATCCCTATAAAGCAAGTCAGGCACTATATTTGAAGTCGTGACTAAACATACATTAAGACGAAATAACTCCTCCAACAATCCAGAAAGAATCATTGCATCTGCGATGTCACTGACAAAAAACTCATCGAAACAAATGACGCAGGTCTCATCGGCAATCTTTCCAGCAACTTTTCGAAGAGGGTCAATCTCACCCTTCAGCAATGTTAAGTCTTGATGAATCCTGCGCATAAAGCGATGGAAGTGAACCCGCATTTTGTTTTCAAATGGAAGACTTTCATAGAAAGTGTCCATGAGATAGGTTTTCCCTCGTCCCACACCCCCCCAAAGATACAAGCCTTTAGGTGACTCTGACGGCCCTTCAAACAATCTTCTAGCCGCGCTGCGCAACATACTCTCAGTTAAGCGCTGTTGTTTTATCAACAATCGCTGGTAAAGCTCTTCAAACGCAGTTACCGCCAGCTCTTGAGAGGAATCGACAAGGAATCCCTCCCGGTTAAGATCTATTTGATAACGTTCTCTAGGGGATGACATTATTTAGAGGTCCATGATTAAGCTTTAACTTTAACGAGCAAAGTAATTTGTTACAACCAAAATCCCCTAGCGCCATAAATTTAAAATCTACGTTATAATGTCTAGGCACTTGAAGCGATATAGAGGTTGCACCTTGGGTGACTAGCCTCTAATGTTCTTGCTAGTTAAGTAAAGTTTAATCTAATCGAGGTTTTAAAGTTGGCATTATTGACTACACTAATTATAGCCGCCACCGCCTTTCTGGCTGGAGCTGGCGCAACTTTCTCTTATCTTCGCCATATTAAAGGTGACGGTTCTGCTAATAGTGACCTACAAAAAAAGTTGGAAAAAAGCGACCAAAAGTTGAAGCTATATCAGCAGGAAGTGTCCGAGCACTTTATAACCGTATCGCATCTAACTACTAATATGGCGCAAAGTTATCGTCAAATTCATGAGCATTTGGCAACGAGTGCTATTCGACTGGCGAGCCCGGAAATAGGAAGGCAACTACTCAAATCAGGCGGGTCATCCTTATCGCTTATCGACGCAGATGGTAATCCCTTGGTTAGCGCTGAAGACATTGAAGTGCCGAGAGATTATGCTCCAAAGGTACCTGGAGGGATTCTCAGCGAAGTTTATGGCTTGGTTGATGACGAAACTGTTGATTTCGCCGAGGACTTAGAGGCATCAGATAAAGAGGACAGGGACCCTACTGAAGTAATAAACTGAACCGCTGGCAACACTTAAAATAAACGCCAGAGTGCAAACAAGGAGGTTTGTTTTGGAGCCCTTTTTAGGTGCCAACTCTACTATATCCGCTTTAAGATTTCTTCCTGGGAATTGCTCGCTGTGTCTGCAACCTATCCGACCTCAGGAGCACTGCCTATGCGATCTCTGCATAAGTAAACTTCCCTGGCTACAAACGCAATGCCGTCAATGCGCAAAGCCTTTAAAAAGCGATAACCTTTGCGTAGAGTGTCAGCAAAAACCACCCCCTTATAGACGCTGTATTGCCGCATTTGAGTATCAAAAAGACACAATTGACAAACTGATCATGGATATTAAAACTAATCCACACAGCCCCGAAGCTGCTCAGTTATCCAATTTATTATCTGAGGTTATCACCCTAGCTTACCAAGATTCACCTATGCCAACCATTATGATTCCAGTCCCACTCCACTGGCGAAAACTGCTTATGCGGGGCTTTAACCAAAGCTCTAATATCGCGTCTATTTTGTCCTATAAGCTAGATAACATCGTGATTCTTGATAATATCTGTAGTCGCCGCGTCGCATCATCACCCCAGCACCTAAAATCTAGAAAGGACAGGATACAGGGTATGCGAAACGCATTTAGGATGCGCAAGAACATCGACCATGAAACAGTTAAAATAAATGATCGCTCAAATAATCCGATTTATGAGCAATCTGTCGCTATCGTTGATGATGTGGTTACTAGCGGTGCCACAGCTGAATCGCTGGCTACAACATTAATAAAAGCGGGTGCTAAAAATGTTGATATTTGGTGTATTGCTAGAACGGGCTGGCATAATCGGTTCGACTGACGGAAAATGGCGCAATGAATTCT
>Ga0209035_10000563_pt1 | contig 14659 bp, 10 predicted proteins | sample MarorgKNORR_S2LV_6_FD_188220 | JGI IMG/M metagenome (GOLD analysis project Ga0209035, IMG submission 188220) | Marine microbial communities from the Southern Atlantic Ocean, analyzing organic carbon cycling - AAIW_A/KNORR_S2/LV (SPAdes) (version 2) | ecosystem: Environmental > Aquatic > Marine...
CGTTCATCCTCGGGTATCGGCGCAGCGCGTAGCGCTTGCCTTGCGACCCGCCCCCCCATTCGCCCGGATGTAGCGGAGCGCTGCCTATTGTCCGTCATCGCGATTACCTATAAGCATTAGTAATTGCCGATCAGTTGGTATCAAACACTGGAACGTGGTACAGGATTGTAGTCCGCTCCATAAGCGAGGGGAACCCATGCGTTTGTGCGATTTCGATCTGGTTCTCATCCATGCACGCTAACGCCTAATTCTGCTCAATCATTCTGCTGTTTTCACCATAAACAGCCGTGAACGCTCCTGCGCTCCCTCGCAGCCACCACCCTCATCATCCAACTGATCCAACAAGCTGAGAATCACAATCGAGGCACCACCCGTGGCCCAAGCGGCCCCCAACTTTAAACCACTGTCTTCAAGCTTTAATCTTTTCAAGAAATTTCTTCCCTTAGGATCGGGCACCACAATAGGTCGCCTAAGATTCCCTTCGATTCGATAATAGGGTGGGTACAACAGGGATAGGCCAGACTGGTCCAGAAGGCTGTCTAGGGATATACGCTCACGACGTGGCTTGGAGCGAACGGATAGCCCCAATTTTTCCTCCGAGAGCTCCAGATCACCAAAGGCGGATAATTCAAACTCCTTAGCATTCAAAGCAATGGTGTGATCTGGGGGTGCCGCACTGTGTCCAACACCATCTGTGATCGACATACCGATAACACCACACTTGATATCATAATATTTCTTTCGCTCTGCCCATGGGCTAACACCGCGCAGAATCTGTTGTACGATGTTGAGCGGGGTTGTAGATAAGAACTCTTCACGACCTCGAGGAAACTTTACATTTTTTTCAAGCTTAGTGAAAAGATAACCATTACCTCTCTCTGCAATCTTGTGAAGCGATTGTCCTTCTCCCGCTAAATAGCCCTGCGTACTCAAAACACCTGACACATCCAAACCTCCCTTCAGCCCTGGCGGCAGCAGGCCAAGATCCAAATGTTTCCAATTATAGGAATAGTTCGCGGGAGGCGGGTCTACCTGCGTATCCAGATCAAGTTGCACTTCCAGGTCACCACCAGCTGATATGCCCTGCAACTGGAATTTGACCAAACCGTTCAGCGAATGCACCTTTAAATTGAAGTCCGTGACTTCGTAGTTGCGTCGCACCAGGTGGTCCGTCGAAAATTCCAGATCAACATCATAGCTATCCGCCCATTTTAGCGGTATGTCTTCATCTCCAAACAGATACCTCCTTTCTTTCTTCGACAAAAGATCGTTCATATTGAAATATTCAGATGCCAATCTTCCGGCAATTTTCTGTCGATGATTACCAGTCTCATTCAACGGATAGGATATTTCTCCACTGATTTCGTTGCGGCCCGCCGTCGCCCTAAGCTCTGTCACCTGTAGCGTCTCACCATCCGTACGGGCGATCGCCTGCGCCTGTAAAGGTACATCTCGAAGCCTAGCTGTCACCTTGGAAAGACGATCCATCTTGAACTTCAACTCAAGCTTCGAACCTATCTTCCACTGCTCCCCCAAAACTCCCTCTGCAGAAAGCTGACCGAGTTTCTCCGACTCCAGGTTAACTGATCCTGAAATTGATTCGTCCGTATCCGTCGCACGGCTGACCTCACCTGTCACCTGCAACCGGCCCATAGGCGGTAAACGCCAACTTGTGATCTGACGCAATCCCTGAGAGCCTTCCGCGGTCAGCATAAAACTGGCGCTGAATCCGGACTTCTCATCAAATGCTTCAAACTCACCAGTGAGCTCAGCAGCCAGAGCATCAGTCAGAATCTCGCCATGTACTATCAGCGGTAATACTCGCTTATCGGACGGGCGTACCTGTAACTGAATTTGCGCGGATTCGTGATAATCCCCTGGCCCACCATAGTATTCAATCAGCCGACCCAGGTCAGCTACATCTAGATTGAGATCCCACGTCAGCCGTGGAACATGCATTAAATTGATCAGGCTACCCGTAAACCGACCACTAAGCCCAGCACCGGAAATCTGACCCACCAGCCCGGACAGTCGAGCCTCATTGCCATGTAAATCAAGCCAGCCTGTGACGCTGGCCTCCAGATGGGGAGGGATCGGCCATTGTCTGCCCCAGGCTTGGGCAAGCACCGCAATATCTTCAGTGTTGCCTTCGAAATTCAGTGCCAACTGCGGCTGCTCGTCGAGCATGTCAACCCGCCCACGGCCGCTGACTTCCAGTTGAGGGGAACTGATCCCGACATTCACGACCTCTATGCTACAGCTGCTATTGGCGCAGGTGAGAACGCCATTTGTACTCGCGGTAGCATCGACGGGGAGCTGTGTACCCAAACTGCCGGCAAGGCTCTGGATACTCTCAGTTCTTGCGGTGAACTCGAATTGCCCTTCCAAACTATTTTGCAACAGATCGAACTGACCTGTGCCGTCGAGCATCAGATCTGTAGATTCAAAAGAAGCAGAAAGATCACTTAACCGGTAACCTTTGTCGCTGCCTCGTAAAGCGCCCGTCACCTGTGCGCTACCGTTTAAGTGCATCTCAAGTTTGAATTGCCTCAACAGTTCTGTCAGCTTGTCCGAGGTTGCGTCAATATTGAGCGCAAGATCCGGGCCGTCGGCTGAGCCCAATTGACTCACATTGCCTGTTAGCTGGATACCCAGATGTGGGCTCTCTCCGATCAGCATAATCTGGTCCAAACGGAAATTGCCCGGCTGCCCAGACAATATACCCTGGCCCGAGACACGGACATCTGTCGGTACATCAAGGCTCATGAGCGCCGTGAAATTCTGAAGCCTCTGATGCTTCACCTGTAGACGCAGCTCGCCCATTGAACGGTTTAGTCTGACGCTGGCTGGCACCAGATCGAGATCACCCTGCACTGTAAAATTAAACGGCTGTGCTGTTGTGGACAACCGGACTGATTCCAGTCGAAGGTCGCTTCCTGGGTTTCCGACGAGGTGACCGGCTGCACTGACCGTACCACTGAAAATCGCATCGTGCCGCCATGGCAAGCCGGGCAATAGATCAGTCAGATTTCTTTCCAGGCGTCCTGTCGTGACCTCCAGATGCAAATCAGCGTTAGGCGCTTTTCGCAGATTACTGACCACGCCAGAGACGATGCCACTAACAACGTTACCCTTGAACGCCAGATTGACTGGTGCCAGTTGATCCGAATCCAGACCGTTAAGAGACCCCAGTGCGCCACTCACTTCAATAGCGTCTCCGGCATAGCTCAGTTGCCCGTTGATCTGACCTTGTTGATTTTGACCCTCACGTGGAAAAACATAGACCAGCGTATCGGCCCGGATTTCCCACCGATCTGACTTAACGCCAGATCCAAAAGTGAGGGTGCCGTCTACCACCGAAACTCGACTGACAGGAAGTGGTAGAACCGGCACTGTTAGTCCCCGATCAGACTCCCAATTAGGACGACCGTTGGGGCCGACTTCCAACAGCAGGGTCGGCCGCTCCAGAGAAATCTCGCGAATAAGCAATTTCCCTTCTGCAAGAGCCCCCATATCCAGTTCAAATTGAACGTTCTCTACTGTCAGGAAATGTTCCTGATAATTGCCAACTGGATTACCCACAGCCAGCCCCCTGACCTCTAGCCGAACTGAGGGGAAAAGACGAACTGACAAGCCCTGCTCAATCGACACTGGTCGATCGATTGCTTTGCTTATCTGCTGTGCCGCAGCATCGCGATAGCGACTCCAATCAACCCACTGAATAATGGACGCCAGAAACAGAATGAGGCCACAGAAACAGACAACCACCCAGCTGATTACTTTAGCGAGCCGCAAGAATTCTGTTCCCTGTGTATGATTCGCCTTTCGGAGAACGCATTGCGCGACCCTAACACAAAGCGCACTATTGTGGGTTCGGAAAGAACATCTGACAGATATATCCGGTTACAACATGACAATGACAACTTTACACCCCAGCCACACATCACGGAAACTTGAAAAACGACTTCGTCGCGAGGTCGGACGAGCCATACAGGACTACAACATGATCGAAGAAGGCGATCGCGTTATGGTCTGTATTTCCGGTGGTAAGGATTCTTTCTCACTGCTGGATATTCTGTGTCGATTGAAAATCAGAGCACCGATCGACTTCCAGTTAACCGCCGTCAATGTTGACCAGAACCAGCCTGGATTTCCAACCGAACGACTTGAAGCTTACCTGCAGGGGCTCGGGGTCGATTACCGAATTATCGATCAGGATACCTATAGTGTCGTCAAGAATATCATCCCCGAGGGCAAAACAATGTGTGGCCTTTGTTCACGACTTCGTCGGGGAATACTGTACAGCTTTGCAAAAAGAGAGAAGATGACAAAAATCGCTTTAGGCCATCATCGAGACGATATTGTTGAAACACTTTTCCTCAACATGTTTTTTGGTGGTCGACTCAAAGCAATGCCACCCAAACTGTTGAGCGATGACGGAAACAATGTAGTCATACGCCCACTATCCTATTGCATTGAAAAAGATATCGCGCAATACGCCCAGCTGAAAAAGTTTCCGATTATTCCGTGCAATCTTTGTGGCTCACAGCCGAACCTCCAGCGCCAAACTGTCAAACGAATGCTCGCTGACTGGGAACAGCAGTACCCTGGTCGGTCAGCGACCATATTCCGAAGCGTCACGAGCATCTCACCCAGCCAACTCGCCGACACAAGTCTTTTCGACTTTGCCAGTCTCGGGGCTCGTCACGAGCCCGCAACATGGCTACCCGAAGGGAACACCATTGACACAGAGAATACCAGGCTATGAATGAATCAGATTTCAATAACGGGCTACTAGAGTTTCTAGCTGACTCACCGACTCCTTTTCATGCAGTGAAACAACTAAAGCAGCTGTTGACAGCGGAAGGGTTTGAACAACTTGCAGAACACAACAGCTGGTCGCTTAAACCTGGAGGACGTTACTTTGTCGTTCGCAATGGCTCGTCAATCGCAGCAATCAGAACAGGCTCTGTTCATCCAACTGATGGGGGGCTGAGGCTGATCGGCACCCACACCGACAGCCCTTGTCTCAAGATCAAACCCGCACCCGAGATCAGGCGTCAGGGCTTTTTGCAGCTGGGTGTAGAAATTTACGGTGGAGTTTTGCTCTCACCCTGGTTTGACCGAGACCTTTCTCTGGCCGGCAAAGTCACTTGCCGTATGGAAAACGGAGAGATAAACAGTGTGCTCATCGACTTTCGACGCCCTGTGGCGACAGTGCCCAGTCTCGCAATTCATTTAAATCGAGATGTGCATAAAAACAGGACCATCAATCCACAAAAAGAAGTGGTTTTACTAGTGAGTTCAGGTGATGGCGACCGCAAAAGTTTCCGACAACTGCTTCTTGGCCAAATCCAGCATGAGCACGCCAACCTACCTGTTGCCGAGGTCCTGGACTACGAAATCAGCTGTTACGACGTGCAACCACCTGCAGTTATCGGGCTAAATGATGACTTCATCGCTGCCTCAAGGCTGGACAACCTTTTGAGTTGTTATACCGCTTGTCGAAGCATAATCGACACCTCTGGAGATACCTCTGCTGTGATGGTCTGTAATGATCACGAGGAGGTTGGCAGCCTGTCGGCCAGCGGTGCCCAAGGACCATTTCTACGTTCTACACTCGAACGTCTATGTGGGACTGGAGAAACGATGGACAGGGCCATGGACTCGTCCGTGTTGCTTTCCGTTGATAATGCGCATGCGCTGCATCCTAATTACGAAGACAAGCATGACCCACAGCACCGGCCTTGCCTCAACGGTGGTCCGGTCATCAAATACAACGCTAACCAGAGATACGCAACAAACAGTGAAACTGCGGCGCTGTTTCGCAATTTATGCCAATCCCTTGATATACCCGTTCAACAGATTGCCATGCGAAATGATATGGCGTGTGGCAGTACCATCGGACCAATAACAGCGGCCGAACTGGGCGTCGCAACAGTAGATATTGGATCCCCGCAGCTGGCCATGCACTCCGTGCGCGAGCTCACCGGGCGCAACGATCCAACACTACTCTACCGCGCGCTCAAGGGCTTCCTTGATCAAACGTCTCTGTGGCGCTGATGTAGATCAGCTCAACAATTTACTGGGACTGACTCACCATGTAGTCGATCGCCGCTTTGACGTCATCGTCACTCAGATGAACGAAACCGCCCTTGGCAGGCATCATGCCGGTCTGGCCTTGAAATCCCTGAATTGCATTCTCATACATCACCTCTATACCCTGTGCGATACGGGCGGCCCAAGCTTCTTTGTCGCCCAGTTTAGGCGCGCCGGCTACACCGGGCATATGACAAGCCATACAGCCACTGTTGTAGACAGCCTCTCCATCGGCGCTAACACTTGTCCATACAACTGAGCCCATCATCACTGAGGCCAGCACCAGTACTTTGGTAAATCTCATCTAAACTCTCCAGGGGTTTATCTCTCACAGGGAAGTGTATCGCGAATGCTGCAAGGGTCGTAACCCAAGATAGCGTCGGCACTTTGATTTCGATCAGGTTTCTCTGATCCGAAACCGTCAGATTCTGGCCACGACACTGACATCCGGTTGCCCTGATGCCCGGCATCAGCGGTATTAATCAACGGTACAGTGACTAAGGCGGACAGATATTCAACCGTCGCGACCATTTCATTGGAATGATTGAACAAAATTTAAACTTTAATTAGTTATTAGTTTATTAAATAATTATATTATTATAATTCTTTGGTATTCTTGAACTGAACATCCGGCCAGCGCTCCATGGCCAAACTTAAATTAGCCAGATTCGGCGCGATATAGGTTAGATCTCCGCCCGCATCGAGTGCCAGATTCTGTCTAGCTTTTCTCTGAAATGCTTCAAAATCAGACTTTTTATCGCAGACAACCCAGCGAGCAGTCGCTACCTGCACCGATTCAAAGCTGCAGTCCACACCATATTCATGCTGCAGGCGGTGTACGACCACGTCAAACTGCAGTATTCCGATCGCACCCAGGATCACATCATTCGACATCAGTGGCCTGAACACCTGGGTCGCACCTTCTTCGCTCAACTGATCTAGCCCTTTGTGCAGCGCCTTTGCCCGCAACGGGTCATCGAGGCGTACCCGTCGAAAAAGCTCCGGGGCAAAATTGGGCACACCTGCAAACTTTAGATTCTCGCCCTCGGTAAATGTATCTCCAATCTGGATAGTACCGTGATTGTGCAAACCGATGATGTCACCCGCGTATGCAGACTCCACCGACTCGCGTTTTGAGGCCAGAAAGGTGATGGCCCTGTGAATCGGCGTGGTCCGATCTGCTCGGACTTGATGAAGCTTGATACCCGGCCGATAAACACCGGAATTAATGCGTAGAAATGCCACCCGATCATGATGTGAGGGGTCCATGTTGGCTTGAATCTTGAAGACAAACCCCGTAAATTTTTTCTCACCGCTATCGACTTTCCTGGAGCCGGCATCCCGAGGCCCCGGACAGGGCGCGTAGTCTACAAAACAGTCAATCAACTCGTCAGTACCTTCACTGGCAAGTGCTGAACCGAAAAAAACAGGCGTTAACTGCGCCTGCAGATAGGCCTGCAAATCAAAAGTGTAACTGGCTCCAGTCAGCAGCTCGATCTCCTCCCGCAGCCGATCAGCATCCGCACCAATCGCGTCGTCCAGATCATGATTTGAAAGACCGCAGATTGTCCTTTCACCCGACACCGAATTTCCTGATTTTCTTTCAAACAGGTGAATGTTGTCATCGTAAAGTCGGTAGACCCCACAAAAATGGCGCCCAGTCCCCACAGGCCATGTCATGGGTGCGCACCGAATTCCCAACACCGACTCCACCTCGTCCAGCAGTTCTACCGGATCGCGGCCTTCCCGATCAAGCTTATTGATGAATGTCATAATCGGTGTATCGCGCAGCCTGCACACCTCCATCAGCTTAATGGTTCTGTCTTCTACGCCCTTTGCTGCATCGATTACCATCAGTGCGGAATCTACCGCTGTCAAAGTACGATAGGTATCCTCCGAGAAATCGGCATGCCCCGGCGTATCTAACAGATTGATAACATGTTCACGATATTCAAACTGCATGACTGAAGACGTTACGGATATCCCCCTTTCCTTCTCCATCTTCATCCAATCTGAAGTCGCATAACGTCCTGTCTTACGGGCTCGCACCGTGCCCGCCGCCTGAATGGCGCCACCATAGTGAAGAAATTTCTCCGTCAGGGTCGTCTTCCCCGCATCGGGATGCGAGATGATGGCGAAAGTCCGCCGACGATTAACTTGGTTCACGTGTTCATCCATAACTCAAGCCAGCTAGCGTGTGAAAAAAGCGCGAATTATAGCGAACAACGAGCCATCGGAGTCCCCCATGGTGATTCTAGCCAGCGCTTTTTACGCAAGTCATTCAGGACCTTGCGGCTGTCCAATGAGCACTATCAGACTTTTTGGGCATACAGATCATGGTTGTCGCTTCCGGTAATACGGACATCAACAAACTGCCCCGGTTCAATATCAACACCATCGTGAACGATGACAACACCGTCGATCTCGGGTGATTCTCCAGTGCTGCGGGCGAGCGCGCCTGACTCGGAGTGAGCATCGACTAGAACCGCACATGTTTGGCCAATTCTACGCCGCAATCTTTGAGCAGAGACTTCTTCCTGTACAGCCATGAAACGGGCCAAACGTTCTTCCCTGACTTCCTCAGGAACCGGATTGTCCAACTCATTAGCAGCAGCTCCCTGTATCGGTGAATAAGCAAAACAGCCGACTCTGTCGAGTTGTGCCTCGGTCAAAAAATCAAGCAACAATTTAAATTCATCCTCCGTCTCGCCAGGAAACCCAACTATGAAAGTACTGCGGATAGTGAGTTCTGGACAAATACTTCGCCACATACGAATACGCGCCAGATTATTTTCAGCATTGGCTGGACGTTTCATACGCTTGAGAACACGCGGTACACAGTGTTGGAACGGCACATCCAGATATGGCACGACAAACCCTTCACTCATAAGCGGTATCAATTCGTCGATATGGGGATAAGGATACACATAGTGAAGTCGCACCCAGATGCCCAGTTCACCGAGCACCCGGGTCAGGTCATTGATATGCGAACGCATCGGACGCCCACGGGTCAGTTCCGTACGGTACTTCACGTCCGCACCATACGCAGCAGTGTCTTGGGAGACCACCAACAACTCCTTGACACCTGCATCGACCAATGCGCTGGCTTCATCAATAATGTCGTGGATGGATCGACTGACCAGACGGCCACGCATTCCTGGAATCACGCAGAATGTACAGGAGTTATTACACCCTTCAGCGATCTTAAGATACGCGTAATGGCGCGGCGTTAGTTTTATTCCCCCGGGTGGCAACAAATCATGAAATGGGGCATGACCAGGGGGCAGCTCCGCTCGAACTGCCTCCATAACGGACTCTGCAGAATCGGGTCCAGTTACAGCAACCAGCTCAGGGAAGCGTCTCAGAATCTCTTGATTTCGAGTCCCCAAACATCCAGTAACAATGACTCTCCCGTTCTCATCGAGTGCTTCGGTTATTGCCTCCAGGGATTCTTCAACGGCAGCCTGGATAAAGCCACACGTATTAACCACCACTATGCTCGCATCGGAATAGTTGTCCGAAATTACATAGCCTTCAGCACGCAGCTGGGTCAGTATCCGCTCAGAATCAACCAGGGCCTTGGGGCAACCAAGACTGACAAATCCGACTCGGGGGCTCTTCATTTATTTAACACTCGTTTGAGGAGAGGCTTAGCCGAGCAGTTCGCGTCGAATCTTCATCTTCTGAAGAATAGTCGTGCCTATTTCTTCTATCGACATTTGAGTCGTATCCGTAAATGAAATCGAGTGGCGCCGAAAAGTAGCCTGGCCTTGGGCCAACTCATATTCGCACTGTTGTCGGGATGAATAACGGCTGTCTGGTCTGCGCTCCGTACGAATTTGGCAGAGTCGCTCAGACTCTATGGTCAGGCCAAACAGGCGAGCGCGAAACGGCTGCAAAATCGCTGGCAGTGCACCGTCATTAAAATCTTCTTCCGTCAGTGGATAATTCGCGCAAAACAGGCCGAAATGAATGGCCAGATACAAACAGACCGGGGTTTTACCAGTCCTCGACACACCCAAGATGATGAGATCTGCCTTATTATAGTCATCAATACTGACACCATCGTCACAGTCCATCGCATAGTGGACTGCACTGATACGAGAAGTATAGCGATCTCGGTCGACCACACCATGACTATGGCCGATTTGGTGGCTCGACGCCGACTGCAGCTCCGTCTCTAACGGCTTCAGAAACGTTCCAAATAAATCGACGAAAAAACCGCGGGCTTGCCGAATACCTTCAAAAAGCTGTGGACTGACGAAAGTGGCGAAGATCAAGGGCCTTGCGTTGTCATTATCAGCCGCTTCGTTGATCTCGCGAACAACGTGTACCATCTTTTCAGGGGTGTCGATAAATGGCAGGGCTCTTGTGTGAAATTTTACGTCCGGGAACTGAGTCAACAGGCTGTGACTGAGGACCTCTGCAGTGATCCCGGTTCGATCGGACACAACAAATACGGTTCTTTTTGACAATTTGGTCTAGCCTCGCAATGGGTCTGTCGAGCAAAATAGGCCCTGGCCGTCAAGTTATCGGTTCTGTTCCAGACAACCGGGGCATAAGATGGCAACGGTCCGGCCACATAATATTGTCTAACAAATGGTGGGTAAGTGAAAGAATATATTGCCTGGTTTGATCAGATAAGCTTGGATGATGTAAGCCGCGTTGGCGGCAAAAACGCATCATTGGGCGAGATGATTTCGAGCTTTTCCTCTGCTGGAATTCAAGTTCCCGGAGGATTTGCGACCACTGTCCATGCCTACCGGGATCATCTGGTGGCCTCCGGATTGAAGGATCGGATTGAAGCTGTCCTGGCTCAACTGGACGTCAGCGATGTGAAACAGCTGGCCGAGGTGGGAGCTACAATCAGAGAGTGGCTTGTCAACGCGCCACTGACCAGCGATCTGGAAGATGCGATTGAAGCTGCGTACCTGAAACTAGGGAATTCAGCTGACACACCTGTCGCAGTGCGGTCATCTGCCACCGCCGAGGATCTCCCCGATGCATCTTTTGCTGGCCAGCAGGAAACTTTTCTCAATGTGCGAGGCATAGCCCCCGTACTGATAGCCGTCCGCGAAGTATTTGCATCGCTTTTTAATGACCGGGCAATTTCTTATCGAGCCCACCAGGGCTACGATCATAGTGAAGTGGCTTTATCAGTTGGTATACAGCAAATGGTTCGCAGTGATCTTGGATCAAGTGGTGTGATGTTTACACTTGATACTGAATCTGGTTACGACGATGTCGTGTTTATCACAGCTTCGTGGGGGCTTGGCGAAACCATCGTGCAAGGCGCTGTGAACCCGGATGAGTTCTATGTGCACAAACCCACACTGCGTGCCCAGAGACCAGCTATCCTTCGCCGCAAAATTGGCAGCAAAGCCAGCAAGATGATCTATGCGGACGATTCCGCAACCGAAACCACACGGGTCATCGAAACAACCGCAGCCGAACGACAGCACTTTTCGCTGTCTGATGCGCAGATCGAAGAACTGGCACAGCAGGCGATCCGAATAGAACAGCACTATGGCCGCCCGATGGACATTGAGTGGGGCCTCGATGGCGAAACGCAAGAACTGTGGATCCTCCAAGCACGACCGGAAACGGTAAAGAGCCGTGTCACACAACAGTCGCTTGAGCGATATCATCTTCAAGAAACTGCGATAGTGCTGACAGAAGGTCGCAGCGTTGGTCAGAAAATCGGCAGCGGTACGGTCCGCGTAGTGAACTCCATCACCGAACTAGATTCAGTTAAAACGGGTGATATTCTGGTAACTGATATGACCGACCCAGACTGGGAACCGATCATGAAACGGGCAGCAGCAATTGTCACCAATCGGGGAGGTCGCACCTGCCACGCTGCTATCATTGCCCGGGAACTCGGCATTCCGGCCGTTGTTGGTTGTGGAGATGCCACACGGCAACTGTCTAAAATTAGCACCGCCACTGTCAGTTGTGCTCAAGGCGACACTGGCTATGTTTATCAGGGAGAACTGGATTTCGAGATCGAAACTGTCCCGCTCGGTGATATGCCGAAACTCCCCTTCAAAATTACCATGAATGTCGGCAACCCCGACCGAGCTTTTGATTTTCAGAAACTACCGCACGCAGGTGTGGGCTTGGCGCGTTTAGAGTTTATTATCAATAACACTATTGGTATTCATCCCAAGGCCCTGCTCCACAGTAACCAGATCCCTCAGAACGTCAGGGATCAAATCAATACCGCGTCGGCTGGTTATGCCGACCCCATAGACTTTTTTGTACGCAAGCTTGCCGAGGGAATCTCTACGATTACAGCCGCCTTTTCTCCACATCCCGTGATTGTTCGGTTGTCCGACTTCAAATCCAATGAATACGCAAATCTCATCGGCGGTAGTGCCTTTGAACCTCATGAGGAGAACCCAATGCTCGGGCTGAGAGGCGCATCTCGATACCTAGACGCAGGGTTTCGTGAATGCTTTGAACTAGAATGCCGTGCTCTCAAATATGTTCGTGAGAAAATGGGGCTAACAAACCTCTGGATCATGGTGCCATTCGTACGCACGGTGGTAGAGGCAGAACAAGTGATCGCCTTGCTGGCAGAAAATGGTCTTAACCGAGGTCAGAACGATCTTAAGATCATCATGATGTGCGAGCTCCCATCAAATGCACTCCTCGCAGAATCGTTTCTACAGCATTTTGACGGTTTTTCGATCGGATCGAATGACATGACCCAACTCACTTTGGGTCTGGACCGCGACTCGGCTGACATTGCTCATCTGTTCGATGAACGCGATGCAGCTGTCAAAATGCTACTGCAACTAGCAATTTCAGCCTGTCAAAAACAGGGTAAGTATGTTGGGATCTGTGGCCAAGGCCCCTCTGACCATCCTGATCTGGCGCGCTGGCTGATGGAACAAGGCATCGACACCGTGTCTTTAAATCCTGACAGCGTCATTGAAACCTGGTTATTTCTCAGCGGTGAACAATCCTGACTCAGTTTTGTTAGCTACAGCCAGCATCGATCCAGCCCTCACTGACCATCACACAAGTACCGCCAACCCAACTGGCAACAACACAACCGTTTTCTTTCCTCGCACGAATCCGTAGAACACTTCTCCGGCCCAGTTCTATTCCTTGAAATACGCACCAGCTGAATTCACCGTCACGCTCTGATCGATGATGTGACAAAAGAGCTGCCAGTGCACAGTTGGCACTGCCAGTTGCCGGATCCTCGGCAACACCGTCAAGAGGAGCAAATACGCGGGCCTGAATATCCGCACCACCAGTCTTGGATGTATAAACATGTACATAAGGCACTGCGCCCTCAACAAGAAGACGTTCGAATCCAGCCATATCTATTCGTACCTGGGCTAGAACGGCCGAGTCTACGACTTCCACAAAAAGAAAAGGAAGCCCCACCGATGCGACCGTTGGAGCATGTGTGGTCACAACGATTTCGTTTTCACGCAACGACAAAGCTTTAGCCACCGACCCGATCGCTGGGAATTCTTGCAGTGTCAGGACCTGTGGTGCCTTGAGCTCAAACGAGGTTGGAGCGCCTGGATCGACCTGAATCTCGATTGATACGAGGCCTGCCTTCTCTTCAAACAAGACGGTACCAGGAATCTCTTTACCCAGCGCTCCGGTTTCGGCCAGAACAAATGCAGTTCCAATATTTGGGTGGCCGGCGAAAGGAATTTCTGTTGTGGGGGTAAAAATTCGCACCTTCCGTGTGTGGCCTGCTTCAGCAGGTAACACAAATGCTGTCTCTGAGAAATTGAACTCCCGCGCAATCTGCTGCATCTGCCAATCTGATAATTTCTGAGCGTCTGGTAACACAGCCAGCTGGTTACCACCGAACCGCTGTTCAGTAAACACGTCACAAATAAAGTAGTGATACTTCACAGGCAATTTACAGAACTGTCTCGGTCAATTCGATTGCATTTACGCCACGACGAATTCCCGGACGCTCCATCGAGTAGGTTTTGCAGTCAGTACAAGACATGATGCGCCTCCTTTAGTTCTGACCCGTCCTGCGGCACCAGGGTTAACAACCCACGGATGAATTGTTGTATCTATTCGCCGGATGTGGGTATGACCGTAAGCGATCGCTTGGGTGTCAGGATACTTGTGCCGCAGTCGGCTATGGTAATTGGCGGTGTCCCAGATCTGGTGGCCGTGTTCGATGGCAAGAACACCGCCTGGTAGATCAATCTGCAGGCTTTTCGGCAGTTTGGATAAGACAAGATGTTCATCTTCAGGCCACTTCTTAGGGACATCGTTGTTGCCTGCCACCGCCAGCACATTTCCACACCTGGATTTGAGCACTGCCAGCACCGAGACACTGCCGATGTCACCCGTGTGAACTACCAATTCCATACCGGCTGCCAGTTCCACGATTGAGTCATCGACCCAGCCATGGGTATCACCGAGCAGCAAAACCTTCATTTCACCACTACGACATCAGGATCATCTGTATCGGTGTGTTGTCTGACGTCGTCCCTGGGCGAAAGACTCATTATTCGTACACCCGGTTGGGCTACAACTGTCACGTCATCGCAGAAAAATTATTTTGAAA
>Ga0209035_10000564_pt1 | contig 14645 bp, 15 predicted proteins | sample MarorgKNORR_S2LV_6_FD_188220 | JGI IMG/M metagenome (GOLD analysis project Ga0209035, IMG submission 188220) | Marine microbial communities from the Southern Atlantic Ocean, analyzing organic carbon cycling - AAIW_A/KNORR_S2/LV (SPAdes) (version 2) | ecosystem: Environmental > Aquatic > Marine...
TCCGATCTATCGGCTTTGGAGAAAAAGTCGCCTTGAACTTTAAACGAACCCCATAAGGTCCAAAGGAATGGCATGGCTGCAATCATTATCCATAAAACAATGAGTCCAGTGGAAGTGATGGCCAGCATAGAAGAGCGGCGTTGAGCTTGGCTAGACATAGTCGTTTCCTTAATGAGACTTGCGGTTAAAGTCGCGCCATGTGCGCACTAAAACAGGCAACAATAAAATGGCTACACCGACAATGGTGAGTACCGAAGTGGCTCCAGCCGAGCCAAATAGCTGCGTATCTTGAGTTAAGTCGTTGTAGATGATCCAGCTTAAAGACGTGGCACTGGCTTCCGAAGAAAAGCCCACGATGGGTTCAAATACCCGAAAGTTATCCATCAGCTGCATTAAGGTAATAAACACCACTAGGGGCATCATGTAGGGCACCACCACGTAGCGAATACGTTGCCATCGGTTTGCACCATCGATGGTTGCAGCTTCCAACGTGTCTTCAGGAACTGTTTGTAAACCTGCATAAAACACAATGAAGGAAAACGGTGCTGAATGCCAAATGCCATAAACAAACAGCATGATCCAGGTTAATGTAGGTGATGCTTTTAGGGAAAGGTTGGGGTCATCGAATAAATATTTTAACGTGGCGCCAATGACGCCGTCGCCGTCTATCATCCAGAATAAAATCAGTGAACCAATTAACGGGGTCACAATCATGGGCAATAGCGATACAAAAATGGTGGGACCTTTGGCAAGTTTAGGCAAACCGTTTACACCTAAAGCAATGGCTAAACCCAAAACAATAACAAACGGGGTAACTACAAAGGTATAAGACAAGGTAAACAGTAGCGCTTTGTAAAAAGGCAAGTTAAGTAACGCGCTAAAAAACGCACCAACGCTTTCGCTAGAGTGCCATGCTTTGCTCACTTCTTTAAAGGCGAGGTGATTACGGTTGGTGTAGTTGTCAAAGCCGCTAAACTGGCCCAGGGGCTGATCGGCTTTTAATAGCGCCGTAGCTTCGGCATCTATGGCGGTAATTTGTTTGCAGCCAAACGGGCCGCAGTTTTCTACGGAAATAAGTACTTGCTCATGCTCAACATGTATTGATTGGATGATTACCGAAATAATGGGCAAAGCGATGAACAGCACCATGGCGGCCAATGAAGGTAATATAAACCAAAAAAACGTGCGATGCGGCATAGGGCCAGTCCTTTAGATAGGCATAGAAACAGTTTACTAGAAGGTAAGTGATTTAAGGCGCAAAAAAAGGGCAAATGAGCGAACATTTGCCCTTTTAGTAGTGGCTTCCTATAGGAAGCCTTTCTCTTTTGCAGCAGTGTTGTAAGCAGCTTCAATGTCTGAAAGGGCTTGCTCGGCAGACTCGTTACCTTGCAGGAAGTCAGCCAGCTCAGCACCAGCAGCACCATGTAATGCGCCCATAAATGGCAACATTGGGTATGGAGACGCACCGTTCATGGCGGTAGCAGCTACGCCCGAAGCGGCCTTGCTCGGCTTGTAGCCGTTAATTAACCAAGTCGCTGCGTCATTGTTAGCTTGCACCATTTCTGTAGAAATACCATTCATCATGGCTACAAAGCTGGCTTCAGCATCGGCATCGGAAACGTTTTTAGAAATTACAAAACCGTCCCACCATAGCGAAGAGGCTGGAGTGCTGCCACCGTTAAAGCTTGGTGCAGCGGCGAAGTTGGTGCCGTTAACCACTTCAGGTGTTGAGCCTTCGTCATCCAATACACCAGCAGTACGTGATCCCCACATGGTAGCTAGGGCAAGCTTGCCGCCTTCCCACATGGCTTGAGTGGTGTTGGAGTCGAATGTTAAGAAGTCTGGATGCGAATAGCTGGACAGCTGCTTAAGCATATTAAGAGTCGCTACACCGTCGGCATTATTAATGCTAACTTCAGCGGTGCCCGCCTTAAACATGTCGGAGCCTGTACCAAGGTACATGTTGACGAATTCTTCACCTAGGTTCCAGCCTGCTTTGGTGTTAAGCGCTACTGGGTATTCCATGATGCCAGAATCACGAATGCGCTGCGCTGCATCTAAAACTTGCTCGTAGGTTTGAACGTCGTTTGCAGTTAAACCCACCTGCTCCAAAATGTCGGAACGGTAGAATAAGTGTTGTGCGTTAGCCATAAATGCAATGGCCATTATCTTGCCATCTATACTTACCAGCTGTGTCTTATTAAGGCCTGCACCGTGTTTTTCTACCAGGTCGTTCAACGGGCGCACAAGATCATTGTTCATCAAGGTAACCAAGGTGCCGTTGGCAACGGTTACTGCTGAATACTCTGCAGGGCTCGAGCTTAACGCGGGCACCATCAGGTTTTTAAAGTCTTTGTTGTGGTTTTTGATTATGGTGACGCCATCGCCAGCACATTGCTCAGCAGCTGAAAATACTGCATGTAGTGCAGGGAAATCGTTGCCAAGAATACTAACGTTAGCGTTGCCGTTAATGCCGCAACCTGCGTTAGCTGCAGAGCTGACTAACACAGCGGCTGCAGTAGCAGTGAACGCAAAAGTTTTGAACTTATTCATAATAATGTGCCCTTAAGTAGTTTTGTTATTTTGCAGCGTTTAGCGCTGTATTTTTATACGTATGCCAACCATATTAACCGAAGATGTTATTGATAATATTTACATGCGTATGCAAAAGTTTACTCCTTTTATAATGTGCTACGCAAGCATTCATCTGGGCGTCTCCAGAAGCGATTGCCAAAATTAATTATAAGTAATTGAAATTACTTATAAAATTAATAATAAAATTATTTAAAATGGGTTTTCATCACTTTATTTTGAGGCTTTACTATGGTTTGATTCATCATTCTTGGAATTTAATAACCTATATTAATAGGTATGCGCTCTTGCCAATTTGCATAGAATCTGATAATTTTTGAATACGTATCTAGTTGGTTTTTTGGGATGTGAGGTTATGGCTGAGATAGAGCTTAGGAACATAAGTAAACGGTGGGGCAACTTTGTTGGCGTAAACAATGTGGACCTGATCATTGCGGACAAAGAGTTTTTGGTGTTGTTGGGGCCGTCTGGCTGCGGCAAGACTACAACCATGCGTATGGTTGCGGGTTTGGAAGACGTGAGCGAAGGGCAGATTATTATAGGTGATCAAGTAGTTAATGATCTTGACCCTAAAGACCGTGATGTAGCCATGGTGTTTCAAAGTTATGCGCTGTATCCAAACCTAGATGTTTACGAAAACATCCGTTTTCCACTAAAAGTGAGAAAAATCCCACAAGCGGAGCATCACGAAAGAGTGATGAAAGCCGCAGCAATGGTGGAGCTCGAAGAGTTTTTGCATCGCAAACCAGCCGAACTGTCGGGTGGGCAAAGACAGCGGGTTGCTCTTGCACGGGCCATAGTGCGAAAGCCTAAGGTGTTCTTAATGGACGAGCCTTTGTCTAATTTGGATGCAAAACTACGGGTGTCTACACGTGCGCAAATCAAAAACCTGTCCCATGAGCTTCAAGTGACCACCATATACGTTACTCACGACCAAGTTGAAGCCATGACATTGGCGGACAGGGTGGTGGTTATGAACAAAGGTATAGTGCAACAAGTGGGCACGCCTATGGATATATACGACAACCCAACCAACACCTTTGTGGCAAGTTTTATTGGTTCTCCTGCTATGAATTTAGTGAAAGGCGTTATTGCTGATGGTGTGTTTTCCGCAGGCGAAATGAGTATCACTGGTTTCGATAACTATGCGGATGCTCCGGTAACTTTAGGATTTAGAGCCGAAGACGCGAGTGTTGACGCTGCCGCTGCAACTAATTGTTTAACGGTGTATTCCCTTGAGTTGTTAGGTGATTCCACCATGGTTACAGCTAAGTTGGGAGACGGTTTGGTGTCGATAAAAGCGAGTAAAGATTATCGCACCAAAATTGGTGATCAATTTAAAGTCACCATTGATGCTGCAACGTGTCATTTGTTTCATGCCGAAACGGGTGAGCGGATGACTAAAGCTAGTATAACGTTGGAGGGATTGTAACGTGAAAGGAAGTAGACCGATTCAAGCCGCACTAACCAAAGACACAGATTTGTCTAAAACAGCGGCCACCAAAGCCGTAATAGAAGGCATGGTAGACGGCTTAAACGACCACCGTATCTCCGACATTGGCGACTTTTTTAGCGCCACCTTTAGATGGATGGGTAATCAAGGTTGTGGCACTAAAAGTGGTTTAAAAGAATTCCAAAATAATTGGCAGCAGCCTTTTCAAGCCGCATTTTCAGACAAGGTATGTATCGATGAAGCCCGCTTGTACATGGGCGAATGGGCGGCTGCGTTTGGTCGCCAAGAAGCGCTACATAGTGGCGAGTTTATGGGAGTGCCAGCCAGCGGTAAAAAAGTAGAAATTCGTTACATGGATTTTTGGAAAGTGGTAGATGGAAAAGTTCGTGACAACTGGGTCATGGTCGACTTCCCCCATGTTTTGGCACAACTTGGCGTAGACGTATTTAATGGCAAAGGCTGGGAAGCCTTTGACCGGGGCGAACAACACGCCCCAAAAGCACAATAAAAGAGGCAACAGCATGGCATTTACTTACCTTAAAAACAGTATCGCAGAAGCAGACAAAGCCCAAGACGACGCCAATACAAGAGCGGTGGTTGAAGCGACTTTAGCAGACATAGATGCGCGTGGCGACGTGGCTGTACGTGAGTTAGCACTAAAATTTGATAACTACACACCACCTTCATTTCGCCTATCTGATGAAGAAATTCAAGCCATTATCGCCAAAGTATCACCAAGGGACATGGATGATATTAAGTTTGCACAAAAGCAGGTGCGAGACTTTGCCCAAGCGCAGCGCGACTCGATGCTAGATATCGAAATTGAAACAATGCCCGGTGTTATTTTAGGACATAAAAACATTCCCGTGCAATCTGTAGGTTGTTATGTGCCTGCTGGCAAGTTCCCTATGGTCGCCTCGGCCCACATGTCTGTGGCCACGGCAAGTGTGGCAGGTGTGCCGCGCATTATTGCCTGCACACCCCCATTTAACGGCGAACCTAATCCAGCTGTGATTGCCGCTATGCATTTAGGTGGCGCTCATGAAATCTATGTGATTGGCGGCATACAAGCTGTTGGCGCTATGGCATTGGGTACTGAGACTATTGACCCAGTGCATCTACTAGTGGGGCCGGGTAACGCATTTGTTGCCGAAGCAAAGCGCCAATTGTTTGGGCGAGTAGGTATCGACCTTTTTGCTGGCCCAACCGAAACCATGGTGATAGCAGACACCACCGTAGATGCGGAAATGTGTGCCACCGATTTATTGGGCCAGGCCGAGCATGGTTATAACTCACCAGCGGCTTTAGTCACTAATAGTCATACGTTGGCGCAGGAGACGATGGCCGAGATAGACCGTATTCTAACAATACTGCCAACGGCAGATACCGCATCGGTGAGCTGGCGCGATTATGGCGAAGTTATTGTCTGTGACACCTACGAAGAAATGTTAGCCGTGTCAGAAGACAAAGCCTACGAACACGTACAAGTAATGACAGATCGAGATGACTGGTTCTTAGAAAACATGACTTGCTACGGCGGTTTGTTCCTTGGGCCGCGCACCAATGTGTCTAATGGCGATAAGGTTATTGGCACCAACCATACCTTGCCCACCAAAAAAGCAGGCCGTTATACCGGCGGTTTATGGGTGGGGAAATATTTGAAAACCCATAGCTACCAAAAAATCACCACCGATGAAGCCGCCACCATGATTGGTGAATATGGTTCTCGTTTATGTATGTTAGAAGGTTTTGTGGGCCATGCAGAGCAGTGCAATTTACGCGTGCGACGCTACGGCAAGAAACATGTGCCTTATGGTACTGGTGCTCAATAATGCCGCTTCAAAACAAGGCTAAAGCTCGGCTTGAACCCTTATTTAACGCCATGCACAATTTTGATGAAAACACAGTCAAAATGGCATTGGCTCAAGTATTAAATGAAGATGCCACGGTTCACATGTGTCATCCCATGGGTGATATGCACGGCACTGACGTTTATCGAAAATGTTATCAGCCTTTGTTACGGGCCATACCCGACTTAGAGCGGCGAGATTGGATTGTTTTGGCGGGTGAAACCGACGCTGGCCAACAATGGGTAGGCTGCGCGGGGCATTATGTTGGCACTTTTGTAGCGCCGTGGTTAGAAATTCCGCCCACGGGGCATTTTGCACATATCCGTTTTCACGAATTTTATCGCCTTGAGAATAACAAAATAGTAGAAATTCAGGCCATTTGGGATATTCCGGAATTGATGATGCAGGCTAATGCTTGGCCCATGGCGCCTTCATTAGGTCGTGAAGGGTTAGTGCCCGGGCCAGCATCACAAGATGGCTTGACTATTCATAACCAAAACCCAGAGCAACCCGCACAAAGCGCTGGTTTAGTTGTAGACATGTTAAACCACCTGAGTTTGCATCCGCAAAAAGGTGGCCCAGAAGTTATGCAACTGTCACGCTTTTGGCACCCTCGTATGAATTGGTATGGGCCAGCGGGTATCGGCACATGTAGGGGTATTGCAGGTTTTCGTAATTGGCACCAAATGCCTTTTTTAAGTGCCATGCCTGATCGAGGTCAGCAAACCGATGGGATTGAGATGCATTTGTTTGCGCAGGGTCAGTATGTTGCCGTAACAGGTTGGCCCAATATGAAACAAAGTCTGCAACATGATGGCTGGATGGGTATAGCCGCTAGCGGGCAAAACATCAATTTACGCAGTTTGGATTTTTGGCGTATTGATGGTGACGTTATCCGCGAGAACTGGGTATTAGTGGATTTGTTGGATTTATACCACCAAATTGGAGTAGATGTGTTTGCACGCTTGCGAGAATTTAATAAAGCCCGCAATATGGGCAACCTTAATTACCCTGTTGGAGCAATTTAACCATGGCATTACCTTCATCCCCCAGTTTTAACCTACAGGGCAAGCGTGCGCTTGTGGCAGGCGCGTCTTCTGGTATTGGTGCCGCTTGTGCTGTGGCTTTATCTCGAGCGGGAGCCCATGTTGTATTGGCAGCGCGCAGGCAATCTCAATTGGATGAGTTAGTGAAAGAAATACGGCAAGAAGGCTTTGCAGCTGAGGCGTTGGTGATGGATGTGGCCCAGGTTGCCTCCATGCAAATCCTAGTTGAACAAAACGGCCCCTTTGATGTACTGGTTAATTCAGCAGGTTTAGCGCGTCACTCCACGGCATTAGAAACGCAAGAAGAGGACTTTAATGCGGTCATGGACATAAACGTGAAGGGCGCTTATTTCCTCACACAGGCGGTGGCCAAAGGTTTGATTGCTGCTAAAAAGGCAGGCAGCCTAATTAATATTTCTAGCCAAATGGCACACATTGGCGGCCAAGACCGCGCGGTGTATTGTGCGTCTAAACATGCGGTAGAAGGTTTTACCAAAGCTATGGCCATTGAATGGGGCCAACACAATATCCGGGTTAATACCGTGTGCCCAACATTTATATTAACCGATTTAACAGCAGCCACCTTTGCCGACCCACAAAAACGAGCTTGGATTGAAAGTAAAATAAAGTTGGGTAGGGTTGGCGCCGTGCAAGACATCATGGGCGCAGTGGTTTACTTAGCCACCGAGGCGTCTGCTATGGTAACGGGCAGTGCCATGAAGGTTGATGGCGGATGGACGGCAGGCTAATGAACCCAGAAAAAGTTACTTCACAGCAAGTCGCCAAACTCGCAGGCGTTAGTCAATCTGCCGTGAGTCGGGTGTACACCCCTGGCGCGTCAGCATCTAAAAAGACCACGCTCAAAGTTCACAAGGCCGCAGAAACGTTAGGTTATCGCCCCAACAGTTTAGCGAGGGCGATGGTGTCTGGAAAAAGTCGAATTATTGGCCTTATTGTGGCTTACCTCGACAACCAATTTTATCCAGATGCCATCGAAAAACTGTCTAATAGCCTGCAATCAAATGGCTACCATGTGCTTATATTTATGGCGTCAAAAACTGCCGAAGGCTTAGATTCGGTGATTGAAGAAATTATGGATTATCAAGTGGATGGCATCATTGCGGCCTCTGTTGCTCTGTCTTCTAGCTTAGCTCAGCGATGCAGTAGCATGGGGGTGCCTATTGTGCTGTTTAACCGAGCTCAACAGGACGATGGTTTTTCGTCTGTTACTTCCGACAACGTGTCGGGTGGCGCCAAAGCAGCGCGATTTTTAATGGAGGGCGGTCACACCAAAATTGGCTATATTGCCGGTTGGGAAGGAGCCTCTACACAAAGAGATCGAGAATTTGGATTTGTGGCGGCGCTACAACAAGCCGGTTTGAAGTTACACGCTAGAGAAGTGGGTCAGTTTGAAATGGAACAAGCTAGCAGTGCCACCCGACGTATGTTTGCCACCGATGCGCCAGATGCTGTGTTTGTGGCCAATGACCACATGGCTTTTGCCGTAATGGATACCTTGCGCTTCGAATTAGGTTTGCGCATACCAGAAGACGTTTCGGTGGTGGGTTATGACGATGTTCCCGCGGCTTCGTGGTTGGCGTACAACCTAACCACAGTGCGCCAACGGGCCAATCAAATGGTGCAAGAAACAGTACGCATTTTATTAGATCAAATTGAAGGCAATGGCGACCAAGACCAGCATATCGCTATCGGTTCACCTCTTATTGTGCGGGGCTCAGCCCGCAAACCAAAAGGATATTAAACGTGCAAGGCTTTGATAATAAATTTGTAGATTTTCCAGATTACATTCTGGGCATCACAAAAGAGATTTGGGAGCAACGCGGCTTAGCCACGTTACACGACTACTATACGGCGGATATTCCTGTGCGGTCGCCGGGTTCATTGGTGGTAGGCAATCAAACGGTGATCAGCGCTACCATGGCCACCTTGTCTGAATTTCCAGACCGGCAGATGTTGGGCGAAGATGTGATTTGGTCGGGCACCCCCGAAACCGGCATGCTTTCGTCTCACCGTATTTATTCTATGGCCACCCACTTAGGTGATGGGGTGTACGGCAAAGCCACAGGCAAAGCATTAAGGTATCGCGTAATCGCAGACTGCCATGCTATCAACAACCAAATCAATGATGAGTGGTTAATTCGCGACCAAGGTGCCGTAGTGCGCCAATTAGGTTGGGATCCAAAAGACTATGCCCATGACCTTATCGAGCGCGAAGGTGGCCCAGAACAATGTGTGAAACCCTTTACTCCAGCTCAAGATCAAGTAGGGCCCTACACGGGCAAGGGCAACGAAGACGAATTTGGCCAACGCTATGCCGACTTATTACAGCGCATCATGTCTGCCGAACTCAATTGTATAACGACAGAATATGATCGTGCTTGCCAGCTGGAATACCCGGGTGGTGTGAGTGCACACTCATGGGGAGAAGCCGAAAAGTTTTGGATTGGCCTTAGGTCTAGCTTCCCTAACGCCAAGTTTACCATTGAACACCAAATTGGCCGACAAGACCCGATGATGCCACCCCGGGCGGCCATCCGGTTTGGCTTGCATGGAAAACATGAAGGCTGGGGCAGTTTTGGCAAACCCACTGGCGCCGAGGTTTATATCATGGGGGCAGCCCACGCGGAATATGGCCCATGGGGCCTGCGACGCGAATTTGTGGTGATTGATGAAACCGCTATCTGGAAACAAATAGCGCTACATACAGGTTAACGCTGTAAGTTAGCGTCACCCTTTTTAGCTAGGTATTTAAATTGATAGGATATCAATAATGTTACAACCACAAATCGTAGGCTACGGTGAACTTATACCGTGTCGCAGTGCATTTATTGACGCCCATACACCGGGGTCAGACCAAAAAGAAAACTTTACCATTATTGGTGCAGGCGTTGCCGAAAGCCCAGACCAGCACGTACATATAGCGGCTACACCGGGTTTTAATATTGGTGCCGCAGGCCAGCCACCGGGCTGTATAAATTCGTTGCATTACCACAACACAGCAGAAGTTTTTTTTGTATTAAAAGGCCGGTGGCGCTTTTTTTGGGGCCGTAACGGCGATGCCGGCGAGGTAATTCTTGAAGAAGGGGACCTATTTAACATACCAACACGCATCTTTCGGGGTTTCGAAAATGTGGGCACCGACTACGGCATGATTATGGCCATGTTGGGCGGCGATGATTCGGGCGGAGGTGTTATTTGGGCGCCACAAGTGCTTGATGAAGCGGAAAAACATGGATTAGTGCTTGGTGAGTCGGGTGCTCTTTACGACACCAAAAAAGGCCAGCAATTACCCGCAGGCGAGCGTGCTGTTGAAAAAATGACCGCCGCAGAACTGGCCGCCATCGCCGAAGTGCCGGTAGAAAATGTAGTACCAGATTACTTGGCGCGTTATTGGGACATGATGGCTTTGGCTAAACATAAACCCTGTGCCGTGCTAGGTGAAAACGGTTTAATAAAAGACAAACCTGGGTTTGAAGTTGAGTTGCTTAACCGCAACTCAATCTCCGCTGTGCCTTATGTAAACGTCCAGCACGAAGTGTTAATCGTTATGAAAGGGCATTGGCAATTAGCATGGCAAGACGAGAGCCAGGAACAAAGCCAAAGTGTGGTTCTGAACCCCGGTGATACCTGTTGGGTACCACCGGGCTTAAGCCATAGCTTAAGCGCTACTATGTCGGGCGAATCGAGTATCTACCGTATTTGTAATACGCTAGATACTGCTGGCCTTACGTGGCAAGGGTAAGATGAACAAAATCCCACTACTCTTGTTGCCGGGCATGATGTGCGACCAACGCATGTTCGAGCCACAAATTGCAGCGTTGGCAGAAGTCGCCGATATTCATGTAGGTGACATCACCAATGCCAACAGTATGGCCGAAATTGCACAACAAGTTTTAGCAACTGCACCGCCACAATTTGCGCTAGCGGGTTTGTCTATGGGTGGCATTGTGGCCATGGAAATTGTGCGTCAAGCGCCTGATCGTGTGTTGAAATTGGCGTTATTAGACACTAATCCATGGGCCGAACTTGAAGAGGTTCAGTTAGGGCGTGGGCCGCAAATGAACGCCGTAATGGCCCATAATGATGGCTTAACCCAAGTTGTGTCGGAGCAAATGATCCGACGGTACTTTTATAGCCAAAAGGCCTATGACCAATTTGCACCAGTGTGCTTAGCCATGGCGCAAGACTTAGGTGCGCAGGTGTTTGTACGCCAGTCGCAAGCGTTGCGTGACCGCATTGATCAGCAACAAACCTTGGCAGCCTTTACTAAGCCGTGTTTGATTTTAATGGGTATAGAAGACCAATTTTGCCCGTTAGATCGGCATGAACGGATGCATGAACTCATGCGCCAAGCAACGTTTATAGGTATTCCGCGAGCGGGCCACATTCCTACGATAGAACAACCCGAGGCAACTAATGCCGCCCTAATGCAATGGCTAAGCCAAGCTATCGATACACAGCAGGAGCAATAATAATGAACAACGAGTTATTAGAAAAATTACGCCAAGTAGACACACCTACCGTATGCAACGCCATCGAAGTGGCCCAAGGCCAACGCGGGTTTAACCAGTTTACCAAAGGCACCATGTTGTGTTCGGCTCCGGAAGAAGGTGCCATAGTGGGTTATGCACGAACGGCTCAAATTGCAGCCATCGAGCCCGCACGCGAAGCCGCAGACGTGATTAAACAACGTCGCATGAATTATTATCGTTACATGTCCGAAGGTACACGCCCAGCCATTGCTGTGGTTGAAGACATGGATTACCCCCACGCCATTGGCGCGTATTGGGGCGAAATTAATACCAGCGTACACAAAGGGTTTGGCTTAAACGGCGCTCTCACCAACGGTGTCATGCGCGACTTAGGCGACATGCCAGAAGGATTTCCTGTGGTGGCAGGATCCATAGGCCCAAGCCATGGCTTTGTGCATGTGCGCAGCATAGGCCAGCCGGTCAATGTGTTTGGCATGACCGTATACGAAGGTGACCTTATCCATGCAGATCGCCATGGCGCTTTGGTTATACCGCCCACAGTGATGCGCGTTTTAGCGGCTGCTATTGATAAACTCTTAGCCACCGAAAAGTTGGTGCTTGAGCCTGCAAATGCAGCCGGCTTTAACCTTGAAAAGTTTGAAGCTGCATGGCAAGCCTTTGAAAAAGCAAGAACTTAGTTCATTGCACCAATGAGCCAACATTCCTAGTACGAAATTGCTACATCGGTAATGGGTTTAGAGCAACACGCCAAAATATAACCCGCCTCAATGTCAGCGTCGCTGATGCCGCCGTTGTGTACCATGTGGGTCTCGCCAGACACCTTTTTCACCTTGCAGGTGCCACACACGACAAAGTTACAGGCGCTAGGGATATTAAGCCCGGCTTGGTTGGCCGATTCCAGCACGGTGATATTTTGGTTGGAGTCCACTTGATGGCTCGACACCAAAAAGTGCACTTTGGCGGCGACTGTATCGTTTAACTGAACGTTGTCGTGCTCAATGTCATCTTCTTCAAAGTTAGGCGCAGCAAAACTTTCTTCGTGGTATTGGTCCATGTTTAAGCATCCAGCTTACACTTACTTGAAAGGTGGTTACTATTACTTTTCTCGTGCTATTCCTTCCGATTTAACAAGTTATTACAGCAAGCCTCCATTTTTTTAAGCTGCCGATTTTCATCTTCTAGTTCTTTCATTCGACCCATGAGCGAGGCATCCATGCCACCGTATTTGGCTATCGGAAAAACGTGTTTTTTTCATGTAAATCCCCTTCGTAAAGTTTACGAGAAAATTCTCCTTTTGACCTCCGTTATTTATCGGGGGATTACCAAGGGATTGACTTGTCCATCTCAGATAAAAATTGTTGCTTGCGGGTACGTTTGTTGCGCTTTGGCTGGAGGCTAAATTCGGCTAAGGAGTGTTGTTGCATAGGCATGTGGCACAAATCAAATTATGTACTACGCTTATTTAGTCGAAAGTGGCAATTTTGCAGACTTTCCCTAACATAGCACGTCATTGCGAGCGAAGCGCGGCAATCAACAAATATAATATCGCACAATAATAAGAATATATTTAAAATTAAAGAGGGTGGTTCCTTGTAAATTAGGAATTATTCCTAGAAAGTTGAACCTATAATGGCCCCATGACTTAAGGGAATGACTATGGCAATAACTATGGCAATAACAGCAGAACTTTGGCAGGCTAATCTTATCGCCTTGGTTAGTGCATATTTGGCGATTAAAGTGCTGCGCCCTATAGCCATCTATTTTAACCTAGTAGACATTCCAACTGACCGCAAACAACACGTAGGTCATATCCCTTTAATCGGTGGCCTATCCATCTATGTGGGCGTATTAGTTGCCATACTCGCCGTTTACCCAATTCACGATAAACTCTTTTACCTTCTAGCGTCTGCCTCTCTTATATTGGTGGCAGGCCTTGTGGACGATCTAAAAGAATTGGGTGTGTGGGTGCGTATTCTTATTCAGGCCATGGCCTGTGTAATCATGATCAAAGGTGCAGGTATCTATGTTGAATCTTTGGGCGACTTATTCGGCACGGGCGTAATTCACCTCGGCCAGTGGGGTATTCCCTTCACCGTGTTTGGCGTGATTGGCTTAGTCAACGCCGTCAACATGAGCGACGGCATTGATGGCCTAACGGGTTCCTTAGCGCTGGTGGCTATCCTTGGGGTGTTTGCCTTTGAGAGCGTCAGCGGCAATTATCGCTTGTTTGATTTCTTATTGATCATGGTTGCTGCACTAATACCTTATCTGCTCACCAACCTATCCATCATCAGTGACCGTAAAATATTCCTAGGTGATGCTGGCAGTATGTTCATTGGCTTTATTCTGGCGTGGGTGCTGATTGAGTTAAGTCAAGGTGATGGGTCAGGAACCCGCCAAGCCATCCAGCCCATCAACGTGCTCTGGTGTGTTGCTTTACCTGTGATTGATACGTTGGTGGTCATTATTAAACGCCTAAGAGCAGGCCGATCGCCCTTTCATCCAGACCGTTCTCACTTTCATCACATGTTAGAAAATCTAGGCTTAAATACACGCCAATCGTTGGCTGCCTTGATTATGATTGCATTGGTGCTAATGTCGATAGGTGCGTTAACAGAACTGGTTTGGCCACAAGCCAGCACTGGTTTGTTTATTCTAGTCACCGCAGCGTATATGTACTGGAGTAAACAGCATGGTTGGTCCGATGTTGGCGAGGTGACTCATGAGCACGTCTAATTGGTTATTGTTGCAAGTTAAACCAAGGCAAGAAATGCGCGCATTAGAAAACCTCGAGCGCCAAAATGGCGACTGCTATTGCCCACAAATATGGGTAGAAAAGCTCAGCCGTGGAAAACGTATTCAGGTGGAAGAAGCGCTGTTCCCAGGTTACTTATTTATTAACGCACAACCCGAACAAAATGGCCTAACCTACACCAGCATTCGCTCCAGTCGTGGAGTGAGTAAAATAGTTGGTTTTGGCGTAGAGCCGATTAAAGTGCCCGAAACCCTGATTGCACAGATTAAATTACGTGAACACATGAGTTTAGCGGGTGAAAGCGCTGCCAGTGCGCCGGATGTGCCGCAAGCTGGCGACAGTATCAATATATTAGAAGGCCCATTCAAGGGCTTAAACGCAGTGTTCAGCCATACCGATGGCCAACAAAGGTCCATTGTATTAGTTAGTTTGTTA
>Ga0209035_10000566_pt1 | contig 14573 bp, 14 predicted proteins | sample MarorgKNORR_S2LV_6_FD_188220 | JGI IMG/M metagenome (GOLD analysis project Ga0209035, IMG submission 188220) | Marine microbial communities from the Southern Atlantic Ocean, analyzing organic carbon cycling - AAIW_A/KNORR_S2/LV (SPAdes) (version 2) | ecosystem: Environmental > Aquatic > Marine...
TCCGATCTATCAGACTTTTTTAATAACCCGAGTTTGATAGAATTTGGTTGGCTTCGAATCCAGTACTATGCAGTCACATGGGTATTATCAGCAGTTTTAATTTTCCAGTACTTAAAGAATCATAGAATTATTAAAGAATTAGGTTTAACAATTGATCAAACAAATGACCTAGTTTTTTTATATGGTTTAATGTTTGGAGCAATGCTTGGAGGCAGGGTTGGTTATATGTTTTTTTATGGCCTGGATCAATTGACTACAAACCCTTTAAGTTTATTTTTTATTTGGGAGGGTGGTTTAAGCTTTCATGGTGGTTTAGCTGGTGTCATTGTAAGCTTGTATGCTTTCTCCATTCGACAATCAATATCTTTTCTTAGGCTAGCTGATGCAATATGTATTGCCATACCTATAGGTTTAGGTCTTGTAAGGATTGGTAACTTTCTCAATGGAGAGCTCTACGGAAGAGCGACTGACGGAGGCTGGGGATTTATTTTCCCCACAGACCCTTATGGTTTAGTTCGGCACCCTTCTCAGCTATATGAAGCTTTTTTTGAAGGCATTGTTCTTTTTTTCATACTCATGTGGATTGGGTCCAGAAATCAAAAACCTGGAGTGCTTAGTGGAAGCTTTCTTGTTGGATATGGTCTCTTAAGGTTTGTAATTGAGTTCTTTAGGCAGCCAGATGCACACATGGGCTTTATTACATTACAATTAAGTATGGGTCAGTTATTGAGTATTCCTATGCTAATAATTGGATTAATATTACTCACAAAATCATTAAGAAAACATGAAGCAATATCTTGAGCTTTTAGAATATATTCTTGAAAACGGTGAAAGTCGAGATGACAGAACTGGCACAGGAGTTCTATCATCTTTTGGTCATCAAATTCGCTTTAATCTAGAGGATGGTTTTCCTGCTGTTACAACAAAAGCTCTTGCATGGAAGGGCGTTGTCTCTGAGTTACTTTGGTTTTTAGAGGGCTCAGATGATGAGCGTCGTCTAGCTGAAATTAGGTTTCAAAAAGATAGAGATGAACTTAAGGACCTTAATCAATTTTCCACTATTTGGACTGATAATGCGGATAATCAAGGGATAGAACTGGGTTATCAAAATTCTGAGACTGTAAAAAAGTTAGGTCCCATTTATGGTGTCCAATGGAGAGACTGGGATGGCATTGATCAAATTCATAACTTGATTGAGGGGTTGAGATCAAATCCAATGGGCAGAAGACATATTTTAAGTGCTTGGAACGTGGGGCAAATTGAATCTATGGCTCTACCACCTTGCCATGTAATGGCTCAATTTTATGTTTCTACTGATGGGTTCCTTTCGTGCCAAATGTATCAGCGGAGTGCTGATATGTTCTTAGGAGTCCCTTTTAATATTGCAAGTTATGCTCTGCTTCAATCAATACTGGCCAATATTTTAAAATTAAAGCCAGGGCATTTTGTACTTAGTTTTGGAGATGCTCATATATACAAAAATAGTATTGCTCAAGTTAAGGAGCAGCTAACTCGAAAGCCAAAGCAACTTCCTAGCTTACAGATGCCAAAGATTAATTCTCTAGAAGATTTACAGAGTTTTTCTTTGGATGATTTTATTCTTGATGGGTATGAATCCCATCCAGCGCTTAAAGTCAAAATGGCTATCTAGATTAAAATGGTTATCTCGCATCTCGTTGCTTTATCAGAGAATCTTGTTATTGGCGCAAATAATGACCTTCCCTGGAAGTTAAAAAAGGACATGCGGCACTTTAGCTCTTACACTCAAAAGAAAGCTATTGTCATGGGAAGAAAAACTTTTGAATCAATAGGTCAGGCTTTACCAAACAGAAAGAATATTGTTATTTCCGCAACCCTTGAACCGATGGAGGGAATAGAAATTACTAAAAGTCTTCAAGACGCAATGAACTGTGCTCATAACTGGAACCTAGAGCATAATTTAGAAGACGAAGTGGTTCTGATTGGGGGTGGCTATGTTTTCAAGGAGAGCATGCCCATAGTCAATAAATTAATACTGACAAGGGTAGATTGCACAATTGATGGAGATGTCTTTTATCCAAAGATAGATTTAAGTGATTGGAGGAAAGTTAGTGAGGAGTCTTACAGCAAGGATGCTGAAAATGAGTATGGTTTTTTAATACAGACTTATTATAAAAATTAAGAGGCTTTTTTTGACTTCTGAATAAAGTCTCTTCTCAAGGCAAGGTTCTTGACTCTTATCTCTTCATTTTCGGCGTACTTAATCCATGAATTAGCAGTCTTTTTAATTCGCTTATTTTTATCACGTGCTGCAGCTCTAAATTGTTTTTTGGCCTCAACAAAATTCTCAAGTTCGAAGTAAGCTTGACCTAATACTAATTGAGCTTGAGATCTACTTTTAACTTTAGGTTTCTTTAGTCCAGCTTCAATAGCCTTAATTGAATCCTGCATACGATCTTCAAATAGATATAAGTTACCAAGAAGAACATAGGTGTCTCCATCTTTGGACATCTTTGCTGCTTTTTCTAGAACTGGAATGGCTTTATCAATTTCTTGCGCCATTCTCCAAGAATCAGCCAGAAGTTTTAAATTCTTCTCGTTATCTTTGATCACAGGGATCACTTCCTCTTCACCTGTCTTTTCATCCTTGATGGTAATTTTTTTATTTTGACCGGCAACAAGAACTTGTGCAGCCCAGTAAGGGTTTTTATTCAAAAGAAGTAATTGAGCCAAGGCAAGATACTCGCCTTCTTTATCAAGTAGATCTTTATCATAAGCTGCCTTGAGGGTAATCATATAATCTATCTCTCTATCCATTTGAGCATATATTCCACCCAATTGAATGAAGTATATTTTTTTTGGATAGTAGTTAACTAAAATCTCTAAAAGTATAAGTTGCTGTTCAAGCGAATAGGATTCAGAGATAACTTTCTGATCTTTAAGCTCACTTAGACAAGCAACTAACAATGAATACCAGTTTTCTTTTGGTCTATATAATTCAACCTCTTCAGCCAGCCTGATAGCTTCTTCCATTGAGCTTCTTGCTCTGACGAAATCTTCCTTTTGATAATATGCCATGGCTAATAAAGAATAAGATTGCGCTGTCACTGTTTCAACTTCGTCCATCCACTGAAGAATTAACGCAATGCCTTTGTCATAATTTTCTTGAACAAGATTTAATTGAGCCAAGGTTAGAAGGGATGCTGTTCTAAGGGAGATTGTTGCCTCTGGCTCTAGTAATAATTGTTCATAGGCGTACATCGCTTTTTCATAATTCTCTGCACTAAAGTAAACATAGCCCCAATAATTCCACATTACTGACCTGTCATAACTTTTAAGCTCTGATCTTTTATTCAAGAGTTCAGTCAAAATTCTTTTAGCTAGAACCCAGTCAGGATCATCTTCTTCTTTTTCAATGAATTGACCCTTATTATCCGGATCAGGTACTTTGATAATTTTTTGTCTTTCTAAAGCCTCTGCGATCTTTACTATTTTTTTAGCAGTAGACGGCTGGAGAACTCTGGCTTTTTTATAGGTTCTTGTTTTACCAGATTTCTTTGAGCTCCCTCCAACAGAAGGCTCATCTCTATTGCTCTGAGCAGATAGGTCTAGCGAACCAAGGTTAAAGCCAATAAAGACTAGTAAGAAAAATATGCTGTGCGCTATTCTTTGAAGCATCATGATTCCTCCAAAATGAAAGTAAACTTGTGTGGAACATCATCAACACTAACAGCCTTACCATCAACGATTTTAGGTTTGTACTTTAATTTTAAAGCCGCTCTAGTAGCTGAAGAATTAAACATGGTACATTTTCTAAATACCGTTTCTGGATTAGTAGGATCGCCACAAAACCCTTCAAGTGGTTCTGCATTTTCTACTGTGCCTGTCTCGGTTATTGTAAAGGTAACAATTGCATACCCCATGGTCCCTCGTTCTTGCGCTCTTCTAGGGTATATTGGCGTTACTTTAAATAATGGTATGTATTCACCGTCTCGGAAGAATGATCCGCTTCCAGCAAAATTTGCTTTTGGTTTTGGTAAGCTCACCTCTACCCCAACAAGAGGGGCAAGGTCGAGTTCTGGCTGAGCAATATCTTCTGGCTGCTGATCTGGCTCTTCAGGCTTCTCAACATTATCGAACAGTGTGTCAATGTCTCTGTCAGGCATTATCACATCACCTAATTTACGAGAATTATCTTCTGGCAAGGAGCTGTCTCCGAGATTAATGAGAGCGACCATTAAGAAAAATAGGCCGAGAGTAATTAGTCCCGCAAAAGATACCCCAGCTAAGTACTTATTAAAATTGAATGCTTTGTAATATAGCGTTGCTATTGGCTGCCAGACTTTCCAGAAAACGCCAGCAGCAGAATTTAAAGTATTATCAGCTGTGCTCAATTTTTTCCTCTATTTAGGCTCAGATGCAAGTGAAATATTATAAACACCAGCCTCTCTTGCTCCATCCATAACTTTAATAATAGTATCAGCCATCGCTTTTTCATCCGCTTGGATAACAACAGATCCCTGAGGATTTTCTGCAAGCAATTTCACTACGTTGGCTTTAACTTGCCTTGCATCAATTCTCCTCCCATCCATCCAAATTTCTCCAGAAGCACCAATGGCAATTAAAATTGCAGCATTCTCTTGTGTTTCTGATGTATCAGAGTCAGGTCTATTAATCTCCAAGCCAGGCTCTTTAATAAAATTTGCTGTAACAATAAAAAAGATAAGCATGATGAATACAACGTCAAGCATAGGCGTCATATTAATTTCTGCTTCTTCGTCTTGTACTGCACTTGATATAGCGTTTCTTCTCAAGATATTCTCCTATTTAACTTTTAATTGTTTCTTTGATTGCATTTTCTTCTCTGTTTTTAGCTGAGTTTAGGTATATGGTAGCAAAAACTCCAGAAAGAGCTGTCGTCATACCGGCCATAGTAGGAAGTGTCGCTTTGGAAACTCCTCCAGCCATAGATCTGGCATCACCGCCTCCGGTAAAAGCCATCACCTGAAAAACCTCAATCATTCCTGTCACTGTTCCAAGCAGTCCAAAGAGTGGGGCCAAAGCAACGCATGTATTAATAAGGGGCAGATACCTGTTAACTTCAATCTTGGCTTGAGATGTAAGCTTATCTTTAATTTGCTGGGCTCTCCATGTTGTGTGATCGCCTACTGCTTCCCATTCAGTGCTGAGACCTTCCATATACACTTGGTGGCCCGCATTGAAGTACCAGATTCTCTCAAAAATTATTGCCCACATAAAGGCAGCAAGAAATGCAATTAGCCAAAGCACGCTTCCCCCAGCAGACATAAAGTCTCTGAGGGTATTAAATGCTTCTGTAATTGCGTAGAACATTATTTCTAATTACTTATCAGAATGTTCTGCTACGATTCCTGTGCTTTGTTCTTCAAGAACATTAATAATGCCTCTTGCTGAAGAATTAGCAAAAGAATGTAAAAGCGTTGTTGGAATTGCAACTACCAGACCTAAAACGGTCGTCACTAAGGCTTGGGAAATACCACCAGCCATGATTTTTGGATCGCCGGTTCCGAACAAAGTAATTTGTTGGAAAGTAACGATCATTCCTGTAACTGTTCCTAGAAGTCCAGCCAAAGGAGCAACAACTGAAATGATTTTGACAACATTAATGCCTCTCTCAATTGCTGGTCTTTCAGCCATAATGGCCTCAGCTAGTCTAAGCTCAAGTGTTTCAATGTCTTTGCTCATGTGCTTTTCACCAACTGCTAGAACTCTTCCCAGTGGGTTAGATTGATCATGAGTTTTTGATGTAGCTTGTTTTTTAACTGCTACGCCCATGGTATATAGCTGGAATAACTTCCAAAAAGCAATTCCAATACCGATTAAACCAACAAAAATAATAATGTACCCAACTTCTCTTCCTTGTTGAACTCTCTCCCATAAGCTAGGGGTCTGAATTAAGTTAGCTAAGAGGCTTCCTCCAACTGGTCCAGTAGGGTCAACACCAAATTTAATTATGTCGCCTGGCTCTGCATTTGATAACTTTTTAGCTGAGCTAACATAGCGCCCTTCTGGTTGCTTACCTAAAAATGCATATTGTCCTTTGCTGCCAATGTATTCTAGATATTTGCCATTACAAATAGCGCCATATAGACCAACTCTTGTAACTTTACAATCTTCGGATTCGCCATCTAGGTTAATAACGCTTGCGTTAAATGAAACAACTTCTGAACCGGCAACCATTTCTCTTTGGAGTTCATACCATAAGCCTTCCAACTCTTTAATGGTTGGTAGCTCCGTTGCGCTAGACATTTTTGATGAAAGGTTATTTAAGAATGTTTCACGCTCTCTTCCATATTGTGCTGAAGACAGTGAATCAGCGAAAAGCGAGCTCGCTTCTCCTGCAGAACTTTGTAAATGACCAAATAACTCAACCAAAGAGCCTAACTCTTTCTTGTATGCAGTTTCTTTGACTACAAGAATAGCATCATTCGCTTTATACTCAGCCTCAAGTCGATCGGCGATTTTTTCTTGTCTTGCAAGTTCGCGTTCTTCTGCATCTAACTTTGCTGCTTGCTTATTCTTATCAGCAAGAAAGTCTGCTTCTCTTTGGGTATTAACTGTTTGCTCAGAAGTTCTTCCCTCTGAAACAAGCTGCAATAAACCTTGAATAGTTGTGGGCTCGCCCTCTGCAGCGTCCTGTGCAAAAACAGAAATTGACGTAATTAATGCTAAAGATACTAAGTATTTATTTATGTTTTTCACGATGCATCTCCTTGATAGACGATCGGCAGCATCATAATATCCATTGGCGCTAATTTTTGAGCCATGCGGATACCATCTCTAACTTGCACCCTATAACCACCTGAAAGAGTTTCCCAAGTGCCAGTTTCGATGTCGTAATAACCTGTTTGTCTTTCATCTTTTGTTTGAAAAAACATGCCTAATCTTCCAACCCTAAGAATATTCACAACCATTTCCTGGCCATCAATGACGATTGTTTCATCATAAGCATCAAGCTTTCTTCCGTACTCAGCCTCAATATTATATGCTTCAAGAATTTGCCTTACTTGCTCTGAGGCAGTTACTTTTGGGTTAGATAGAGAGGCTCTAACAAGATCAAGTCTTTGCCTTCTTTCTTCTATGTGAAAAGGTGTGTCTAATTCGATATATTTTTCCAGACCTGCAAGCATTCTTTGGGCCAAAGGTGGAATCTGTCTTTGCATAATGACAACTTGATCCAATTGCTCATCATACTTATCCATAAGGTCCTCTTGGGCTTGAATTTGGATTCTTTTTTGTGCATTGTAAAGTTTCAGCCCTTCAACCTGCTTGGAAACAACCTTAAATTCATTAACTAGCTTATCAGTAGCTTGATCAGTAGAATCAATTTTTTGTTGCGAAGTAGCAGAAAGCTCAGTGTTGTCTCTTCCAACTTCTAACACTGGCTCCATTTCTGATGCAGCTACAAAAGTAGTCAGCATAGCTAAAACTAAGAGTTTTTTATTAAACATTTTTTTTCTCCCTAGAAAAATGGTTCACTAGTCTAACAGCGTAGTGAAAATTATCAAACTTCTTAAGGATGCAATTGTACCTAATTTGTTCCAAATGGTGTTACAAAATTACATCTTTTTATATGAGTTATTTAAAATGCTATTTTTAAGCTTTTGCTAGCAACCTTTGCTCTATTTAAAAAATCTTGGAATTAACTTAGGCGTTTCTTTTTGATAGGTTTGATACTCTTCAATATGACCCCATTTTTTATTACCTCTGTATTCCACCATCCTTACTCCACTGACGTAGTTCAGGAGCAAGTAGGTAAAAATTGGAGAGAAAAGCGCTATATAGTTCATGCCTTCAAAAGTAGATATGCCCATTACAGTAATGCCTGTCCATAAGGTGATTTCGCCGAAATAGTTTGGATGTCTGGATCTTGCCCATAACCCCTCATTTATAAATGAGTCCTTGTTCTCTGGAATTGCGCGAAATGCAGATTTTTGATTGTCAGCTATTATTTCAACTGCAAATCCTAAAATAAACAATGCAAGTCCTAATATAAATACACTATTTATATCGACGTTGTTCGCTGGGTTGGCAATTGCAACCAAAGCCGCGGATGAACATATAAACACCCACATGCCTTGCAAGGTCCATGTCATGAAAAATTGAGAGAAGGACGTTTTGATAGAATCGAATCGTCCATCTTTATTATCTTTACGAACTCTCATAAATAAAAATGAGCCCAGTCTTGCCGCCCAAATGATAATTGCAGCACCTATAATCAGACTGCCAGGATCAAGACTTTCAGAGTTATTGGTTGAATATAAAGCAAACAAAATAGCTGCTATATATGTAAGACTTCCTGTTAAATCATAAAATTTTTCAGTCTTAAATATAAAAGCTGGGATATATGCAATCCATTGAATAACAAAGATCATGACCAAAAGGTGACCAACCAAATTCACTCCTGATAGCTCAATGCTGTTAAAAGAAATTGCATCAGCGTAAAGCTTTGTAAAAATAAAAATTCCAGCAGCGATAGTTAAATTAGTTAAGTGTTTCATCATCCCTCCCATCCACAAGCACGGTCAGCATTTTGAATATCTAGCCAATCCTTAAGAGGCTTGTAATAATTCAACATTGATTTACCGCTAAGAGCGCGTGTCCCTGTAAGAGCCTCAAGAGCCACTTGCCACTCTTGGCTTTGTCCAAGAGAAAGCATTGCTCTTAACTTCTCACCTGCAAGATCATTGTCATAAATTGAGCACTCATGCAAAGGTCCCTCAAAGCCCATTTGATTACAAAGAGATTCATGAAATTGATATTGAAGAATTTTAGCTAAGTAATATCTCGTGTAAGGAGTGTTTCCAGGAATATGGTATTTTGCACCCGGATCAAATGCGTCTGCATCTCTTTCTCTTGGTGCTTCTATCCCTTGATAATACTCTCTTAGCTGCCACCAAGAATTATTTAGTTCTGCTTCAGAGGTTTCGCCTGAAAAAACTCCAGCCCTCCATTTATCAAGCATCAAGGTCCAAGGAACAGAAACTACCCCATCTAACGCTTGCTGCATAAGTAAGGATATTGGATCTGATTTTGCATCTTTAGCTTCAGCCTCTGAAATCAAACCAATTTTATTGTAATAGTCCGGAGTAATTGAAAGAGTTAACAAGTCCCCCACTGCCTCATGAAAACCATCATTGGCCCCACTCTGAAATACACTGGGCTGTGTGCTGTTATATGCTTGATAGTAAAAAATATGCCCAAGCTCATGGTGGATGGTTGAGAAATCCTCAGCACTTCTCTCAATGCACATTTTAACTCTAAGGTCATTTGCATCCGCATCAAGATTCCATGCAGATGCATGACAAACGACGCTATGATCTTGTGGCTTTAAAAAAAGAGATCTCTCCCAAAAAGTTTCAGGCAGTGATTGAAAGCCAAGCGAAATAAAAAAATTTTCTGCAATTTCCATCATTTTTATTTCATCAATATTTTGTTCTTCTAAGATTTTTGTTAAATCAATTCCGCTAGATGCGTCAGGATTGTCTGGCGTATAAACTAAATCATATACATTGGCCCAGGATTGGCCCCACATATTTCCTAAAACATGGGCAGGTAATGAGCCCTCTTTTGAAACAATCTCTTCGCCATAATGTTCCGAAAGTTCATTTCTTACATGGCAATGCAATGCTTCGTATAGAGGCTTGAGTTCGTCCCATACTCTATCAGTTTCAGCTAAAAATTCGTCTGCCGGCATGTCGTATTGACTAAACCATAGGTCGGTAAGACCTTCGTAGCCAAGGTCTTTCGCGCCTAGATTGCCAATTTCAACCATTCTTAAATACATGTCTTTCATGGGTGTGCCAATATTTCTCCAGCCCTCCCAAGCCTTTAAGAGCTCATCCGGATCTCTGGAATTATCAATGACAGCTTCAAATGCCTCTAAGTCATAGCAATCCCCCTCACCAAAACAATGTTCCCCCGTCCCATACATCGCATCAAGCTCTGCACTGATATTTGCAATCTCTCCAGCCAAGGCATCATCTAAGGGAGATGGCATGACAAAGGAATTTTTAATGAGATTAAGCTTTCTTCTGTTTTCGTCTGAGACCGCAACGTTATCGAAGGTAGATGCTTGTCTTGCGCGTTCTAGAGCCAGAAGTTGAAATCTTTTTCCGTAATCTGCAACTACTTTCTGAGAATCATAAGTGATAAAATTAGCTGCTAGCCAGTAAGCTGAGCTTGCTACGGGACCAAGAGTTTTGTCTTCTAGCTCAACTCTTTCAAGAAATGCTTCCACATCGGATTCATTTAAAGGTGAAGTTTGTTGGTTAGAACATGAAGAAATAACAACAATAGATAGTAATAAAGTAGATAATAATAATTTATGCATCAGCGAAAACCCCTTTTAAAATAGAAGAGGAAAGTAAATCACACAATGAAAATATCAACAAGTCAATTTAAGAACGGTCTTAAAATTATTATTAATAACCAGCCGTGTTCAATCATCGAGCATGAATTCCATAAACCTGGCAAGGGTCAAGCTGTGATGAGGGTAAAATTTAGAAACCTAATCACTGATAAAGTGATAGATAAAACTTATAAGTCTGGTGAGTCAGTTGAAGAAGCGGATGTAATGACGGTTGAGATGAGCTACCTATACTCAGATGGTGAATTTTGGCATTTCATGAATTCTGTAACATTTGAACAGATTGGGATTTCAGAGACTGTCATTGCAGATACTAAAAAATGGATTATAGGACAAGAAAATTGCGAGGTGGTGATTTGGAACGATGAGCCAATATCAGTTGAGGCGCCTCCATTTGTTGAACTAACAATCTCAAAATCAGATCCTGGAATTAAAGGGGATACTGTATCTGGGGCAACCAAACCTGCAGAATTAGAGACTGGGGTGACCATTCAGGTCCCTCTATTTGTAGAAGAAGGAGAGAAAATTAAAGTGGATACTAGAACTGGGGCATATTCGGGGCGCGCTTAACTTTTGTTTGATCAAATATTATTAGCGCTAAATAATTTTATTCAAGATGATCTTGGGTTTGCTAGCGACCAAAAAAAAATTTTAGAAAGCAAGCATAAGCTCACCCTTGCTGACTCATTGGATAAGGGTCATTGGACAACAAATCTATGCTTAGTTGCATCCAACCTTGCAAAACAAAACCCAAAAGAATTAGCATCAAGGCTTGTCCCAATATTAATGCAGTTAAATGGAGTTAAAGAAATAGAGATTGCTGGTCCAGGCTTTATAAATATTTTCTTAACTCAAGAGGCATTTTTAAAACAGACCAATGATATAAATGTATTGCCTACTATTTCTAAAAAAGATGAGCAAAAAATCCAAATTGAGTTTGTATCGGCAAACCCAACTGGACCCTTGCATGTTGGTCATGGTCGAGGTGCAGCCTATGGAGATGCCATAGGGCGAATTCTTTCAAGTCTTGGTCATAAAATATCGAGAGAATATTATGTCAATGATGCTGGAAGGCAAATAGATATTTTAGCGTGTAGTATTTTCTTAAGAAAATTCTCTTGCTTCGATGACAGTAGTTTTCCTAATTCAGCATACAAGGGTGAATACGTTAAAGAAATTGCAGAGTCAATTTGTAGCAATTCTGTTGTTGATGCTGAGGGGAAAAACCTGTTACAAAGTGACCTACCAAAAGAAGATGAACATCAAATTGATGAGTTGATTGATCGCATTAAAACGGTTTACACACAGGACTGGGCGCTAATAAGGGAACATGGGCTAAATCATGTAATTAAATCAATTAAAGATGACTTAACTGAGTTTAAGGTTGAATTTGATCAGTGGTTTTATGAATCATCATTGGGAGATCTTTCAGATAATCAATCAGAGATTTCTCAATCACTGAAAAAGGTGAAGCAAAAACATGCATACGAAAAAGATGGAGCTATTTGGCTGGAATCTACTAAATTTGGTGACGATAAAGATCGTGTAATCATTAGAGATGATGGCAGGGGAACCTATCTATCTGCTGACTTGGCATACCATAAGAATAAGTTAGATCGAGGATTTAATAAAATTATCAATGTTTGGGGTTCAGACCATCACGGCTACATTAAGAGGATTGAGGCGACTATCGAAGCGATGGGTTACAACAAAGATCAAATGCAGGTTCAACTCGTTCAATTTGCAAATTTATTAGAGGACGGGACAAAAATTAAAATGTCTACACGGAGTGGAAATTTCTATACTCTCAAGAAATTGATTGATGATATTGGACCAGATGCTTCAAGATTTTTCTATCTCTCAAAACAGGCTGATCAACATTTAGATTTTGACATTGGGATTGCTCGATCTAATTCAAAGGATAACCTTTATTATTACATCCAATATGCGCACGCAAGAATTTGTTCAATTGAAAAAAAATACCTTGCCCAACAGAAATCTCTTCCTGATGATTTTAATAAAGCTAATAACTTTAAAAGTTGTGATGAATTAATGCAGCTTGCGCTTAACTATAAATTTATTGTTAAAAGTGCTGGTGATAATCTTCAGCCCCATCTTATTGTTTATTACCTTCGCGATTTAGCTCAGAGCTTTCATCATTTTTATAATGATGTAAATATCTTAAATGCGCCCAAAGCTGACCAAGAAAATATGATGCGAGCTTTGGCAATAGTAAAATCTGTTATAGCCTCATCACTTGAGTTGCTAGGAATTGAACCGCTTGAAAAAATGTAATTAATTTGAAAGACTTTGCAAAAAAACATCCTGTTAATAAATCTGATCGTACAAGAACTAAAACCTCTTTGCGGGCTAAACGACAACTAAATCAGCCCCTAAAAATTAAACACTTTTTTATTATTGCTGGTATGGCAGTTTTGCTAATTTTTTCATCACAATTTATTCTGAAAACAGATGTTGTTAATCTATTTGGAGGGGTGACAAATCCTACGATTGAATTTCAATACCCAATTGATTTAGAAAAAGATACTGTGCTGGTCGACCTTCAAGGAATTGCAATAATAGAAAACTGTGAATATCGTCTTCAAATTGAATCTTATGGAAAGCGTATTTATGCCCAAGAGCAATTAAGTGCCATGCTTGCTTTAGGATTAGAGGCATATGTGGAGAGGACATTTAGCTCTTCTCGTCCTGAAAAACCATTGTTTAAAGTAATGTCTGGACCATATAAAACTAGGTCTGAAGTGAATAATGCTAATGAGCTTTTAAGAAAAAATAATCGACAGCCTTTAATTTATAAAAAATGCATCAAGACATAGAATTACGTCTAAATAAAGTATTGGGCGATATTCACCTTGCATGTAAAAAAATTAATAAGCCAAATGATTGTGTAAAACTAATTGCTGTTTCTAAGCTTCAGTCCAGCGAAGTGATCAATGAAGCATATGATTTAGGTCTAAGAGATTTTGGTGAAAACTATGCACAGGAACTCTCTCAGAAGTCTCTTTCATGCCCAAAAGATATTATTTGGCACTTTATGGGACCAATTCAAACAAATAAAATTAAAACAATAGCTAAGCATGCAGCCTGGGTTCATTCTCTGGATAGAACTAAAGTTGCTATGAAGCTAGACGCTGAATGTAAATCTTTAAAAAAAACTATTTCTGTTTTAATTCAAGTTAATATCGACAATGAGCCCACTAAATCGGGTGTTCAGCCCCAAGATGTGATAAGTTTTGCAAAAGAATTACAGGGAAATTACCCCAATCTGAAGTTAGAGGGGTTAATGTTTATGCCTAAGATTAATGCAAACGTAAAAGATAAAGTGGAAACCTATAAAAATATTATTTCTCTTCAAGGGTCTTTGCTTAAAGTTTTGCCAGATTGTGCTCAACTTTCTTTAGGCACTTCGAGTGATTATGAAGATGCGATTATTGCAGGTTCTACAATGATTAGACTGGGTGAAGTTTTACTTGGGCAAAGATCATGAAAATTTGTTTTTATGGAGCGGGCAATATTGCCCAAGCAATCATTGAAGGTTTGCTAAAAGCTAATTTTGGTTCCCATAATATTGCCTGCATAGAAAGAAATCCTGAAAAAATAGAATCTCTTCAATTAAAAAATATAAGGGTTTTATCAAAGGAGGAGTTATCTGACAATAGGTTTGATTTCATTATTCTTGCGGTGAAACCAAAGGACGCAATAAGAGGGGCAAGTGATATTCTCAGCATAACTCCAAATGCAAATATTCTGAGTGTTGTTGCAGGCATAACGCTTGAAAAGTATTCAGACCCAACTCGGATTATTCGCTCTATGCCCAATACAGCCTCTGCATTTAACAAAGGTATTACAGCCTTGTACTCTGAGAATCAAGAAGACCCTGTATTTAGGTCTGCCGTAAATCTTTTTAAGAATGTAGGTCATGTAATTGAATTAAAAAAAGAGGATGATATTCATTCTTTTACTAGTATTATTGGCAGCGGCCAAGCATTCTTATTTAGGGTTCTAAAAATATATCTAGAAGAACTTAAGCAACTAAATGAAAATAAAGATGAGACTGCATCAGAAATGTTTAAGGACTTTGTTGGTAGCCTTGGAGATTTATTTGAACAAGAGCCTGATTTTGATATGTTAATAGGTAAAATTAGATCTCCTGGTGGAACTACAG
>Ga0209035_10000568_pt1 | contig 14555 bp, 15 predicted proteins | sample MarorgKNORR_S2LV_6_FD_188220 | JGI IMG/M metagenome (GOLD analysis project Ga0209035, IMG submission 188220) | Marine microbial communities from the Southern Atlantic Ocean, analyzing organic carbon cycling - AAIW_A/KNORR_S2/LV (SPAdes) (version 2) | ecosystem: Environmental > Aquatic > Marine...
ATAATATTCTCTTTGAGTTTTTGTGATCTCATCATGTACTTCTGATTGAATCTCTTCTCCAAGCTTTATCCGTTGAATCTCACGAGAGATAAGGTTCAAAGCTTTCTCCATGCGCTCTTTGATATCTAGTTCTTCAAGGATATCTTGTTTTTCTTTATTAGAGATGGTAATAACTGAAATTGCTCTATCTGTAAGACGATTTGGTTTTTGGATATTCTTCAACATTCCTGAATGTTCTTCAGTTAAGTTGGGGGCAACTTTCATTAAATCTTCAAATGCTTGTCTTAGACTTGTAGTTAATGCCTCTATCTTTATCTTGTCTATAATTGGTTTGTCTTCCATTGACTCGACTGCGGCAAAAAAATAAGGTTCTAAAGTTGTGTATTTCAATATTTTTACACGTGATATACCTTGGACAATAGCTGATTTACTGTTATCCGGCATATCAAAAACTTTGAGTACCTGTGCGAGTGTTCCGTAAGCATATAGGTCTTCTGGTTTTGGATTTTCTATAGAACCATCTTCTTGCGCAACAACAACTATGTAACGTTTTTTTGGCTCTAATTCACTTATGAGCTTTAGACTTCTATCCCGTCCAATATATATAGGGATTACCTGCTGAGGGAATAAAACGGTATTCCGAAGCGGCATAACTGGATACTGGTCTGTATCTTTTATATTAAAATCTTCGATTTCTTTTTCTGATAATTTTTCAGCCATAGGTTTCCTTTAGAGGCTTATTTCTTTCATCCTAAGTTGCAAGGATCATACCAAATCAATTCCACTGTTGATTAGTCGTGTAAAAAACCTATTCTATGCAATATTGGCATATTAAGCACATTCATCTGCCCGGTATGAGCTTCTAACCAGTGAGCCAGATTTTACTATCTCAAAACCAAATTCTAACCCTATCTTTTCATAATCTGAGAATTCTTGATCATCCACATACCGGTCTACGGGTAGATGATTTTTAGTCGGCTGTAGATATTGTCCTATTGTAAAGACCTTCACGCCCAGGTCCGCTACCTGCCTCATTGTTGATAAGACTTCATCATAAGTCTCACCAAGGCCAACCATCATACCAGTTTTTGTTCTTAATCCGCTATCTACTGAGAATTTCAGCACATCTAGACTCCTCTGCCAATTTGCTTGAGTTCTTACTGCTTTACTAATTCGTTCAACACATTCTACATTATGGCTAAATATTTTGGGATGAGCATCAAATACTTTTTTTAACGAAGACTTGTGACCTTTAAAATCCGGCGTTAGAACCTCAACTCCACAACTCGGAACATTTTTATGAATTTGTCTAATAGTACTTGCCCAAATCTCAGCACCGTAATCTCCTCTTAAATCATCACGGTCAACAGATGTAATAACCACATGCTTGAGGTCCATTTTTTTTACTGCCATTGCAGTTCTGAACGGTTCCATCGGATCATTCCAGGTTGGTCGGCCTGTTGCCACAGAGCAAAACCCACAAGCGCGGGTACAAATATCTCCTAGGATCATAATTGTTGCGGTACGCCTGTCCCAACATTCATAAATATTTGGGCATCTGGCTTCTTCACAAACAGTATTTAATTTATTTTTTTGGACAACTTTATTTACAAACTTATATCCGTCTGTTATTTTAAGCTTTATTTTTGGTTTATGGGTTCTTGTTATTGTTTCAGGCATCTGTTTTTTGAAATAAATATATCATATACTTACGATACTTACGAAATTGCTTACTATCGATAAGATTTATTTGGTCTTTCTTTTCTCTAAATTTTGGACCAATTATTTTCCCAATCAACTTGGATATTCTTGGGAAATTTTTATTGGCTGAGTTAATACCATATTCCATAGTTGGATTTAAAAATCGTTCTACAAAATACTTAGCATAATCTAAAGTTGGCATGGTATTCTCAGTTTGATCATATTCTCTTATCAAATCAAATCCATTACTCTTTGCAATAGAGAGGTATTGATCCATATTATGTGATGATTTTAAATGTGTGCTTTTTGATGTATCTCTAAAATATACAAAATAATCAGAGGCCAATAGATAGCCTCCATTGTTTAATATCTGACGCCCTTTCTTAAATCCTTCGTCTATTTTAATATAGCATGCACTTTCGCTTTCAAGAATTAGATCATATTTCTTTTCTGCTGAGAACTTTTCAAACTTACAATGATAAAATGGAACCATACCCTCAAACTTTGTTATTATGGTCTTCCTCTGATAATCATCTGGAGAAAGAGCTTCCACATCATATCCTTTTTTTAAGAGGAAATCTGTGTTCCCTCCAATCCCACAACCTACATCTAAGATCAACGATACACTTTCGGGTATAAACGATGCCAGATGTTCAATATAGCGGGCCTGTGCATCTTTAATACTCTGTAAGGTTATTGTCTCTAGATCTACCGATTCAGGATCATCCCAAAAACCATAGTGCAGGTAAGATGAACGAATAGTCTCTGAATATAATTTTAATACATGATCAATAGACATTATTAGATAGTATTTAAATCAATTTTTTCAAGATTATTCCGAATTTTCTCAAGAAACTTTGCACCTCCGGCACCATCGATCAGACGATGGTCAAATCCTAATGAGAGTATCATAATATTCCGAATAGCAATAGCATCTCCATCTATAGATTCAATAACAACAGGCTGTTTTTTGATTGCACCGACGCCTAAGATACCCACATTTGGTTGGTTAATTATTGGAGTACCCATTGAAACTCCAAAAATCCCAAAATTTGTAATACTAAATGTCGAACCAGATAACTCATCTGGAGATATACTATTGGTACGTGTCCTAGTTGCAACATCATTTACAGAACGACAAAGTCCTAGAAAGTTTTTCTCTTCACAGTTAATAATTGTTGGTACCATTAGACCACTTTCAACGGCTACAGCTAACCCAATATTAATATTCTTATGGTATTTTATAGATGTTCCTGAAAGAGAGGCATTCATATCCGGGTGCTCCTGCAAAGCTCGTACAACAGAATCTACAATAAATGGTGTAAAGGTTAAATTAAACCCTTCATTATCCATAAAAGATTTATTATGCGATTTAATATGATCTACAATAAATGTCATATCGACTTCAGTCATTACATAAACATGGGCAGAGGTTTCAATACTCTCCTTCATATGCTTTGCAATGACCTTTCTCATATGCTGCATCTCCACTGTCCTACCGCTAGGTATAGCCGGAGGAGTATTTAGTGATTGGTCCATTGGTTTTTGATCTTTTTCGCTAGGCCCTGTATATTTAAGTATATCTTTTTTTGTAACTCGACCATTTCGGCCTGTACCAGGAATCGACTCCAATTCCTCTAGTGATATATCCTTCTCAGACGCAATCTTCATTACAATTGGAGTAAAAAAAGTTTTCTTTTTTGCTTGAGATGCTTTTAAAACTGGTGGGTTTTCAGAGAATCTTTCCTCTGGAATTTTTTTTAATAATTCTGGAACTTTTTTTTGCTCTTCAACTTCTTTAATAGGATTTTCTACTGCTATAGAATCCTCTGTTTCAATTTTTGCAATTACTTTTCCGACGTCAATTACATCATTTGGTTCTGCAAGTATTTCTGAGATAACACCTGCTGCTGATGAGGGAATATCTGAATCAACTTTGTCAGTTCCAATCTCTAATAAGATCTCATCTAATTCAATTCTATCACCTACACCTTTTCTCCATTCCAATATTGTTCCTTCAGTGATTGATTCACCCATTTTTGGCATAATAATATCTATGATCATTTAATACTCCAATAATTCTACAATGCTTGTTGATATATCATAGACCTGTGGCAATATTTCTTCTTCTAAAATATCACTAAATGGTATCGGAGAATCTTTTGATGCAACCCGACGTATTGGACCATCCAATAGTTCAAAATAGTTATCTGAGATTAAAGCAGAAATCTCTGCACCAGGACCATTCGTCAAATTATCTTCATGGACCACAAGCGCTTTTCCTGTTTTTTCTATTGAGGAACCTATAGTTGCAAGGTCAAGGGGATTTAAGGTTCTTAAGTCAATTATCTCAATAATCCCATCCGACAGGCCTATAGACCTACTAGCTTCTATGGATTTTTGGACCATTGCTCCCCACGTAATTATTGTAAGTTCATTACCTTCTTGCACAACTCTTGCTTTGCCAAAAGGAAGCACATAATTCTCATCGGGCTCTGGAGTTGCAGCATACCCTTGTCGGTATAATCCTTTATGTTCTAAAAAGAGCACTGGGTCATTCATTCGGCATGCCATTTTCAGGAGCCCTTTAGCATCGGCAGCATTCGAAGGATAAGCTAGATAAATACCAGGTAAATGGAAAAAAAAACCATCAATTGACTGACTGTGGCACAAGCCACCATGGATATATCCACCAACAGGAGCACGTATAACCATTGGACAAGTCCAATCATTATTAGACCTGTAACGCATAGTGGCTACTTCATTTCGGATTTGCATCATAGCAGTCCATATATAGTCACTAAATTGAATTTCAACCACTGGTTTATATCCATTTACAGACATACCAATTGCAGTTCCTATAATAGACGATTCTGCTAAAGGAGAATTAAAAACTCTATCTTGACCGAATTCCCCTGATAAGCCTTTTGTTGCTGTAAAAACACCTCCCTTAGGATCAGCTATATCCTGCCCATATATAACCATTTTATTATTCCTATCCATCTCTTCTTTTAACGCATGATTAATCGCATCAACAATAACAATTTTTTCATTTAATGTTTTCATTTCAGGCTCTTCTAAAACTATGTCATCACTATAGATATGAGTCATTGCCATGCTAGGATCAGGATTTTCTTGATCAAGAGCCCATTTTGTATCTTCATCAACTTGTTCTTGAACCTGGTCTCTAATTTTTTGAAATTCTTTAGCTGTAATAAATTTTTCATTTACACATTTAGTCTCTAGAATAATTAAAGGGTCTCGTTTCAGATCATTGTCGAGGTCTTCCTCTGACCTATATTTACGTTGATCATCAGAACTAGAATGTGGAAGTAGGCGGACAACATTAGATACAATTAATGAAGGCCCCTTACCTTTTCGAGCCCTTTCAGCCGCTTGCTTAAAAGCAAGGTTAGTCTCAAAGAAGTCTGTTCCATTCACATCATACCGTGATAAATTTTTGTAGCCTGCGGTCATGGAATAAACCGAATCTGCTGTTTGTTCAGACTTGTGAGTACTAATTGCATAATCATTATCCTGAATGTGAAAGATAACGGGTGCCTTTGCCATACTCGCCCAATTCAAGGCCTCATGAAAATCACCCTGACTCGTTGTGCCTTCTCCAGAAGAGACATATACAATTTCTTTTGTTTGCTCCATTCTACAAATTAGTGCACACCCCACTGCTTGTAAATATTGGGTACCGGTTGGACTAGACTGGCTTACAATCCTTAAGGCTTTATGACTGTAATGTTGAGGCATTTGTCGGCCACTAGAATTTGGGTCATCTGATTTTGATAAGAAGCCCAATAACTGTTCTCGACTGCTCATACCAATTCCAAGACAAAAGGCAGCATCTCGATAGTAAGGGAAAGCCCAATCTGATCCAGAACGCATAGCTATTGCAATAGCTAATTGAGCTGCTTCGTGGCCTGAGGCACCCATGTGGAAAAAACTCTTCCCCTGCTTTATCAGGGTAATCATTTTTTCATCCAGCTTTCGAGATAAGGACATTTTCCAATATACATCTAAAATCTGTTTTTTTGTAAATCCATGTAATCGCGCCATCAAGCCTCTCCAACATTTAAATAATGGTGAAATTTTTCAACAACTATCTCTTTTACTAAATCAATTTTTTGAGTTTTCCCTAATAATTTTTCCATTGACGTGACACCATGATCAAAAATGCCGCAAGGAATAATTCCATCATAAAATCTAAGATCAGGGTTGACATTCAAAGCAAAACCATGCATGGTAACCCATCTACTAATACGGACCCCCTGGGCTGCTATTTTTTCATCGCCTACCCAAACGCCAGTAAGTCCTTCAACCCGCTTTGCAAGAATATTGAATTCTTCTAAAACATCTATAGTGATTTGCTCTAGGATACGCATATACCATGTAACACTTTTTTTGTAATTAGAAAGATCTATGATCGGATAGCACACAAGTTGTCCAGGGCCATGAAATGTTATGTCACCTCCTCGCTCGATCTTGTAGACATCAACCGATGTATCTCGACTTTGTAGTAAATGATCTTCGTTCCCATTTTTACCAAGCGTATATACAGGGTCATGCTCTACCAGAATTATTGTATCTTTAATTTTATCTTTTAAACGCTTGTCTTGCATTTCTTTTTGAATATCCCAAGCCTTCTGGTACGGCATTAAACCTAAATCTCTAACTTCTAATTTTCTTATTTTATCCATAATTATCATTTATGAACAGCAACCCCAAAAGCATCCATCGCAGCTTCCATAATAGCCTCTGATAACGTAGGATGGGCATGAACTGTCATAGCAATGTCCTCCCAAGTTGTCTCTAAAGCTTTTGCGATATTGAGTTCAGCAATTAGCTCTGTTGCTTCTGAACCAACTATATGTGCACCAAGTAATTCACCATATTTTGCATCAAAGACCAATTTCACAAATCCCGTTGTATTGCCGACTGCCATTGCTTTTCCACTCGCTTGGAATAAAAATTTTCCAATTTTCACATCATGCCCCATTTCTAGAGCCTGTGCCTCTGTTATTCCCATTGAACCAACCTGAGGTTGGCAATAAGTACAAGCAGGAATATTTGAATAATCAATTGGTACAGGAAGATTACCAACAATATGCTCAGCTGCTATATGACCTTGAGCAGAAGCAACATGTGCTAGCCAAGGTGGTCCTGAAACATCGCCTATAGCATAAATATTTGAAATATTAGTTTGACTATTTTCATTAATACTAATTGAGCCATTCTGGGTCTCAACTCCTATCACTTCTAGACCTAAGCCATCAATATTCCCTTTTACTCCTACCGCTAGAAGAGCCATATCCCCTTCAAGAATTTCTTTTTTAATACCACTACTTATTTGAACCTTGACTTTGTTTTTGAGGCTATCAATCTTTGAAACTTTTGCTTTTTTATAAATATTGATACCTGAACTTTTAAAACTTTTTTCTACTTCATTGGAGACTTCGACATCCTCTAGGGGTAAAATTTGGTCTTGCATTTCTACAATATGTACGTTTGATTCAAATTCATTAAAGTAATATGCAAATTCACAACCTATAGCGCCCGACCCAATAATAATAATATTTTTTGGTGGAGTCTCTAATAACATTGCCTCCTTAGAACTGATTATACGCTTTTGATCATATTGCATTCCAGGGAATGATCTAGGACTAGCACCCGTCGCAATAATGATATTATTTGCCTCAATCACATCAGTTTTAGAACTCATTCTTATTTTAAGAGTTCTTTTAGATAATAATTCGCCAATCCCTTTTATATGTGATATCTTATTTTTTTTTATGAGATATTCAATTCCCTTACTTAAACGATTTGCCACATCCCGACTACGCTTAACATTCTTTTTAAAATCAATACTTATATTTTCTACTGAGATACCATAGTTAGAAGCGTTCTTAACTAAACCATACACCTCAGCATTTTTTAGAAGCGCTTTTGTCGGTATACAACCCCAATTCAAGCATATTCCACCCAGTTTATCTTTATCAATTATACAAGTATTCAACCCTAACTGAGCACCTCTTATTGCAGCTACATATCCACCTGGACCACCACCAAGAACTGCAAGGTCAAATTTTTTCATTAATCAACTGTTCTTTTAATGATCGATAAAAACTCGGACCTAGTTTCAGCTGATTTTCTAAATTGTCCTGACATAGCGCTAGTAGAAGCGAAACTATTTTGTTTTTCAACCCCACGCATTTGCATGCACATATGTCTACCTTCCATAACGACCGCAACGCCGATAGGATCTAATATCTCTTGTAAAGTATCTGCAATCTGGTGAGTTAATCTTTCCTGGACTTGGAGCCTGCGGCTGAACATATCAATAATTCGAGGTATTTTTGAAAGTCCAATAATTTTACCATTAGGGATGTAGCCAACATGTGCCTTACCAAAAAATGGCAGTAAATGGTGTTCACATAAGGAGAAAAATTCTACATCACGAACTATGACCATATCTCTAGCCTTCTCCCGGAATACTGCGCCATTAATTAATTCATCTAGATTTTGGCTATACCCTTTTGAAAAAAACTCCCAAGTTTTAGCTACCCTTGAAGGAGTCTTTAACAGACCCTCTCGATTAGGGTCTTCCCCAATCTCTTCTAATAGAGAAAGCGTTATTTCTTCTAACTTTTTATAATCTTTCATTACTCTGATCCTTCTTCATATGGTGCAATCTCAATTTTACCTTTTAGCGCATAGATCACTCCATATATAATTGGGGTATCTAGAAACGCAACCAAAACCTTAAATAAAAAACCATTTTCTAGCAATAACCAGAATCGGCTCCACTCAATTACACCTGCTAAGCATAACAATATTAAAACAGCCGCAGTATCAACAAGTTGGCTTACAATTGTTGAACCATTATTCCTAAGCCATAGATGTTTTCCTTTTGTTAGCTTTTTCCAGAAATGAAAAATTCTAACATCGATAAATTGAGCTGATAAATAAGCAATCATTGACGCAAAAACAGCCATACCTTGCAGTCCAAAAACTTTTTGAAAAAGACTGTCATCAACGGGTGACCAAACTGTACTTGGGACAGCATTTGCAATAAGAATAATGATCATTACAAAGACACTTGCAATTAAACCTGATATCACAACTTGATCTGCTTTTTTCTTGCCATAAAGTTCAGAAATCAGATCAGTTGCTAAAAAGGTTATAGGATAGGGGAGGATACCTACAGATATCTCAAAGGTATAGAGACCAAATGGTGTCCACGTAAAAAACTTCTGAAAAATCAAATTACAACTAACTAATGAAGCTATAAAAATCCCGGCTAGGATCAAATAAAACCGATCTTTAAAATTCATTTTATCCGGGTCCGTAATAATCTGTGTGGATAGAATGTGTCTCAACTAGTCGGAGGCGATGAAGGATACCTTGTTCTATATTTGGCGCTATTTCCTCCCAAGCCCAGACTAGAATGTTCTCTGAAGATGGCTGTTTCCCTTTGAACCATTCTATATCTAATTCAATCTGAGAATGGTCCATTACATCAACAACTTTTGACCTTACAATGTTATTTAATTTTTGGAGATCTACCAGCCATCCCGATTCAGGATCAATCGGACCACGAACAGATACTTCTAAAATATAATTATGCCCATGAGTATTATAGTCCTTATCAAAGACCTCCCGATTTTTTTCTTCAGACCAGTACGGATTACCGTATTTATGTGAAGCACAGAAATGATATTTTTTAGTTATAATAGGATCAGGCATAGTTGTATGTTGCAAGTATTATTTATATAAAAAATTACTCTAACAAAAAGGTTTGACCAAACCTTTAGGCTAAATAAGAAGGACAAAGATTTGAGAGAAGACACTCCATACATTTTGGACGTCTTGCTATGCAAACTGCTCTTCCATGGTCAATAATCATATGGGTTAATTTAACCCAATTATCCCTTTCAAATAAATCCATCAATTCAAATTCTATTTTTTTTGCATCAATTGTTTTTACAAAACCAAGTAAACCCATAATTCGTACCATATGGGTATCTATTACCATCGAAGGGACTTTGTAAACTTCTCCTAATACGCAGTTTGCTGTCTTCCTTCCAACACCTGGTAATTTTACTAATTCTTCTAAATTATCAGGGACTTCCCCATCATGGTCTTCTATTATCCTTAGACTAGCACCTTGAATATTTTTTGATTTTTGATTATGATAGCCACATGAATGAATGTCTTTAGACAATTCTTTTAAATCGCAGTAAGCAAAATCCTGTGGGCTTCTATATTTATTAAATAAACCTTTTGTTGTTATGTTTACCCGATGGTCTGTACACTGCGCAGATAAAATTGTTGCAACCAATAATTCATGGGTTGATGAATAATTCAGAGAGCATCGAGAGTCAGGATATCCTTCATAGAGTTTTTTCACAACTCTGAGAGCACGCTCACGTTTCTTCTTTTTTGACTCTATCACTCTAAAAATTCACTTAGTAGACTCTCCATATTTTTTAATAGGCTAGCCTTTGGGATAATTACATCACAACCAACAGAACGTAGTTTCATTTGGTCCTTATTATTGACCTGCTTCATGGTACCAATGACCTTCAGCCCTCTACGCTTTAATTCTGCCACAAAGCCGATAGAAGAGAACACCTTTTCATCCATATCTACGATTGCCAATTGTGCAGATTCTGGGAATAAATTGGGGTCAGTTGTTTCATCACTAAATTCTACATCTTTTTCTTTATCTACGCAGGCTGATGTCAAACGAGAGCCTAGCTCAAAATCCTTAATAAATAATAAAACATTAGGCATATTTACTCCAATGTTGGGATAAGATCCCAGTCAAAATCTTTTGGGTTTTCCAAGGCTTCATAAGATTGAGCTACCAAATTAATCTGAATCAATAATGACTTAACATTTATACCTCGATGAACTCCTGAAAATAATTGAAATTTTTCCTTACATTTCCTTAATAAATTTTTGGCACCTATCATATTTCCATTACCTATATGCACAAAACTTACTGCTAATTGTATAAGTCCCTGAATGAATTTACGGTCTTCTAAATAGTAATCAGACCAGAGGTCCTCCCATGCTTCATGTGCCTCAAAATAGTCCATAGCTTGGTATTGCTTTATACCTGCATTAAATAACTCTTCTTTTATTTTTAACTCGTCCACTGATTATTTTATTTTTTAAATAGACCTTAAACTTAAATTTTTAATTTGCTCACTATTAGCATTTTTAATCAAAAAACGAATCGCTTCTAGGGAGACTAATCCGTTTGCTGTTTGTTCTTTTATTTTTTTAGTTAAAAGAAAATGCTCAATATAGAAAATAAATTTCCCTTGATCTTTATCGTTTAACCAAATACTATCTTGAGAATTAAAATTAATATCTTCAGTAAGATCAGCGATAGAAAGCCAATGGCTTATTTCTCTTCTAAAACCTCTAATTCGGACATATTCACTATTCCAAATTCTTTCTGCAGCCGCATATAAAGAGAATTTTCCACCTTTAATTACCCGATCACGAATATGGGAAGGTGTAGTCTCAACTGCCGCGTGAGGATTGTCTAATCTATGAACTTTAATATGATCAAAAAGACATTTTGTATAGGCCCAATTATCTTCTTTCATACTTTGAAAATTATAAGCGCGTAGTAGGTGAAAAACAAATATTCCATTTTCTTCAAAATTTTGCAAAGCTATTTCTGCTAAACCATACATTGTCCCAGTTGACCTATCAGAAGCAATAAATGTTTTTGCAGTTAATGATTCTGCTTTACTCCAATTCTTTTCCTGGCAGGCATCTTCAAGATCTCCTAAAAATGCAGTTAGACCAATTCCTTTTTCAATAGCCTGATCAATTAACAAAGAATCATTCTCTCTAAGATCAAATTGGAATAAATAATCAATGGCAAACATAAGAAGTTCTTTAGAGGGGGACTCTCTCCTATCACTAATAAAGTTTTTTATCGAATTCATAACACATACCGGATGAGTTATAAATGCATCCAATCTATTATTTATTGAAATACTAAAAAACATCAGGTCATTTAAAACTTGAATTAAGTGGACACCTGTTCTAGAATTCGATATGAAGTCTTTTGATGCCTTTATATCTTTTTTGAGGAGAAAAGACCGAAAAGTGTGATCGATCATATTATAAAATTATTTTTTTTCTTTTTTTGTTGAACCCAAGTAAAGGAACATTTGCATAGAAAGCCCCGTACCTCTGGAAAATTGAGTTGGCCAACCTTTTTCTTGATGAGGATAATCTTTATTTTTTGAATCAAAACCAGCCTTTAAATCATGAAAATACCCAGCTTCAAATCCCCACCGATAGCTCATTCTTCTCCCAAATAAGAACCCAAACCGAATACTCTTATCATCTCCATCTTTGTCTTCATATCTTCCATTAGGAATAATCATACACCTAAATCCGGTCCAGGCCATATTAAATGGGTTCCTTTTAGTTGCTCTCTCACTACCTTTAAACCTATAATAGGTAAAATCAAAACTTGAATTTGGTGAAAGATTATAAGACGCATTAAGGACATCCCAACGACGATCTCTTTTCATAAGGACTCTATTTATATCAAGACCCGAGCCTGAGAATGGGAGGCCTAAACGATAGCCAATATCAGTATATTGATTTAATCCGTGCCTCCACCATATTACAGGAATAACATTCTCTATTGCAAATGTAAATCCCATATTAGTTTCGCCTTTTTTTGGAGTCTCGGGCATTACGGGAGCATGGGATGCGCATCCCCCTATTATTAGAATGATCGTTGATAAAAGTACGGTAAGCTTCGGTATCTTCATTTGAGTGATGAAAATACAGAAATCTCTTGAGAGAATAAAATGGAAAAGGATGAGACTATTTTAGATAGATCATCTTGCGGCTTATCACTGCTGGAGGTAGCTGATCAATCTGAGCCTGAATGGTAACAAAATAAATTCCCGTAGATCGACCTTCCCCGTTCCATGTGTAATTATAATTACCAGAAGTTAAAAATTCTGCTTCTATTAGCCTATCATGAATACGTCCAGTTGCGTCAGAAATATATAATGTTAAGGTCGCATCTTCGATCAGATCAAAGGTAATTCGGGTCTGCCCATTAAAAGGGTTCGGATAATTTTGATAAAGGACGAATATTTCAGGTAGAATGTTCTCAACATAGTATTCATCTAATGCTTTATTTGTGGACCCAAATGTTATTGACTCAGAATAGTGCCATGCACCACCATCTGGGACTCTACTCGTTGCATAGGGAAGTGTATCTAAAATAATATATTCTAGTGGTAATGGTTCATCATCTATTAGTTTATTAAAAGTAATAACCATTGGTAGATCAATAACTTCATCCAGCACAAATGAGGAATCAATATATTGAATATCAAAGCCTGACCAAGAATCGATACTCCATAAAGTATTTGCACCTAATGTTATAGAATATCTTTCAGTATGATGAAACTCTCCCGCAAGTTCAATTGCTATGTTTTTTGAAAAAGTATTCCAAGCTAATTCATTAAGCCAAACAGATGATTCATCTCTGCTAACTTTAAAAACCATAGAACTATTATTTTTCATAGGTAGTAATTCACCGTTCATTGAATATGAGATGGGGCCTTCAATTATCAATGGGCAGGTCTGAATAAAAACATCATCCACCATTAGGTCTACATAGGTCCAATGGTCTGGTATTGGAACATTGATCCAATATTGATTTTCTTGTTGAAGGGATAAAAGGTCTATATACTCTTCTCCAGAAAGAATATATAATTCATTCCCAATTATTTGTTCTGGATGAAAAAGATATAATTTTAATATTTTTTCATTATTATTGTTCAGTTCGTATCCTAGAATACGAACTGGTGCTATTTCATCAAACATCTCTACAGCTAAAGGATACTCGGTATAGAGGATATCCCAATTAACCTGAATATCACGTGCGACCTTTTGAATTTCGAGTGACCAATCATCTGGGTTTAATAAAAAGCGATTTCTATATACAGCCTCATATTCAGAAAGGCTACTCGCAAGGTCAGAACTTCTTATTATATCGTCAATTAAATTTATTTTAATAGATGAAGACTTAATTAATTCTAAAGGGAAATTCTCGAACCAATTATTATTTATCCTGATTTCAGATCTTAATAATCTAGATAACGCCTTGTAATTAGAATCAGGTCCTAATGTCTTGGCTGTCTCTTCAATATGATGAATAGCCAGATCATATAAAGATTCAATCTGAGCATTAAATAATAATTTTTCATCAGGTTTCATACATGTACCAAAGGAGGGCCGATATGTGTCACTTTTAAATATTTTACCAAAGACATCCTCTATCTGAACTTTATAAAAATATCTTTCATTTGAATCACAAGTGGTATCAAGGTAATCTATATGCCCTGGTGCTAACAATGTGAGTAGTTCAAAATCTGTTTGTCCAAATTTTTGAACGAATAAACTAATTTCTTTTGCGAGAATAGAGTCCGGATAAGACCAGGTAATTAATAGAGCATCCTGCCCATCATATACAGAGACATCGATAGGAAAAGAGAAGGTCTCACTTTGATCTGTATCTGCTGCACAGATAAAAGCAAAGATAAAGATGACCTTAAAAATTATAATGCTTAGTATGCGTCTCATAGGGGAACCAATTAGGCGAGATTTAATTTCGAAATAATATGCGACAGAGGCAAGATATTCCTCAAGAAGGAGAGCTACTTAATATAGGTTACTTTTTTAACTTTCGTTTTTCCATTACGAATTGATCGAATAAAATAAATACCACTCGAAATATTTTTTGGGTACCAAGTTAGTTTTTGAACTCTTTCAAATTGGACCCC
>Ga0209035_10000569_pt1 | contig 14549 bp, 7 predicted proteins | sample MarorgKNORR_S2LV_6_FD_188220 | JGI IMG/M metagenome (GOLD analysis project Ga0209035, IMG submission 188220) | Marine microbial communities from the Southern Atlantic Ocean, analyzing organic carbon cycling - AAIW_A/KNORR_S2/LV (SPAdes) (version 2) | ecosystem: Environmental > Aquatic > Marine >...
CATGCCACACATTCCTCTTTACGTACCAGACGACGTCCGCGATCCGGACCCGAAAAATGCCTACACGAACACGATTGAGCATATCGACGCCGAAGTTGGACGTCTGCTCAATGTCCTCGATGAGTTAAAATTGTCTGACAACACTTACGTCATTTACACCACGGACAATGGTCCGTGGTTATCCTTCAAACATCACGGCGGTTCCGCTGGGCCATTACGCGACGGCAAAGGAACCACCTTCGAAGGCGGGCAACGGGTGCCTTGTTTGATACGTGGTCCGGGAATTCCCGCGGGAACGATCTGCAATGAACTGATGGGAACGATCGACGTGTTACCGACCATTGCCGCGATCACGGGTAAGCCTCTGCCTAAGAAGAATAAAATCGACGGCATAGACATGTTGTCCCTCTGGACGGGGAAAGTGGAAAAATCACCCCGTGAAGAGTTCGTTTACTACACGTCACGTGGCCAACTTGAAGGAATTCGCCAAGGGGATTGGAAGGTGCTCGTGAAGAAGCGGCGGGGGCAAACGGCAACCGAACCGCAGATCTTCCTGTTTGACCTCATCAAAGACGTAGGCGAGAAAACCAACCGAGCAGCGGAGCATCCAGAGATCGCAAACCGACTCCGCAGTCGCATGGAAGAACTCGATGCAGAGATTACTGCCAATGCTCGGGCTCCTTGGCTGAAAAAGTAAGCGGCTTCGAAGACTTACAAACAGACATGCTGTTCAGCACCAGCGGTGCGTTATCTCGAAATCCCAGGCAGCGTCAGGACGTGCAAGTGCTTGGCTGCGAATAGATAAAGCTTGTTGCCTTCGCGCCATGGACTGATCAAACCATCCCCTCCACTCCACTCGGCAGATCCTCGGGGGTCCGGTCGAATATTGATAAAATCGCTCGTGTAACCATATCGAACTCGGGGTACATCGGCTCCTTTGCGACTTTCGCTCCAGACGACAAGGTAGTGCGGTTTGCCCTGGGCATTGGTTCCCAGATAACCAATAAATCCGGGGCGATAGATGCCCAGAGCCTTATCGGGTCCGGATGAGGGACGGATCATGGGATTCTGGGGGAAGAGTTCCCATTTACGCCCATCGGCCGATCTGGCAAAGCCAACACTACAGAGGCCCGCTTTGTCGGTTCCTCGTAAGAATGCTATCCATTGGCCGTTGGGTAACTGCTGCATGGCATGATAAGACGATGTTCCGTACATCCATGATTCCGCCGTGGTCGCTATAACAGGCACAATGTCATGAATACTAACATGACCAATTGACTTATCCTCAACAATAGTCCACTGGTGCGATGCTAAATCGGGCGTGGTTGCCAGCGCCGTCATCTGATTACCACCACCGGGAAATTTAGGATCTCTTTCCCAGGCGTTATGAAAATGATTGTAAAAATGAAAATACATAAACCACAGTTGTTCCGCTTCGTTCCAAACAACTGACGGGCTGGAATAGTGTGAAGGGTCTCCTAGTTTGCCTGGGAAATGAGGGTTCACAAGAACCAGACTGTGAGGCAACGTCGAATCGATTTGTTTTAATTTTCGGTACGGCCCTTCGATTTTGTCCGCGATCGCACAGGCAATACCACTGGTGGGATCATGATGGGAAAAATAAAGGTAATACCGTCCATCCGCATTCTTACCACGGTCGTTGCGGACAACAGACGGGTAACCAACCGTGTCATCTTTTCGGGCTTCTGGTTTCCATGTACTGAATTCCCAAGGTTCACTGCGCCTGAGGATTTGTTTCGTTTGACTGGCAATCAGCGGCAACTGCCCCCGCATATCCGACAAATCGACACACTTTAGATTATTAGGTACGCTAGGATTCATCGCGTATTGTTGATCCGCAAGACTCAAACTATTCAACGGAATCGTCATCTCACGATTGCCGTCATCCAGCAAGACAACGTTTCCCTCACTAGATGAAGAGTACTTTGCCTGAATGCTGAACTGTCCGCTGCTATCCTTCCAAAGTCGCGGGGATTCCGCTTGTTGTGCTATCACGGCAGGGAGGCCACTGAATACAAATAGCGTAACTAATTTTGCTGTCCATGATTTCATGCGAGGTGAACCCTCTTCGTAAGAAAAATAAAACTTCCACGAATATTGTAACAAAGGCGGGGCGCTGAATTACAAATTAACAAAAAACTACCAGTCTCATCCTTTCATGTTCATTCATGGTTGAAATCTACCTCTTCCGCTGGCACAATGAAGCATAAACCGGAGCCCATCTGTATAAACTTTCAAAGGAATTTATTCCCATGCCAACTTCACAAGCCACCTCTCGACGTCGGTTTCTGCAAACCTCGACCGCTACAGCCGCCGCAGGCTTGTTACTGCCTTCTCCAAGTACCGCACTCGCTTCCCAATCCGTCAACGACCGTCCCGTCTTTGCAACGATCGGGCTGCGTAACCAAGGCTGGAGTATCACACAAAAAACACTGAAGTTCGCAGACTTTGCGGCCCTCGCCGATGTCGACGCCAATGTACTAGGCACCAACGCAGAAAGAATTCAACAACGCCAAGGTAAACGGCCCGATACCTACAAAGACTATCGCAAAATCCTTGAACGCAAAGATATCGATGCAGTGATGATCGCCACACCCGACCACTGGCACACCAAGGTTGCCGTCGAAGCCATGTACGCCGGCAAAGATGTCTACTGTGAGAAACCACTCACGCTGACCATCGACGAAGGTAAGCTGATCGAAAAGGTCGTCAAAGAAACCGGCCGAGTCTTCCAAGTTGGAACGATGCAACGGACCGAATCCGGGCAACGCTTCTTACAAGCGATTGCTATAGTCCGTGCAGGTCGTATTGGCACGGTTCGCAGAATTACCTGTGGAATTGGTGGCTTTGCACCGTCGCCGAAAATACCCGTAGTGCCCGTGCCGGAAGAACTCGATTGGGATTTTTGGCTCGGACCCGCACCAAAAGTTGCTTATCGTGCACTGCCGGAAATGAGAAAAGGTTACGGCGGCGGCGTACCGCTTTATAGCAACGCCCACTACGCATTTCGCAACTGGCACGAATACTCTGGCGGTAAACTTACCGACTGGGGCGCTCACCACGTCGATATCGCTTGCTGGGCTATCGATGCAAACGACACGGGTCCCAGTAAAGTAACGCCACTGAATTATACTTTGCCCGTGGAATACAAAGATGGATATCCGCTCGTTGACGACATGTACAATATCGCTAACAAGTTCAACGTCCGCGCAGCGATGCCTAACGATGTCGAATTGCTAATTACAAGCGACGGTGACAACGGGATTTTGTTTGAAGGTACCAAAGGTCGTTTCTTTGTTAATCGCGGAAAGATTGTCGGCAAACCAGTTGAGGATCTCAAAGCTAATCCACTACCAGACGGTGCCATCGAAGAAGTATATGGCGGTAAAGTCAGCGAAAATCATTCGGCTAACTTCATTGACTCCATCAAGTCTCGCAAACAACCAATCTCCGATGTGTGGACTCACAATAGAATGCTTGAAATCTGTCACCTCTCGAATATTGCTATCCGCTTGGACCGTGAATTGAAATGGGATCCCAAGAAACGCGAAATCATTGGCGACAAACAAGCAAACTCTTTCCTCAGTCGTGAAAACCGCAAAGGTTTTGAAATTGACATGTAGGCAATGGTGATGAGACTGCTCCTTTTTAAAAACGCTGCAGTTTCGGTAATTCATGTATAATCCTTTAAACAACAGCGGCTTTTATTGAATCCAATGCTATGAATGAAGCCAATGAATTTCTCAAGCATGTAGTGACCCGGCGACAACTATTGCGCGCTGGTTCTGCTGGCGTAGGATCACTGGCGCTGCAGAGCATGCTAGCTCCGGAAGCACTCGCAAAACAAATCCAATCCTCAGGATTACACTTTGCCCCAAAGGCCAAACGTATCATTTTCTTGTTTATGAACGGAGCTCCGTCACAACAGGATCTGTTCGATTACAAACCTGAAGTGGATAAACACCACGGCGCCGAACTCTTTAAAACCTATGACGAAAAAACTGAAAAATGGAGTACTGACGGATTCGTCAAGAAAACACAACGACTAACCGGTATGACCTCCGGCCAAAAAGGTTTTCCCGTGGCCCGCTCCAAATTTAAATTCAAACAACATGGACAAAGCCGCGCATGGATTAGTGAATTGCTACCTCACACAGCCAAGATTGCCGATGATCTCTGCTTCGTCAAATCCATGCATACCGAAGCCATCAATCATGACCCCGGAGTCACCTTCTTTCAAACAGGTCACCAACAACCTGGACGGCCTAGCATGGGTTCCTGGATGAGTTACGGACTCGGCACTGAAAACGACAACCTGCCCACGTTCTGTGTTCTCATTTCCAACGGAACCGGACGACCTGGCAGCCAACCCGTTTATACAAAACTGTGGAGCAACGGATTCTTGCCCGGCGTCCATCAAGGTGTACAGTTCCGCGGAGGCAAAACCCCGGTGCTATATCTAAATAGCCAAACCGGCGAAACCGTTGATGCCCGCAAACGAATGATCTCGCGAATCGAAGCACTTAACCAACTGCAAATCGACACGTTCGGAGACCCTGAAATTGCCACACGGATCGCCCAATACGAAATGGCGTTCCGGATGCAGATGTCGGTCCCAGAAGCAACCGATATCTCACAAGAGCCTCAACATGTAATCGATGCCTATGGGCCCCAATGCCAAATGCCCGGAAAATTCGCAGCGAATTGTCTGCTCGCTCGAAGACTCGCCGAACGTGGGGTGCGTTTTATTCAACTTTATCACCGAGGCTGGGATCAACACGGTGGTCTCATCGCGGCGTTACCAAAGCAGTGTAACGATGTGGATCAAGCACAAGCAGCACTCGTTAACGACCTGAAGCAACGAGGAATGCTCGATGACACACTCGTTATTTGGGGGGGTGAATTTGGACGCACGGCGTACAGTCAAGGCGCAGTTGGCGACGCCGCCAACGGTCGTGATCACCACCCTCGCTGTTTTACCTACTGGATGACTGGTGGAGGAATCAAAAGTGGAATCAGCCACGGCCAAACCGATGACGTTGGTTACAATATCGCTGCCGATGGAGTCCATGTGCATGATTTCCAAGCAACCGTGATGCACTTGATGGGAATCGACCACGAACGATTGACCTTTAAATACCAAGGTCGAAGATTCCGACTGACCGATGTGCATGGCAAAGTCGTTAAACAAATTCTCGCGTAATCTAGATATAGAAAACAACATGCGTATTATCTCAATGCTACTGATCATGGGCCTGACTGCCTTGGCAAACGCTACAGAACCCATTTCATTTAACAAACAGATTCGGCCGATTCTGGCGGATCGCTGCTATGCCTGCCATGGACCGGATTCCGCGCAGCGTGTTTCGGATATGCGACTCGATCAGCAGGAAACCACTTTCCAGGAACTTCCCTCTGGAGAATTTCCCGTCGTCAAAGGCAAACCCAATGAAAGTGCGGTAATCCACCGTATCGTTTCCGACGACGATGAAATAAAAATGCCCCCAGTCGACTCTGGTAAAACTCTGACCCAACAAGAAATTGAATTGATCCAGCAGTGGATTAGTGAAGGGGCGGACTGGAATAAACACTGGGCCTATGAAGCACCTCAACATTCCCCGTTGCCACGACCGATCAGGAATTGGCAGCAAAACAACCCCATTGATTTATTCATACAAGCTCGCCTGAAACAACTGCGTCTGCGACCGGAAACACAAGCCGAAAAGGAAACACTGATTCGGCGATTGACACTAGACCTAACCGGGCTACCACCCACAATCGACGAAATCGATCGCTTTCTAAGTGATGATTCTCCCGAGGCATATGAACAGATTGTGGATCGGTTGCTAAAATCACCTCGCTACGGTGAACATCTCGCTCGCAACTGGCTAGATGCAGCACGCTATGCCGATACGCACGGACTCCATCTGGACAATGAACGCTCTATTTGGCCCTATCGCGATTGGGTGATCCAGGCATTCAATAACAACATGCCCTTCGACAAATTCACCGTAGAACAATTAGCCGGTGACTTATTGCCTACACCGTCCTTGAAAAATCGAGTCGCCACAGGGTTTAATCGGTGCAATGTAACGACCAGTGAAGGGGGTTCCATTGATGAGGAATACTATGTGCGTTACGCGGTTGATCGCGTAGAAACCACAGCAACGGTCTGGATGGGATTAACTGCAGGTTGTGCCGTGTGCCACGATCACAAGTTTGATCCGTTAAGCCAAAAAGAGTTTTATCAATTGTTTTCATACTTTTTCAGCCTCACGGAACGCGCTATGGATGGCAACGCGCTACTGCCTCCGCCCGTCGTTAAGATTCCGCTGGAATCTCAATCTGCCAACATGACGCGCATCACAGCTGAATTGAAAAAAGAAGCAGAACTCATCCAAAAACTACTGGCTGAAACCAAATATACGGATTCATTTTCCGGAGAGGACTATCCCGCGTTCGAGAAATCAGAACGCATTTGGTTTGATGATACGTTACCAGCGGGTGTGAAACCGGAAGGCAACCCAGGGCCTTGGGTTTTTGTTGAAGGGCCTGACCATCCTGTATACAGCGGTAAAAACTCATCGACGCGGACCGGCACTGGACTTATTCAGCACTACTTTACCGGTGCGACGGAACCCTTTGTCATTGCTGAAAACGACATCCTGTTTGCTTACGTCTTTCTCGATAAGGACAACCCACCGGAGACCGTCCAGCTTCAATTCAACGATGGCACCTGGGAACATCGAGCCTATTGGGGAGCCGACAAAGCACATGGCGCAGGTCGTAACAACGTGTCCAACAAACTACTCGGCCCCCTGCCGGAACTCGGCAAATGGGTCCGCTTAGAAGTGCCAGCGGCCACCGTCGGATTACCCGCAGGCGCCAAATTAAATGGCTGGGCATTTACCCAGTTCGGCGGTACCGTCCACTGGGATCAGGCTGGCGCGGTGGGTGGGCAACAGCTTTCGCCTCAACAAAAAGAATCGTATGCGATTTGGGAGCACTTTCTAAAAGTCGTATCAACAGCAGCCCTTCCCGATCCCATCAAACAATTGATCGCCATTGAATCGGATAAGCGCAACGAGGCGCAAACCAAACAGCTGTTGCAATACTATCTGGAAAATGTGAATCCGACGACATTGGCTCAGTTGACCCCCCTCAAACAAAAACAGGAAGAACTCAAGAAAGAGTTCGCTGCCATTGAGAAAGCGATTCCCTCGACATTGGTGATGGAAGATCGCAAGGAGCCGCGCATCGCTCATATCCTCGAACGCGGTGAATATACAGAGAAAAGGGAAGCGGTCGAATCCGCCGTTCCTGCCTGGCTCGGCGAGTCCCCGGCCGATGCACCTCAGAATCGCATGGGGCTTGCCCAGTGGCTAGTCAGTCCGACCCACCCTCTAACAGCCCGTGTTACGGTCAATCGATACTGGCAACACTATTTTGGCACCGGTATCGTCAAAACCTCAGAAGATTTCGGCGTGCAGGGTGAACGACCATCACACCCAGAATTGCTAGATTGGCTCGCGCTTTCTTTTATCGAGTCCGGTTGGGACGTGAAGCAATTTCAGAAACTGATCGTCATGTCCTCGACCTATCAACAATCGTCTCGAATAACCCCTCAAAAACACACTCTTGATCCAGAAAACCGACTGGTCTCTCACGGGCCACGCTTTCGACTGGATGCTGAAGTCATCCGAGATCAGGTTCTTGCCGTCAGTGGATTAATGATACCGGCCATCGGTGGCAAAAGTGTCAAACCCTATCAACCCGCCGGACTCTGGAAACCAGTCGGGTTTGGCGGTAGTAACACATCTGTCTTCAAGCAGGACACCGGAGAAAAGCTATATCGCCGCAGCATGTACACGTTCTGGAAACGGACGGTACCACCACCCACCATGTCGATCTTTGATGCCCCTAACCGGGAGACGTGCCAGGTCCGTCGAACCCGTACCAATACCCCTCTGCAGGCGTTGGTCCTTATGAATGATGTCCAGTTCATCGAAGCGGCGCGACGCTTTGCTGAACAGGTCATCACGGAGGGAGGCGATCAGGTTGACCAGCGAATCGCGTATATTTATCGCAGTGTATTGGGGCGAAACCCCAAACCGTACGAACGTCAATTGGTCACACAGTTATACAACGAGCATTTGGAAGAATTTCTGGAGCAACCCGAAGCCGCGAAATCACTGATATCCTCAGGTGAATCCGTTCGGGATGAAACACTAGATGCAACCGAACTTGCGGCCTGGACGATGATTGTCCATTTAATATTTAATCTCAGCGAAACCGTGACCAAGGGCTAACAGGAAAAACTATGAATCCCATTCGAGAAGCGGAATTGATTGAAACACGTCGGCATTTTTTCGGCCGTGCAGCGACGGGCCTCGGCGCGGCAGCTTTAACTTCATTGTTAAACCCAGCCGCATTTGCCAGACCAAACGGGGATCTGAACGCGCCGCACTTCGCACCAAAAGCAAAACGAGTCATTTATCTGTTCATGTCCGGAGCGCCGTCGCAGTTGGATATGTGGGATTATAAACCAAAGATGCAAGAATGGTATGACAAGGACTTGCCGGATTCGATACGTAACGGCCAACGAATAACCACTATGACTTCCGGGCAAAAACGATTTCCCATCGCGCCCTCCACTTTTCAATTCAAGCAACATGGCCAACACGGTGCATGGATCAGCGAACTGCTCCCACATACCGCAGGTGTGATCGACGATTTGGCCGTCATTAAAACCATCAATACCGAAGCCATTAATCATGATCCGGCTATTACCTATATTCAAACCGGTAGCCAACTGCCGGGCAGACCCAGCACCGGTGCTTGGCTCTCCTATGGTTTAGGCAGTATGAATGCAAATCTACCTGCCTTTGTGGTCCTCCACTCAACGGTGAACGGTGGATTTGGCGGCCAGGCACTGTATGCCCGACTGTGGGGATCTGGTTGGCTCTCCACCCGCCATCAAGGGGTTTCATTAAGGTCAACCGGCGATCCGGTGTTGTATCTATCTAATCCAAAAGGAATTTCCAGCAAAACGCGGAGGAAAATGCTGGACAAACTTGCGATGTTGAATCAGGATCGTTTCGACGAAGTGGGTGATCCGGAAATCCAATCGCGGATCGCTCAGTATGAAATGGCCTATCGCATGCAGACCTCCGTGCCGGAGCTGACAGACATCTCCGGCGAAACACAATCCACCCTAGATATGTACGGTCCCGATGTCATGAAGCCTGGGACATTTGCTGCAAACTGCTTGATGGCCCGTCGGCTGGCAGAACGAGATGTGCGATTCACTCAAGTGTTTATTCGTCAATGGGATCAACATGGGAATCTACCGAAAGACATTCGCCGTCAATGTGGAATCATTGACCAACCTTGCGCCGCATTGATTAACGACCTGAAACAACGGGGAATGCTGGAAGATACGCTTGTCATTTGGGGTGGTGAATTCGGACGCACAATTTACTGCCAAGGGGGACTGACCAAAACAAATTACGGTCGTGACCATCATCCACGGTGCTATACAAAATGGATGGCCGGAGGAGGTATACAGGGGGGAGTCGTTTACGGGGAAACCGATGATTTCAGCTACAACGTGCAAGAAAACCCCGTCCATATTCATGACCTGAATGCCACCATGTTACATTGTCTCGGAGTCAACCACGAACAACTAACCTTTAAACACCAAGGGCGCCAATTTCGACTGACCGATGTCCACGGCAAAGTCGTTAAACCAATTCTCGCGTAACCTAGATACAGAAAACAACATGCGTATTCTCTCAATGCTACTGATCATGGTCCTGACTTCCATGGCACACGCAATAGAGCCCGTTTCGTTTAATAAACAGATTCGGCCGATTCTCACCGACCGATGTTTCACTTGCCATGGTCCAGACGCCGCGACTCGAAAAGCTGATCTTCGCTTAGACATCGAACAACACGCGACCGCAGAATTGCCAGACACCGGCAACACAGCGATCGTACCGGGCAATTTAACCGCTAGTGAACTCATCGTTCGAATCACGGATCCCGACCAACGAATGCCTCCCCCGGAATCCAACTTGAAACTTACCGCTTCAGAAATCGAACTGCTCAAGCGTTGGGTTAGCGAAGGTGCTAAATGGGAACGACATTGGGCGTTCATCACACCAACAAATCAACCCAAACCTCAAGTCAATCAACAACACTGGCCCATCAATGAAATCGACACCTTCGTGCTACAGGAACTCGAAGCAAACAATTTGCCACCCGCGGCGGTTGCCAGTCGCCAACGTTGGCTACGGCGTGTCACATTCGACCTTACCGGACTGCCGCCTACTCTCGCTGAAATAGATTTGTTTGAGAACGACAAGGCTGAGAATGCCTTCGAACGGGTTGTTGATCGACTCTTGAACTCGCCTGCCTACGGTGAACGTATGGCAACCGAATGGCTCGACGTCGCCCGCTATGGCGACACCGATGGTCTCTTCGAAGATCATGATCGATCGATCTATCCTTGGCGGGACTGGGTTGTCCAAGCTTTCAATTCCAACTTACCCTATAACGATTTTATCACGTGGCAAATCGCCGGCGACCTATTGCCTGCTGCCACAGTCGCTCAACAAACAGCCACTGGCTTTCTACGTAATAACCCCACCTCCAACGAAGGCGGTATCATCCAAGAAGATTACCGCGTGAAGTACCTTGTGGATCGAGTCAACACAACGGCCACAGCAATGCTCGGACTCACTCTTAAATGCGCTCAATGCCACGACCACAAATATGATCCGATGACTCAACGTGAGTACTTTCAATTTGCTGGATTCTTCAACAGTCTCGTCGGAAACGGCAATACTCGCGGTGCCACGGCGCCCATACTACGTAGTCTCACACCCCAACAAACGGGCCGCATCGCCGACATCAATTCCGAACTTGATACACTCAAAACCACGCTGCAAACTGCCCCACCTGCACTACTTTCAGATTTCCAAGAATGGCTCGAACACGTCGCCAAACCTATCGCTTGGAAGACACCCACTCTAATCGAAAACAAACATTGGACCTTCGGAAATCAATGGCTCGTTGCTAACACAGTTGACCCACTTCCAAAACCACCGCCGCCGTCCAAGTACCGAGGACGCTATGTCCGCATCAGTCATTCCGCTAGCAACACTCAGTTTTTGACGATGTCGGAAGTCCAAGTCTTTTCCAACGATATCAATATCGCTCCAAATGGAAAAGCGACCCAATCCAGTAACTATCCAAACTCGCCCGCTTCTAAAGCTATCGATGGTAACCACAACGGCAGTTTTGCAACTTGCTCATGCACGACAGAGCAACTCGGCGCTTGGTGGGAACTTGATCTAGGAAAGCCAATCGACATCGACAGCGTTGCCGTTTGGAATCGCACCGACTGTTGCCCCGAACGCCTCGACAACATCTCTATAGAAATCCTCGATGAACAACGCCAAGTCATTGTCACGCGCACTCTTAAAAAATCCGCCGCTCGTAATGCGTTACCTGAGGGAGCAGTGCAAGGGAACACCGAATCAGTGGAAAACACGCTGACATTCAATGTGGCGGCCGGAAAATTGACCGCTCTACAATTCCAAAGCAATCAAACCACACAGATTGAAATATTGGCCATCCATGTCCATGCCACCGGAAACCCCACGAAACCAACCCCCGTAAAACTTGCCGGCAACACGAAAATCACATTGCAAAACTCGGACACAGAACCTGTCATCGTCGCTGTACAACCACCACATGCAATCGCTGCAAATCAACAACTGGCACTAAAAATTCGCTTTAAAAAAACACCCGCTAGCAGCGATCCTCTTCAACTAAAAATTTCTCTATCCGGCGATCCGTTCGCAGCGACAAAAGCCACGCTGCCCAAGGAACCAGCGGAACAACTTAAGCAATTCAAGGCAACTTGGACCGGATTTGCTACTGAGCGAAAACAACAAACCGACCTAACCGCCGAAAAGACAAAACTTGAAGCAGCAGCCAGCGTTACGATGGTGGCCGGAGACATGACAGCACAACGGACAAATTATTTATTGTTGCGCGGTGAATATGATCAACGAGGTGAGGAACTTACCACCTCTGCCTTGAGCTCCATTATGCCCTACGAAGAGGACCTACCCAAAAACCGACTAGGCTTAGCAGCATGGTTAACCAATCCCAACAATCCACTTACCGGCCGAGTCGCCGTCAATCGTTATTGGCAAATGCTTTTTGGCACCGGCATCGTAAAGACCTCAGAGGACTTCGGAACTCAAGGCGATCAACCCAGTCATCAAGCGTTGCTCGATCATCTCACCGCCAATTTTGTTGCCTCGGGCTGGGATGTTAAAGCCCTAATGCGTAACATCGTTCTCTCAGCAACATATCGCCAGACGAGCAGACGGTCCTCGGACCTGACTCGGATCGACCCCAGCAATCGACTACTCGCTCACGGCCCCCGTCGACGCTTACAAGCAGAATTCCTCCGTGATCATGTACTGAACACCAGCGGATTACTAATCAACAAGCGGGGTGGTCCAGGCGTCCACCCATATCAACCGGCAGAAATTTTCGGCCGCGACGCGATCGGACCTTCGACCGCAAAATTCACCGTCAGCACTGGCAGTGACTTATATCGACGTAGCCTTTATACCTATTGGAAACGGCAAATCCCAGCAGCCAATCTTCGTATTCTTGGAGCCGACGGTAGAACCGCTTGTCGCACGAGACGAGAAATGACAAACACTCCGCTGCAAGCGCTCGTGACACTCAACGACCCACAATTCGTCGAAGCAGCCCGCGTGCTCGGAGAACGTATCATCCGTGAAGGCGGCGACGCGCCCGCCCAGCGCATCGAATACGCATTCCGTCTGGCGACTTCGCGGCGAGCGACGAATGTCGAAAGTGAAATTCTACTCGCTGAATTCCAAGATCGGTTACGTGAATTTGTTGCGACTCCTGAGTTAGCAAAACAATATCTTGCCGGTGGCGGCCAACGACCGGCACCCGATGACCTTGAACCTAGCGAACTTGCAGCCTATGCCGCCGTTAGCAGCTTGATTTTGAACCTTGACGAAAGCATGTCAAAATAGCGCAGGGACTTCGCTTACTCTTTGCCTTCTGGCCGATTGACAATACGCATCAATTGCCAACCGATGCCCAAACAGCAAAACACCAAAACGACAAACATAAACGGTACAACTTTTGCCGCCGTGCCCGGTGTAAGTTGGATTCCAAAAATCTGCAACACACGCAGCATGTCGAGTCCCAGAATAGCCGTAACCGTGATAACGGGAAAGAAAAATGCGGCTAATATATTCAAGCGGTAAGCGGAAACTGTCATTTTGTGACTCGCCTTGGCATGCTCTTCAGCGCGCTTAACAACGATCAACTTCATTGAATTTCTCGTTGCTGCAAGTAACAACTCTGCCGTTCGCTTAATCACATACGCTCGATCTCGAAAATCAATAATTTCGCGGCAATTCGGACATTCTTTGCGGGCTTCTTGTAGCACCTCATACTGGTGTATCGTGGAACGCTCCAACGGCAACAATCGCTCAAGTATTTGAAAATACCGATCCGCCGTACTCGCTGCCTCTTCGAGTCGATCTAATTCATCAATAACAGCTTCATAACTCTCAAGATGTGATTGTATTGTTTGGGCCCCCTCGCTAGGTTCACTCGAACTCCACTCGCCTAACACATCGCGCCAAAATAGGCGACCCTTGCGCATTTTTTCCTTCGCACCAGGTGGTGCATGTAGTACCAACAACAATTGTTCGTCAGCGACCATTAATCGTTGCCGACCAATTTTTGTACCCAATCGCTGACGAAAGCTAGCGGGGACGTCCCATTGATTAGGCAGTAGTTTTTTTTCAGACATATTCTATCCAAGCATTATCTGCCGTTGACCACAGGGCGATGGCTATTTAGCTGAGCCTTAAAGTCACCCAAACTTGTCCAATGCAACGGTCGATTTAGATCTACTTCGGTGATTACAACTTCACCGAATTTCTCAGCACTTGTTAAGACTTGACCATCGCGACCATAAACTGCCGTAATCATCCAATTACGTTCTACAGCGGTATAGGTACTACTAATAACAAACACGTGATTTTCGCAAGCTCGAGCGGCGCCCAACATCGGATTACAGCCCCAAACTGGCCAACAAATAACCTCCGCACCATTATTGCTTAGCTCACGGGCGACCTCAGGAAAAAACCCGTCATAACAAATCATCATTCCAACTTTGCCAAACCTAGTATCGAACACAGGGTAGGCATTACCAGGAGTGATCCCGCCTTCAATTTCACCTCGAGGCAACGTTACTTTACGATATTTACCGGTCACTTTACCTTCCGGACTGATAAGTGTTGCCACGTTGTAAATCAGCCGACCATCGCGCTCAAGTAGCCCAGCCACGATATAGAGATCATACTTCTTGGCGAGTGTTCCAAAATAGTCCGTCGACTCACCCGGAATGGATTCCGCACAGTCAACATACTTCAAACCTCTGTGATAGTACG
>Ga0209035_10000570_pt1 | contig 14535 bp, 17 predicted proteins | sample MarorgKNORR_S2LV_6_FD_188220 | JGI IMG/M metagenome (GOLD analysis project Ga0209035, IMG submission 188220) | Marine microbial communities from the Southern Atlantic Ocean, analyzing organic carbon cycling - AAIW_A/KNORR_S2/LV (SPAdes) (version 2) | ecosystem: Environmental > Aquatic > Marine...
AACTGATAAGGGCTCAGTTGAGATGATTTATGATGAAGGATTTCGTGGAGTGGACTCTCTTTCAAGAGCTTCATCATTTCTAATTAGTAATTTAGGCATATCTGGATTAATTCTTAGATCTGTTATTATTCTTCGTGAAAAAATTTGTAATTAATTTATTTTTGATAATGCCTCAAATATAATCGATATTTACTTAATTCATGTATGATGCTGCATTATTTGTATTAAATAAAGATAAAAAATTAAAAAAAATTATTTCATCTGTTGGTGAATGTAAAATTCGAATTATCTCTAATCATTTTGAAGCATTAGTTGAAGCAATTATTACTCAACAAATATCTGATAGTGCTGGAAAGGCAATATCTTTAAAATTTAAAAATTTATTTGGAAAAAAATATCCAACTCCTTCTGATGTTATCAAATTATCTAAAGATGAAATAAAATCTGTAGGGTTATCAAGAATGAAAGCAGAATATATTTTTGATATTTCTCAAATGATTGTAGATAAAAAATTAGATTTCAAAATTTTTAAAAAAATGTCTAATGAGGATGTTATTTCTGAGTTGACAAAAATTCGTGGAATAGGTAGATGGACAGCAGAAATGTATTTGATATTTGCATTAGGTAGAATGGATGTATTCCCTTTAGGTGATTTAGGATTGATAAATGGCATCAAAAAATTATATCATTTAGAAAATCCTTCTACTGATGAAATACTAAAAATTACAAATAATTGGATTCCATATAGGACAATAGGGACTTGGTATATTTGGCGAGGAGTAAAAAATTTTCAATTTGTTTGATTTAGGCATATAATATTAAATTTTAAGTCAATACTAAGGATTTTAAACTAACTATGCTAGATCTCAGTCATGAGAATTTTACAACTGCATTGTGATAGTATAGAATACACTCCTACAAAAAAAGAGATCAAAAGTGCAGAGGATATCGATAATCCTCAAACTCAAAAATTAGAAGAATTGGTGGTTGTTTTTGTAGCTATGGAGGATGGCGATGATTCTAGTGTGGCACAAAATGCAATATCTCAAATAAAAAATTCTATGGAAAAAATTGGTTGTAAAAAATTATTATTATATCCTTATGCTCATCTTAGTTCTAATTTAGCAAAACCTTCAGTTGCAATTGCATTGTTAAAAGAAATGGAATCTGGTGCATCTGAATTAGAAGTTTCACATTCTCCTTTTGGTTGGACAAAATCTTATAAATTACAAGTTAAGGGACACCCATTAGCTGAAAGTTCAAAAGTTGTAACTAAAGATTCCCAAAAAATTACTGCTGACTCTGAATTAACCTCTGATGCATTAGAAGGTGAATCCAAAATCCGTTCTATTTGGAAAATAATGTCTCCTGATGGAACAATGTCTAATATTGCAGATTTCAATTTTTCAAAATATCCAAAATTAGAAATCTTAGCAAAATATGAAGCTGCAAAACAACGTCAAGTTGATCAACCGCCACCACATGTTGCATTAATGAAAAAAATGGGTATTGCTGATTATGAACCTGCTTCTGATTCAGGTAATATGAGATTTTTCCCAAATGGTCGTTTAATTAAATCTCTTATTGAGAGATATGTTACTGATAGAGTTAAAGAATATGGTGGTTATGAAGTTGAAACTCCAATAATGTATGATTCAGAACATCCAAGTATGGTTAGTTATTTCAATCGTTTCCCTGCAAGACAATACAATATTGATTCAGATGGCAAAAAATTATTTTTAAGATTTGCTGCATGTTTTGGTCAATTCCTTATGGCCAATCATTTTCAAATGTCATTCAAGAATTTACCTTACAAACTCTATGAGCTTACTAGATACAGCTTTAGACGTGAACAATCTGGTGAGCTTGTAGGTCTTAGACGACTTAGGGCCTTCACCATGCCTGACTGTCATGCATTTTGTGCTAACATGAATCAGGCAATTAATGAAATTAAAGTCAGATTTGATTTATCTCGAAGTGTTTTGAATAACCTTGGAATTGAAAATTCTGATTATGATATGGCAATTAGATTTACTGAAGATTTTTACAATGAAAATAGATCTGCAATTGAAGAATTAGTAAAAAAGAATGGAAAGCCAGTATTAGTTGAAATGTGGACTGAAAAATTCTTTTATTTTGTTTTGAAATGGGAATTTAATTTTATTGATAATCTTGGGAAAGCATCAGCACTTTCAACTGATCAAATAGATGTTGAAAATGGTGATAGATATGGAATTGAGTTTGTAGATGAAAATAATGAGAAAAAACATCCAATCATTTTACACAATTCTCCTAGTGGTGCAATTGAACGAATCATTTATGCATTATTAGAAAAAGCTGCAACTGATTCTCATGAAGGTCGTAAACCCCAATTTCCATTATGGTTATCCCCTACACAAGTCAGAATTATTCCATTAAAAGAAGAATTCAATGATTTTTGTGAAAAACTAACTGATAAAATTTCTGCTAATTCTATTCGTGTTGACATAGATGATAGAAATGAAAGTATTGGAAAACGAATACGTGAAGCAGAAAAAGAATGGATACGTTATATTCTTGTTGTTGGTGAAAAAGAAGCAAATTCAGAAAATCTTAATATTCGTGATAGACAAACCGGTACAGTTAGAGAATTATCTTTTGATGATTTCTTAAATGAAATTAAAGAACAAACAAAAGATAAACCCTTCACTGGCTTGAATTTTCCAAAACATATATCAAAACGTCCAAATTTAATGGTGTGATTGTACTATGAGTTTTCTTGATTTATACATGAATAAAAATCCCCTAATTACCGGATCTGATGAAGATGGCGAGCCTGTTGCCACAATTTTTGGTGTACCTTTTGATGCTACTCATTCATACAAACCTGGATGTAGATTTGGAGCTGATGCAATACGTGATTCGTTTAACAATATTGAAATTTTTCATCCTGAATTTGGAATTGATTTAGAATCTGTTAATATTGAAGATTTGGGAAATACTCGTCACACTGTAGTTGCATCTGAAATGATTGATATGTTAAAAAAAATTACTACTGAACTTGTTGCAAAACAACGACAACTTTTCATTTTAGGTGGTGAACATTCAATTACATATGGAACGTATACCAGTTTTCCAAAAGAAACTGGTTATGTTGTTTTTGATGCACATTATGATTTACGTGATGAATTTGCAGACATTAAATTAAGTCATGCATCTTACTTGAGACGAATTGTTGAAGAACGGGGTGCTGAAAATATTTTACATGTTGGTGCTAGAGCATTTGTTAAGGAAGAATTAGAATTTCTTACTGAAAATAAAATTAAAACAGTTTCTGATAGAGAAGTTAGAAATGGGAAAGGACCTCAGTTGATTAAAGATTATGTTTCTACTTTTGATACAATTTATTCTAGCTTTGATCTTGATGTTTTAGATCCTGCATTTGCTCCTGGTGTTGGCAATCCTGAAGCTGATGGAATAACTTCTAGAGAATTATTTGATATGATTCATTCTCTTAAGGAAACAAAAGTAACTGGCGTGGATATTGTAGAATTAAATCCATACCATGATAATGGAGCAACTGCATCATTGGCTGCAAAAATTATTTCTACCATGATTGCCATGAACCTCTCTCAAAAATAATATCGTACTCATTATCTATTTGAGATTAGATTACTTCATATTTTCTTGATAATTATTCAAATATTTCACTACACATTTACCCTTGGATGTGTCTGTTGACTTTATTAGATGGTATTTTGGGTGTAATTTGTGTTAAATAATTTAAGAGAAACTCTTCAACCGGCATTGGAAAAATTGGGTAAAGGATTTGCTGCAACTGGACTTTCTCCTAACTTTTGGACTGTGATTGGTCTTATCATTGCATTATCTTCTGCTGTTGTTTATGGCATGGGTATTGAATTTGGGTTAATTATTGGTGGAATTTTGTTACTTGCTTCAGGATTTTTTGATATGGTTGATGGTCAAGTGGCACGAGTAACTGGAAAGACTTCCAAGAAGGGTGAATATCTTGATTCAATGTTTGATAAAATTTCTGAAGTTGCAATATTTTTGGGAATTTTAGTTGGTGGATATGCAGAACCATATCTTGTATTATTGGCAATCACATTGTCTCTATTAGTTAGTTATGCAAGGGCAAAATCTGATTTAATTAACATAAAACTTCAAGGAATTGGAATTGGTGAAAGAGCTGAAAGACTTTTGGTGATTGCAATAATTGGTATTATTGGTTTTATGGATTATGCTATAATCATTGTAATAATTATTGCAGGAATTACATTAATACAAAGAATGATTTACACTACAAAAAATATTACAGAATAATATTAACCACGAAGTTTACCGCGTTTTCTTCTACTTTCTTCTGATCTAACCTTGATAATTTTGAAATGAACTGCACATGAAATACAATAATGTTTCAAAACAGTTGGCGATGCAATATATGCTCCCTGTGCACGTAATTCTTTTGCTAATGTATGTTCAACTAGATTTAATTTTGAAGTAACTTTTTTTGCTTTGTCTTTTGGAACTGTTTGTCCACAGTTTGTACATTGCACAGTACCTGAAGATCCTTTCCCTCCTTTTGTACGACCTCTACTTGCACGTTTTAATGGCATAAAATTCAGCCATTTTGCCTACTTATATTCTTGCGGGTAATTTGTAAAAATGTCTAAATTTATGCCTAAATTCATGGAAAAAACACTTTATCTTTTAATCCTATGTTGACTCAATACTTATGATCAATTTTGGAAGGATTATGTCATTATTGTTTTAGATCTGGTATAAAATTAATAATTTCAAAGGGTGAGATAATATGTTCTGATTGTCTTAAGAAAAATAATGCAAAAAACTAAATCTACTAAACTTAAAAATTAAAGAAATGAAGATATCCATTTTCTCTCATTGTGCCCTTGATACTATCCATCTTGAAGGAAATTCTTATGAACAAATTGGTGGTGCCGCATCTTACTGTGGTATTATGGCACGTGAATTCAAATTTGATGTAAATCTTTTTACAAAATTTGGTTCTGATTTTCCAAAACAATATCTCACTGAACATAAAATTAATTTAATAAATTCAGAATCCGATAAAAATACTACTAAATTCTCTATATCTATTTCTGGTACTGATAGAACTTTGAAACTTGAAAATGAATGTGATCCAATTAATTATTCTAGTCTTGATGCTGATGGTCATATTGTTAGTCCAATTTTTCATGAAATTTCTAATGATGTTTTTAAAAAAATTAAAGATGATTCTAATTTTCTACTTGTTGACCCTCAGGGATTTTTACGTCAAAAGGATTCTAAAAATAATATTATTTTAAAAAAAACTGATCTTGATTTATCTGATGTAAATGCAATTAAAATTAATCCTGAAGAAGGTCAAAATATTGTTAGTGGGTCACATGATGAAATGATGTTAGCATTACAAAAAAAAGGAATTGAATATGTGTTGTTAACTAACAAATCAGATGTTTCTTTATTGGTAAAAAATAGAGTTTATTCTCTTAAATTACCAAATAAACATATTCATGATACAACTGGAATTGGAGATATTTTTTGTTCTGCATTTACTTGTACTATGTTAAAGGAAAAAGATTTTTTGTGGGCATTATGTTTTGCAGCAGGTTCTGCTCAGGCTGCCCTTGAATCTAATAATGTTGGTTTACAAAAAATTCCTAAAAAAGGGATGGTAGAAAATAATGCTTCTTATTTTTATAATTTAGTAGATTTTCGAGACTTGTAATGCATTATTCTTTTATTCTCCTCTTTGGATTTGTTCTTCAATGCAAATAGGAATTTATGGTTCTGGAACATTTGAAACTGCATCCAAAACCATTAAAAAAATTTTGGATGATTCAAATATTGAATCATTTAATATTGTAAAATCTAAAAATAAACACGCCGATTGTATAATTGTTTTAGGTGGAGATAAGGGTGTTAGAAATTACTTTCATAGAACTTTTGATTCTACTTCTCCTGTATTGGGTATTAGTGAAGGGGAGGCAAGTGGATTTTTGGCTCAAATTGAACTCCGCGAATTTTCTTCCTTTGTTAATATTTTAAAAAAACAAAATTTTACTATTGAAGAAGTTCCTCGCTTAGGTGTTAAAATTGATGGAAAGAATGTTTATCCTGTTTTAAATGACGTAGCTGTATTTTCTTCTAAAAGTGCAATGCTCATGGAACATACATTACGTGTTAATGGGGATGAAGTTTGGCATGATAATAGTGATGGAATAATCGTTTCTACTCCAATTGGTTCTTCTGCATATTCAATGTCTGCTGGTGGACCTGTATTGTTTCAAGATTCTGCAGTGTTTGAAATAATTTCTGTAAATTCTCTTGATGTTACTAGGAGACCAATTATTGTTTCAAATACTAGCTTTATTGAAATTGATGATATTTCTGCAAGATTACATTGTGAAGTTGTTTTAGATGGTTTGGATAGATACAAGGTCAAAAAAACCGTTGAATGTTCTAAATTTATTCCTCCTGCAAAAATTGTTCGTCTTAAAAAAGATACCACTGGAATTTCTGCTTTAGCAAAAAAAGTTCATCTTGCTGAGGATCTACTTAGTATGCCTCCTAGCTCTAAATTATTATTAAAAACACTCGAGTATGAGGGAGCACTAACCCAAAAAGATTTAGCAAATAAAACATTACTTCCTGATCGAACTGTTCGTTTAGCATTAAGTCATTTATTGAAAAAAGGATATGTGAAAAAGAAAGTTTCCATTAGGGATGCAAGACAAAAAATTTATGAAATTTCTAAAATTGAATAATTTCTAAAACTATTTCTGATCGATATGAAATATGTAAAGAATCAAACAAAATTAACGATCTACATTAGATCGTAGTTTGTAATGTTCAATTCATGCTCGGAATCAATAGAGAAATACAAAAAATTGTCATGTTTCCTCAATTTTTTGCAATACAATCACAATTGATTGGATACAAAACACTCCTAAAAATTACAAATACTGTGAGTAGATAGAGCACTCAGAGTATTTTGATTTTAGGCTTGTTTTTTTATTTAATTTACATTAATAATTACGAATATGATCTAACCAATACTTCTAACCCTCATGATTATCAGGAAGTTCAGACACTATGGGAGGTAGTTCTACAACAAAACCATCTTTAAAACAAAACTATGGTGTATTGAATAAAGTCTAAATGCTACTAATTTGAAAATTATCTATTATGGAAATATCTAGTAGAAATGTTGTAGAAGGTACTGCTAGAGCCCCCCATAGAGCCATGTACAAGGCTATGGGGTTAAATGATAATGATTTATCTAAACAATTCATAGGAGTTTGTCATACAGGTAATGAGGCAACACCGTGTAACATCCATCTACCACAATTAGCTTTAGAAGCTAAAAAAGGAGTAACAGATGGAGGTGCAACTCCTAGAGAATTTTCAACGATTGCAGTTAGTGATGGAATCGCAATGGGGCACGAAGGTATGAAATCATCTTTAGTATCTAGAGAAGTAATTGCAGATTCAATTGAATTAATGGTTAGAGCACATCAATACGATGCATTGGTGGGAATTGCAGGATGTGACAAAAGCTTACCTGGAACAATGATGGCAATGGCAAGATTAAACATTCCATCAGTATTTGTTTACGGTGGAACAATTATGCCCGGAATGTTGGATGGGAAAGAACTCACAGTTGTAGATGTTTATGAAGCAGTAGGTGCTTATGATGCAGGAAAATTATCACTAGAGGATTTAAAAAATATTGAAAATGTAGCATGTCCAAATGCAGGATCATGTGGAGGAATGTTTACTGCAAATACAATGGCTTCAATTTCAGAAGCAATAGGCTTAGCATTACCTGGAAGTGCAAGTCCACCAGCAGAAGATGAAAGACGAAATAAAATGGTATATGATTCAGGTATTGCATGTGCTAAACTTTTAGAAATGAATATCCGACCTAAAGAAATCTTAACTTTTGAAGCATTTGAAAATGCAATTATGATGTTAAACTCTGTTGGAGGTTCAACTAACGGCATACTACATTTACTTGCACTTGCAAATGAAGTAAATATTGATTTAACATATGATGACTTTGAAAGAATACGAAAAAGAACCCCCCATTTAGCAGACATGAAGCCAGGAGGGAATTATGTAATGAATTCTTTAGATAAAATTGGAGGTATTCCATTTGTATTAAAAAAATTACTTGACAAAGGATTGCTCAATAAAAATTGCATGACAGTTACTGGAAAAACAATAAAAGAAAATCTCAACTCAATAAAATTACCAGATACAGAACAACATATTGTTAGATCAATTGAAAATCCCCTACATGAAGTTGGCACTGCAGTTATTCTAAAAGGAAGTCTAGCACCAGAAGGAGCTGTAATTAAAACAGCTGGTGTAGATATGACAAAATTTACTGGAAGTGCAAAAGTTTACGATAGAGAAGAATATGCATTTGATGCAGTATCAAAAGGTGAAATTGATGAGGGAGATGTAGTGGTAATTAGATATGAAGGGCCAAAAGGAGGGCCTGGAATGAGGGAAATGTTAGCAACTACTGCGGCATTAGTTGGTCAAGGATTAGGAAAAAAAGTTGCAATGGTAACAGATGGTAGATTTTCTGGAGGTACACGGGGATTCATGGTAGGACATGTTGCACCAGAAGCATATGTTGGAGGTCCAATTGCATTAGTCAAAAATGATGACAAAATTACAATTGATACTGAAACCAATATTATTGATCTTCATGTGTCAGAAGAAGAATTAGAAAATAGAAGAAAACAATGGAAAAAACCTGAACCAAATTATAAAACAGGTGCTCTTGCAAAATATGCAACATTGGTAGGTTCTGCTGCAAATGGTGCAATTACATCATCTAATCCATAAAATAATCAATTTGTCTAATGATTAACAGATTGGAAATAAAAAATATCACATTATTACAAAGATTTGGAAAAGCCTTAAGTTGGCAAATAGATTAAAATGTTTAATGAAGAAAAATACCCTCCTAGGATTAACAATAATTAGCTGTATTGGAGTTGTTTTTGCAGTACTTTTTGATGATAAAATAGAAGAAACTGAAAATCCAACAGATGAGGAAATAGCAATACTAGATGAGGAAGAAATTATAGATTTAGATGAAGTTGTCAAATTTGATGCAAATCTGAGAATGGATGAATTACAATTGCAATATAACGAAATAATAGAATATACATGTGCAGGTGCAATGGAGTCAAGACCTCAATCATATTTTGAAGTTGTTTTAGAAGAAAGAATATTTGAGGTAGAACATCGTTTACAATATCTCTCTGATCAACAATCAGAAATTCAAAATATCAAAAATGAAATTCAAATATTAAATGAAAATAATTTGGAATTAGACAATGAGCCATTTGTATTATGGGAATGGGAATGTATAAATCAGAAATTTTGGATAGAAGAATACCCATATTTACAAGAAATTTTGGATTAATTACTCCATTTACAATTACTATGCAGAATAATTAAGACGAATTAATTTATGTAAATTAAATAATTAAAATCAATTTTTTTTAAAAAAATATCTACAGTTCATCCATACCTAAAACATCATAGTAAGCCTTAGGAATCATTTGTTGGGCTTTAAAAAATACATTATTTACAGCAGTATCAAGAACATATGTTTGTGCCCAATCATCATCACTTCTAATTGAACGTCCGAATCCCTGTAATAATTTAGTCAAGGTTTGAGAAGTATACCACAGAGGAAATTTATTCATTTTTGCCTTTGTTCGTTTTTCAGTATAATTTGGGTATGGAACTTTTGCAATAATTTGAAATCTAGATAAATCATCTTTCAAATCAACCCCTTCCCACAGAGATGATGAAAGTAAGACACTCGTAGGATCAGAGGAATGTTCAGAAATTACTTCATCTTGTGTTTTATCGTCTTTGTTTTTACTATGACAAAGTCTAATTCGTTTAGTGTTTTTGGGAGACAAATATCGAATAATTTTATGACATCTTGGAATAGAAGAAGTTAAAATTAATCCACGTTCATCAGAATGCTCATCTAGAATTCTATCCATCGTTTTTATTACTTCCAATTCATCTTCTTCAGTGGAACCATAACTTAATCTTCGAACATTTAGAAGATCAATTTTACGGTGTTCCATTGGAAAAGGGGATTTTATAGTATCAACAAATGCAACATCCTCTTTTTCTAAACCCATATTTTCACAAAAACTAGATTTATCAATTGTTGCAGACATGAATATTTGATATTCTGTATCAAAAAATTCATGTGCAAATTTTGAAACATCAATAGGTTTTACAGAAATAGTTCTAAAATTACCATTGATGTCTTTAACAGGATCATTGACAATGAAATTATCTTTATCTGCAATAATGTCAATTTTTGCCTGAGCGGCCTTATCATATCGTCTTTCTAGTCCTGTAATTAGTTCAAAATCAGGATTATTTTGAAATACAGGACTTTCTTTGATGTCTTTAATTTTTTTTGCATAAGAAAATGCAATATCATCAGTAAGTTGAATCATTGAATCCAAATCAGTAAAATTGTATCTATCGGGATTTAGATTACATTCATCTACCTGCCCAGCAAAAATATCAAATCCAACAAATTGTATTATTTGATCCTCAATTTTATGAGCTTCATCAAATACAGTAACTTTTCTATTAAGATAGTCAGCAAATAATTTTTTGTTATATTTCATTATTGTAAAAAATGCATGGTAATTCCACAACGAATGCTTTGAAACTAGTGCATCATATTTTTGTAAATAATAGTGACAGGATAAGGAATCTTGTACATTATCCTCAACTTGCTTAATTGTAGGCTTAAAATCACAAATTTTTACTATCTCTTTCCCATTTTTATTGACTCTTTCTTGACATTGACCTTTATCACAAGTTAATCCCTCCCTCATAGCTCTTCGATCATTCTCAACTTTTTCAGCAGACATTAATTTTAAACATGGAAAATTTTGTTTACCTTTAACTGGTTTTAAAAATGGAATATCTTTGATGTATTGATCTTGCAGATGTTTTGAGGCAGTTACAGTAAAAGAACTATCAAAGTAATTCGAAACAGTTGCACCAACTAATGATTTTCCAACTCCAGTAGGAGCACAAATAATTATTTTCTTATATCCAGATTTTAATTTTTCTTCAATTTCATTGATAATATTTTTCTGAATTTGACGAGGACTAAAATGATCGGGGAATTTTTCTAAAAGAGACAGGATTGATCATCTCGGTTTTAGGTATTAAAAGCATGAAGGTTCTTGTGATATACAAGATTTTCTGATACCGTTTAATATCTAGTCAATTTGATACTAATTATGGAACTACTTGATGATAAAATGAGAGTTTGGTTAGAGAGTGCCAAATTTGTTAAAGCAATCCCCGGAGTTTATGTATTATACAACAGGAATAAAGACCCCATATTTATTGGAGAGACAAATAATCTGGAAACTACATTTACAAAATATATTGATACAGAATTTGAAGGAAACGAATGTATGAAAAAAACTTCATCATATCAAAGAGTTTTTACAAATAATCAAAAACAAGAGCAAATAGAATTAATGGAACAATTCAAAAATGAAACAGGAAAATACCCATCATGCAATTCTGAAATTGAAATTAAAACATCATAAAAAATAATTAAAAATAAAACTAGAACAAATTAATTAAAACAAGCAAAAACTTATTCTAAAATAATATAACAAACATTAAGAAAAAATAATTAAATTTCTTTATAAAACAAAATGAAAGGGATAAAAGCAATAATGCCCTAATCATATAATGCATCAATGTTACTACTGTGAACAAATATTTGATTCAAAAGAGGACCTATTCCAACATGTTGAAATTCATTCAGATATTGAAAGAAATAAAGAAATTGCAGACAGACAAAAAAAAGTAAATAAAAAATAGGCTCATAAACTAACTAAAAAAAAATAGAGTTTAAGTTGGAATTAATCAAGTTTAGAAGAGATATAATAATTTTATAAAAATATTCATGGATTGGGTTGAATTATTATTACAAAAATCTTGTGATAAAACACTTCAAAAAGGAGAAGTATTACACAGTTTATTTCACATGATTGAAGTTAATGAAAAAACATTAAATCATATTCAAACTGATAAAAGAGATTTTGGTCCGGAGTTAGAGGAGTTAAAACAGACAGAAATCAAAGACATTGATTTTCATTTAAAATATTATAGGAGTTTAGTAAATTATATCAATTCAATTCCAGAAAATAAAATTATTAGTAATTAGTAATTAAAAAATTTGAGATTTATTTTATAAATTATAATTTAAATTTTTTAAAAATCTCAGTATATTTAGTTTGATTTGGAATATTATGGCCATATTCTGTTTCCACATCATAATCTTCACGTTTTTTTCTTAAAATTTCACTTAGTTTATCAATTTCAAGAGAAATCATTTTACTTGAGTCTTCTTTTGCAAATTGTTTTCGTTGTGCATCATTTTGTCCCCTTGTAGGAAAAACTTTTTCATAAAATTTATTTTTTAATATTTTATCATAATCTCTTCGAAGTAATTCAGCTAAATCAAAGTGACCCTGCTCATGATTTAATAAATTATCGTTAATCTCAGATTTTCTAACCCATGATAATAATGGATGAAATTCGACCGAAGTTTTTATTTGATCAATTAAAAAAACAATATTTTCATTTAATTTATCAGAGTTAACTACCCAAGTAAATCCATATTTAATGAAACTATGAGAATCCTCATAAATGGCAGGATTTGATTCAGCTTTAAAATCTGACCATTTTAAACAATAATTTTGAGACCATGTCACAACATCATTTTCACTCATAATTGTAAGTATTTTTTATAGAGAATAAAATTATTGGGAATTAAGTAGGGAATTAGATGTTTAGCACATTAGGCTCAATTTTAAAAATAATCAAAAAAGAATAATTTTTTTCACCTATTTTGATGAATTAATAGACATGTTTTATTTTAAGAATTTTTTAAAATCTAAGTTAATAGAAATATTGGAAGCAGGAAGGTAACCTATTTGATCATTTACCGTAACTCCCAAAGAGTCGATGCACAAATGCATCAAATTTGCCTGTTTCCAAAATTCTAAACTATTAATTTCAGATGTTTTGACTATATCATATGACTATAAAATTTATAAAATTTTATGTGTGTATGGGCGTTTCCTTGGTTGCATCAGCCATAGGATTTATAGTATTATTTACATAACACTGAAATTTTTATCAAGGATGAGCTTTTGCTAAATAAGAAAATCGTTCTTCATTAGTGTATAATTTAATATTTTTATTTAACAATATTTCAATAGTTTGAAATGCAGGACATTTTTTATCAATTGAAAATAATTCTTCACATTTAGGACATTGAATAACCGTATGAAATCCCCAGTCACATTCAATTTCAGGAATAATTTCAAAAAGTACAATATTTTTACAAACACATGAAAGTTTATTTTGAAATTTTTTGATATTTATCATTATTTTAGTTTAAATCAAATATTATTTATGGGTATGAAATAAATTAAAAATTAGAAAATGACTGAATGTCCAACATGTAAGTTATCTATGGAATCACATTCAACGGCGGAATTAATGGAATGTTGTATGAAACAAGTGGGAGAGGAGCTAGGAGAGGAGCAAGAAGGCATATGTCCAAACTGTAAACATGGAATTAAAGAACATTCAGATAAAGAACTAGCAGAATGTACATTAGAATTTTTGAAATCAGGAATTAATAGTTCAAGATAAGATTAAACAATAGAAGATAAGAGGTGTTACGTTGAATCAAAATACAAGAAAAATAATTAATACATTTTCACCAATGTGGACAAATAAACAAGTATGGGAATTTGAAGAAATTAATGAAAATTTAACATTCGATATGCTTTATGTAGAACCAGGAAAATATGATGAAAATTTATGGAAATCAAAATCAGCGCATCTAGATTCGGATGTCAGAGATGTAGCAGTTAGAACATTTGATAATTTATTGGATAATGAGGAATTATGGATATCAAGTAAAGGGGAAAAGCAGTTAGATGAAAAATTTATTCCATATCTAATGGCAACTATTGTGGATACTATGATTGAGGAGGAAGTTTGTCTCAATCTCCGAATAGATAAGAATTGTTTAGTGGCTTCCATAGATCGAAATGCAGATGTAATTGATTGTAAAGAATTCTTTGAAGAATTTTACCATTTAGCAACGGGGTTCAATTATGATACAGATACAGGAATTCCAGAAGATGAAACAGAGGCAGAAATGTATCTCACAAGACTACAAGAAGAATTTGATGAAAAAATGAAAAACCAACTTGGAGAGATGTATCTACCAGGAAATAATGATCCAGATACAATTAATGCAAAGGATTAGATAAAATACAGGAAAATAAAGAACCAAGCATGTCTGAAAGAAAACCATTTAGAAAATTTCGAAATACAGGCCCATCTTTAACAATAGAACAAAAAATAGAGCAGTTTATTTTAAGGAATTCAAAAAAT
>Ga0209035_10000572_pt1 | contig 14492 bp, 10 predicted proteins | sample MarorgKNORR_S2LV_6_FD_188220 | JGI IMG/M metagenome (GOLD analysis project Ga0209035, IMG submission 188220) | Marine microbial communities from the Southern Atlantic Ocean, analyzing organic carbon cycling - AAIW_A/KNORR_S2/LV (SPAdes) (version 2) | ecosystem: Environmental > Aquatic > Marine...
TGGGTCGTAGCCATCCATATCGACCACGTTAGCAACCAATTCATAATTGGCAGCCAACTTTGCAGTTTTCTCTGCAAGTCCTGCTGCATTACCTGTTTGAGAACCAAAGAAAATTGTTAGTGTTCTATCACCAGCGAATACTGCTGCTAAGGCATCGCTTGTTCCTGCTGAAGCTACAACTGGTGATGCCGCTACTGCTACTGGAGGTGCGACTTCTGCAATTGGTTCTGCTGCTTCAGCATCAGGTGCTGCAGCTCCTGCCATTTCGAACTTGATGATATCAACTGGACAGGCTTCTGCTGCCTCTTCAATATAATCTGCGAATTCTTTACCGAAGTCAGCCTTCAAAAGAGAGCCTCCGATGTTGCGGTCAAATACTCCATCAATACGCACTGCCGCTACAATTTGAGATGTTTCATCAGTCAATTGAAAGACTTCAGGACATATGTCCTGGCATGCATCACAAGTGATACAATCTTCTTCAATCCAGACCTTTGCGATTACGGACATTCGGGCCACCGGCGCTCAAGCATACGCTGAGCAATCTTTCCACCTAAGAACGGCCTTTCAAGGTTACCACAAACCAGTCATAAAATTGTCATAAAGAATTGTATTCAAGACCTTAGAACGCAACAGCCAAATTACTACTAAAACTGGAGTAAACGGGCTTCACATTTGGAAGTCGCCCATTCCACCCATGCCTTCACCCATTGGAACGCCTTTGGATGAAATAACATCATCAATTCTTAAAATCATGATCGCTGTTTCAGTAGCTGATTGAATCGCTTGTTCAACAACACGCATTGGCTCAAGAACATTCTTAGATTTCATATCAATTACTCCACCTTCATAGACATTGATTCCTGTGTGACTAGCACCATCTGCATGGGCCTTACGAAGTTCAATTAGAGTAGTAACTGGGTCAAGACCCGCATTTTCTGCTAATGTACGAGGAACTATTTCCAAAGCACTAGCAAAGGCCTCAATAGCCATTTGCTCTAATCCACCAACAGTTTCTGCATATGTACGCAGGTCTCTTGATAAAGCTGCTAATACGGAACCTCCACCGGTTAGAACTGCACCATCTTCCCAAGCAACTGAAACAACACCAACTGCGTCATCAAATGCTCTTCGAATCTCATCAACAACGTGTTCTGTACCACCGCGAAGTAATACTGAAACTGATTTTGCTTCAGGACATCCGGTAATGAAAGTCATGTTTGACTCTCCAATTTTCTTTTCCTCAACCTTTGCAGCATGTCCTAAGTCATTTGCAGTTAGATCGTCCAAGTTGGTAACAATCTTACCACCTGTAGCTTTTGAAAGAGCTTCCATGTCAGATTTCTTGGCACGACGAATAGCCATTATTCCTGCCTTTGCCATGTAATGTTGTGCTAGTTCATCAATTCCCTTTTGACAAACCAATACATTTGCACCACTTTCTTGAATCTTTGTTACAAGTCCACGAATATAACTTTCTTCTTCTTCTAAGAAATGAGCGAGTTGGCTAGGGTCAGTAATCTGAATCTTTGCATCAACTTCTGTTTTCTTTACTTCTATAGCAGAATTAACCAATGCTATTTTTGCATCGCTAAGAGAACGTGGCATACCAGAGTGAACTCTCTCCTTATCTAGAATAATTCCATCTATTAGGCTAGAGTCTTTGATAGAGCCTCCTTGGCGCTTCTCAACTTTGATATCTGAAAGATCAATGATTCTATCACCGTCTTCAACAAATCCTACTGCATTTACAGCACGGACACAAATGTCTGCCATGAAAGACTTTACCGCACCAGCAGATTTGCCAGTTAGTGCAGTCTTTGCTACTTCCATCAAGACCTTATCATCATTCTTAGTAGGTATTCCATGACTATCCAATAATTCAACTGCTTTCTCTGCAGCAAGACGGAATCCTTCACAAATTACAGTTGGATGTACATTTTGGTCAATTAAGTCTTCACTTCTCTTCAATAGTTCACCAGATAGAACAACTGCAGTTGTGGTTCCATCGAAACAATGTTGTTCTTGAGTTTTCGCGACTTCTATAATCATCTTAGCAGCCGGATGGTCAATGTCCATTTCTTTGAGGATTGTTGCTCCATCATTGGTGATGACTACATCGCCCATAGAGTCTACTAACATCTTGTCCATTCCCTTTGGACCAAGAGTTGAACGAACTGCATCTGCAACGGCTTTTGCTGCTGCAATGTTATTTGATTGTGCACTTCTGCCGCGTGTTCTTTGTGTGCCATCCTTTAGAATAAAAATTGGTGCTTGTCCATTACCGTACATTGGATTGAACCTCCCTGTAATTTTGCCGATGGCTCTCCCGACTTGAACCCTACGCTTGTTCGTTAAGTAATTTATTTTACAAAATTAGCATAATATGTTGCTTAAGCACGACCATTTTGCTCTAGCCACATCTGCCCATATGCTTCCCATTGTTCCATTGTCCAACCATCTGGCAGACCTTCTGCAGGAATTGGTGGTGCTTGTGCTACCGGAACTTCAGCAACAGGTGCAGGGGCCACTGGGGCTGCTGCGACTGGCGGTGCTACCGGAGGAACTTCTTTGACGGGATCTGGTGCAGAGAATACTCCCTGTGACGTTACTGTTGGAGCAGATGCTACAGAACCATAGGTTGATTGTAAACTCTCTTCGTAGCCTTCTTCTCCCCAGCCACCATAGTCATCTTCTTCTTCTTCAACGAATATTTGGTTCTTGAGGAAAACTCCTCCAACACCCATAATCACAATGAAAACAATCCAAATCAATATATTCTGGAAATCGAAAGCAGATGATTCTCCATTGACATCACTACCAGCATTGGAATTTGTTTTAGTCAATATGACTTGCAAGTCGTAATTTGCTGCATCACTAACAGTCTCTGAACGCGCCCACAATGTGAGATTTGTAGATAAAGTATCTGAATCCAAATTTAGAAGTGTAGTTTCTGAGATATCAAAAACAATAGTAACTGAACGTTCTTCACCTGCTGCTAGAACAAATCCTCGGTCAGAATTTTGAATTCTTGCTTGGAACCAAGAACCGGACTCACCGTTGTTTAATTCCATAGCAACAGATTGTGAATCAGTATATTGGTTTCTAACTGAAACCGTAATTGTGTAATCTTCTTCATAATCTATGATTTGTAATGGTGGTTGGTTGTAAATAATCCTCAACCATCCAAGAGAACCGACTGAGTAGGTCGCTTCACCTCTAGCAGAAACAGTTTGATTTGAAACGCTCGTTGCTATTACGCCAAGTGTTCTTTCTCCATCTGTTCCTTCAATGAATGAGAATCTAACCGATACATTGACACTTGCGCCAGTCTCAATAATACTCGTTACTCCATCCAGTAATCCTGTGAACTCAGCATTCATTCCATCTGGAATCTCCAATGACATTGTGAATCGATCAGGGTTATTACCATCATTTCTAACTTCAAAGGCCATCGTTTGAGCTGGGTCTCCCGGAATATAAGATTGCTCAGCATCCTCATCAGAAATCCATACCGCTGCAGTATCAAGGATTTCAACGCTAATTGTTATTTCTTCTTTGATTGAATTATCAACAGAATTGGTAGCGATTACTCTAACACTGTATAGTCCTGGGTCTAAGCCAATTGGCATTGGTAAACTAAGAATGATTGTTGATTCCCCATCCCATGCATCCATTACTGGACTTTGAGCAGCGGTTATTCCTGCTTGGAGGCGGACGTTTGGTTGGAATGTTGAATAATTATATATTTCATCATCATTTCCTTGATTTAGAATTGTAATGTAAACCTTCTTCTCAACTCCATTAGCTGGCCCTTCAATATGGTATACATCAGATTCTAGCGATAGTTCACGGAAGATCGGAACTTCAAGATTACGTACCAACACATCATTTCCGAATAATGCACCACAAGAACCACATGTTGCTCTCAAATTGAAAGAGACAGTACCCGGTGATGCATCGCTTGGAGCAGTAATATTGAGTATGTAGTTGTCTGCTTCACCACGATTGAGAGTAATTGGTAGAGATTGGGATACGCCTGTTTCATTTTCAACTAATGCAAGCCATCCGTCTTCTGAAAATGTTGTTGCAAGGTTAAATGCAGCATCCTTATTTCCTGAGTTTTGTAATCTAAATGGAACTGTTACAGATTCCCCTGGACTAGCGGTTCCAGCATCTAGAGGCACTGTAGATGAAAGTGATACACCGAATTGTTCTGAGACTGCGACGTCCATTGTCAATCTCCCTTTCTCTCCAGTAGAAGAACTGCTGGCATCAGTAAACCAAAGTTCCCAAATCACTTGTTGGACATCTGCACCTGCTGGTATGCTAAGATTAACATAAACTTCACGCGTTGCTCCACCTGGGATTGCAGGCATTAAGACATTGAAATCGTGGTCGTTAGAGTCTGCAACGTCAATTCTAATCATTGGCATTTGAGGACTCATCCACGATGCATTTGTTACATTTGTTTCGACACTAACAAGAGCGGTTGAATATCCATTATTGGTAATATCACACTTTAATTGCATGATTCCCAATGGCGGACCTGAATATCCACCAGCAGGATTATCACAATCTAATTCTAATGTATAATCTGAAACTTTTGTGACTCCGAATTGAATCCAATCATCAATATGGAATCCTTCACTTGCACCACCTGAATCAGAATTGAAAAGCATTCCCATGAAGAATGAATTGCCGCCAAGGAATAAGTCTGGGTTACTCAAACTTGGATTCTGCGCCCATGTCACCTGCGGATCCCAAGATAAGTTAGACCATTGGCCCGGTGCTGGACTTGGGTTACCGTTGGCGATATCCCAGTGTACAGACTCCATCGGCCTACTGATATTACCGGAACTACGCCATAATTCAATTGAGACGGAATCTCCTGCTTCCATGCTACCCCATGCTTGAATATGGAATTGAGATGAAATATAATTACTTGAGTAAAATTGCTTTCGGCAGATCCACGTTTGGTAAGTTTGTGACATGCCTGAATCAAGTTGTCCTTCTAGACCACATTGCCCATCACTAACTTGGTACATGTTTACTAAGCGGTCATTGGCACTTGATGGGTAATCTGAACCACCTGGATTAGAATGTCTCCAACGTTTTGAGCCTACTGCACCGGTGGAATCATCTTGCCATGAACCAGTACCAGTAGCATCACCGCCACCAACTGGATAGCGAGCAGATAAGAAAGTTAACTGACCTGGGCCAGCCCAGCCATCAAAGATATCTTCGGCAATCGCAACTGGAACAGATTGTTCCATCTGGTCGTTCTCATTTCTGTCATCAGCAGGGTAACTAACTGTTGCCCTTAGAATCAAACCGCCACTTAGATCATTTGTCGTAGTATTAAGAATTGAGTGTGCTGCTGAAGGAGTCCATACAAAGGATTCAGATGCTCCTTGGCCACCGATTAAATCACCACTAGTCCAACTGAAAGTTTCCATTACGAAGCCGATCGGATGTACAACTTCTAGTGTTGCAGATGTTGCTTTAGCACCTAGTTGGCTTCCACCTCGTACAATCGACATTGAAATTTCAATTGGCTCTAATTCAAAAATATATTCTACTGTGGTACCATCAGATTGAACCCAAGTGTCTGGCATTACACTGGCATTTCCAATACTAATGTCGCTAACTCTAAAATCATCATTAGCACCACCTGCATGAACAGGATTTGATAATCCTAAAGCCATTGTTTGTAACAATAGTAAAGCAACAAGGGCAACATTTGAGACACGACGCATTAGTACCAACGACTATCGGACATTGCTTCGGGTTATGAAGATGGCCATCAAATGATTATCATCAAAACTAGACCCCTATGGGGTCCGAATCAATTCAATTGTGCTGATTCAAGTTATTGATGGATGAGTTTAACTAGGCCCTAGACCCCTAATTGCAGGTTTTTCATGGTCATCTAAATTAGATTCTGTAGAGATAATATCATCAAAATTGCCAAGGTCAAATTCATCTTGAGCCAAATCCGTTATCGATGAGAGTTGATTACTTGAATCACCAATAATATCACTAGCAGCACTAATGCCATCACTCCCAGATAACATTTCAGTACCTGATTGTGCCATTCCTACTCCTTGGGTTGCTGCAGTAGTTGCACCTGGGGCGCCTGCTGCCATTGCACCAATACCCTGAACTGCCATTTGTGATTTTCCTACCGCACCGGTTGCTGCGACTAAAGCAGCTGTAGTACTGCCTGCCAATACCATGCCAGCACCTTTGACCACCATGCTGTCAAGGAATGCTGGCCTGTCTCTTTCTTCACCTGCTTCTTCATGAATTAACTCGTTACCGATTCTCATCCATTCAGGAGGTTCTCCCGAGCATCCCCCCAATACTGCTAGAGTGGTGAAAGCAGCCATCGGCATAACTGCTAACGCTGTTAGTAAATCAATGAATGATGTATCAGGAATAGAGGCTACTCCCAACAGCGATTCAAAGAAACTTTTCTCGAAAGAAAAACTTAACCCGCCATCTTCACCAATCCAACCGAGAACAATTATTGCAGCCATACGCCCCATCATATACAAAACTAAAATCGGTGCTAACCAAGATAGCCTAGTCATTGAAACTAACCATTTCCTTGTCACTGCTGCTGCACCAATATACTTGTATGCGATTTTGGGGAAATATCTCATCACAAAAACAAGACAGATTAGGTAAACCAATAGAGCTAATTCTAATCCCCTATCATTTCTTACAATATTTTCCGGTAGAAGTAACAAAACCGCCAATGGGATTGTTGCTAGTAGAACTTGAAAAGGAACTGCCAGTAGCATCAAACCTCCATGTGTAGAAAGAAATTTGTAGCCCATCACATCTCTATCATAGGCCAATATTGCTAGTTGACCGTGTGGTGAATTTGCAGCTGATTTTCTAGACTCTCTACGTTGATGTGCATTTCTCGGATTACGGCTTAGCCCAAGTGATCTTCTCAAGCCACCTCTTTCTACGATTGAAACTGGAGTATATCCACCCATAATCAACGCCAACAATAATGCTAGCATCCCATAAAATAACGATGCAGCACCTATCCAGGGAACCATTTCAAGTTGAAATGACAAAGAGATTGAATCACCAGAATTATCAAAATCAACAAGATAAGTCATTGAGAATGCGATTAATGGAGTTAGGAAAATTTGTGCGAAGGCGATTATCGTTAACCACAGCCTCGTGCCTAACGGACCCTTGGCAGAGTTCCTTCCCATAACCTCCGGGCATTGCTTCAAACCTCAAAGGTTGCCCTCCACAACAGCCCAAAAGGTACTTTTTAGGCAGGTTGCCGATTTTCCGCATTAAATGCTAATCGGAGTTATTCTTCACTTTGTTCACTAACAATAGGGTGACCGTCACTTGCCAATAATCTCATACTACCAGCAAAGATTCCATCAGACCTCTTTCGACCTAAGTCAGGCCTTGGCATTTCATCCAATGTAATGTTACAAGATCCACAACGAACCGCAGTCAATTGCCATTCCGGCTCTGGAAAATCACAACATGGGTTTTGCTTTGATTTATTCATGACGACTTGTAACCGAATAGCCATTTCATAGGTCCAAGGCGGTGAGTTTCCACCAATGAATGGTTGAAGTTTGTTGATTACTGCCCATCCTGAACTTAGCCACATCCCAAACCCAAATGCTGCAGAACCCCAAACCAGTGATGCATAGCCAGCTGCGATTGGAATTAGAGCAAATCCAAGACCTAGCCAGTAAAATGTTCGCATGTGCAATAGCCTTTGAGTCAGATGTGGACTAAGTGAAATAGGCTCTGGATGATGTGAAAAATGATAATTAAATCCTTTTGCGCGAGTGATAATTAATACTGGAAGTTTCGGACTAATATAGCCTATGAAACTGCCTAAAAGAAATAGAATTACTGACTCTATCATCTTCAATCCTCTTTATTTCTTAGACGCTTTAATGTTGCCTCAACCTTATCCATACCCCGGGAAATATCCTTTTGAGAAATTGTATAAGCAAATCTCAAATGACCCTCACCTGCCGAACCAAACGCGCTACCTGGAGAACATAAAACTCCATCTTTGAGTAACTCTAAGGCGATTTCTTCACTATTCATACCTTCAACCTCTACCTTTGGAAAAACATAGATTGCACCTTTCGGTTTATGGCATTCAACTCCATCCATTTTGTTGAGTCTTCCAACTATCAAGTCACAACGTTGCTTGAATTCTGCTGAAACAATATCTGGGAAATCTGAGGCCTCTTGCATTGCTGTCAAAACACCGTATTGCATTGCATCATTAGAACATGCAGTCATATAATATTGCATTTTTATTATTTGTTTCATCGCATCTAAGTTGGTTGACATTATGTATCCCAATCTCCACCCAGTCATTGCAAATGTTTTGGAAAATGAATTGATTAACAGCACTTTTTCATATCCAGTCCCCATAAATGAAACATGTTCTCCTTCGAATACGATCCGGTCATATACTTCATCCGTAATTATCCACAAGTCGTGCTTTTTAGCAAACTCAAGAAGAGCATCTCTCTGCTCCAGATTTAGCGTGCCACCTGTGGGATTGCTAGGGAAATTATACAATATTGCTACTGTGTTTTCATCGATTAGTTTTTCTAAATTTTCAACTTTGGGAACAAATTCATCCTCAAAGAAGCATGGATAGTATTTGGCATCTCCACCGCATAGTTTGGCATCCGGGCCATATAGTGGGAAATAAGGCTCTGGAATCAAAACATTATCACCCGGGTTTACCAAAGTCAAAAATAGATTGAGTATTGCATTTGTTCCAGACATTGTAATACAGACATTGTCGGAATTGAGTCCTTCTTGATAAGCGCCCCAACTTTCTGCAATTTGTTGCCTTAAGGCAGGAAGACCTGCAGTAGTTGTATACTTGTTATGACCATCTTTCATCGCTTGATAGAAAGCCTCAATCGCAATATTAGGTGGTTGGAAATCGGGCTCTCCCAAACCAAATGAAATAACATCATCTCCAGCCAAATCAAACATCTTGCGAACACCTGTAGGCTGTATTGAAAGTACCCTGTCACTGAATGTTCGCATAACGGCCCCTCACCTATATTGCATTTCAACCATCGCAAAGTTTCACAAGATAACTATGAAACTTCAGCCATTTGAATCGTCATCATCTACTAATTCAGCATCAATTACTGCTGCTAAATCTTTATCAGCTTCTAAAACTTCATCAATTCCATCGTCTGAATAAGTCAAATCAAGGCTATGTGGTGCTTCAGTACGCGCTGTAAACAATAATCCAATCAAGCACAATAATAACATTGTACTAACCAATATAACATACTGACCTACTGTCCATGACATTGAGGAACTAGATGAGGAATCTGTTCCTTCAACTTGAGTTAATATTGGTAAAGATTGATTTCCGTCCGAATTCAATGCACGTATTTCTATGGTTTGATTTCCTTTACCAATCTTTGTTGGATCTAATGCAATTGTCCAAGAAATTCTTTGCAAAGCAGTAACATTATCTTCCATCTGGAATGAAGCACTACTCCAACTACCATCATTGATTCTATATTCAACAGAACTTACTGAACCCATCTGCCCCCAGGTTTCCCCAGTTAATTCATGTAAACCGGTTAACTCATTGACACTTGAATTGCTTAGATGAACTTGAGTATAAACATCCAGTGCACCATTCAATCCACTTTGGTTAATGTATTGAGAGAGTTTTACTGCTTCGTACGCATCTGCCATTCCCCATCCGAAATCACGATTCCAGAACGGGTCAACATCAGGTTGAGTGACTTCACCACGGCGTTCTGCTGTGAATTTGAGAATTTCTTTTACTTCAAGTGGAGTTAGGTCAGGATTGATCTCAAGCATCAAGGCGATGATTCCTGAGACTGATGGTGTAGCATAAGATGTTCCTGAACCACGGCCAGTATAGCCATTGTCGGCAGCATCGCCACCAAAGAAGTTGTTGCACAGCCCACTTGTCACGCAACCTTCTGCTTGAATGATGTTTGAGCCAGGTGCTGAAATTTCCGGTTTGAGTTCATTCAGTGGATTGCCATCGCCATTATCTGCACGTGGTCCACGAGATGAATAACCAGCGATAGTATCATCTTCCCGATTGATAGTGTTTTGATCATCTGTTGCACCAACTGTAATCGATAGATCGGATGAGCCCATTCCCGAAAGGCCATCGTTATCAGGACCATCGTTACCAGCGGCAACACTAACGACAATACCTGCTTCCATAGCGACGTTGAGAATCTCGCTGTGCATATCTCCACCGTCAGAACCACCAGCTTCATGAGAAGTAATGCCCCAAGACAAGGAAAGGATGTCTATTCCATAATTAGTGCCATCAGCGTCTTGCCATGCAGTGTCCTTATTGTCAATAATCCATTGAATACCATTCATTGCAGATTCGTAGAACTCTTGTTCAAGAACATAATTTTCAAACGGTCCAGCACCTGCATCAGTTCCAATTCTAACATCTATCAGTGCAGCATCGGGTGCGGCACCATAGAATTCAGTTTGTGCTCCGCTTGCATCAATTCCGGTAGCAGCAGCCATTCCCATGCAAGCAGTTCCATGTTGGTTACCATCATCGGGATCAAAGGTTCCATCTGTTTCACGGAAACCTCCACCTGCAGCGATGCATATAGGGTCTGATGGAGTGTAACAAACAGCATCGTAGCCGGCAACGAATTTCTCACTGAGCCCAGGATGTTCGTTATCGACCCCTGTATCAACCATAGCAATGTTCACACCAGCACCGGAGACGCCAAGGTCCCAAGCACCAACTGGATAGAAACTCGAGTTACTCGCTTTGACGGCTGGTGTTTGAACGTCGCCGAAAAAGACAACCTCCCCATATTTCTCAACCATGACAACGCCATCGAGCGCAGCAAGGGTCGGGGCAAGAGAAGTATTGATCTGGCCCAAAAGAACACCATTCACGGCTTCAATGACATCGACTACATTCAATCCAAGTTCTTCTAAAGCATTCAAATGAGTTGCTGTAACATCAGTTTCATAGACTAATCCAATACCCGTAATTCCAATCATAGATTCTATAGAGTCGTGTATTTCATTGCGGTCTTGGTCCAAATTTGTCCTCTCCCACCATGGAGACTCATCATCAATCCATTGTGGAGATGTTTGTGGTGGGATTTGTAAGGTAGAGGATTTTGGCATCCACTGAATTTGTTGCTCATCTACTGCAATCCAATCAGATAGATTGGAATCTTGCTGTGTTGTCAATGAACCGGTCAATGGACCCATCATTAATGAAAATAAGAAAATCGCAATGACTCTTTGCATGGTAACCCCTTAGCCCGCAGGGCTATGGCCTCACACATCAAGATATTGGATACGATGTTCGGTTTATTGGTCTGATTATCCGATAAAACAAAAGGCAGAACCTCAACAGCATATTGATTACAATGGATGCTCTAGCCTATTTCAACAATCTCAAATCACAAGGATACAATGATGATGCAGCACTAAGCTACACCAATCAACACTATCCAGATTTCAAGTTAAATTCCGTTGCTGATATAGAGAACTACGATAATTGGTTCTATCAGAATTTCCAACAAATTGCTGCTGAATGTTATCCTGATGATGAAGGTGCAATCTTCACAATTTCCAGTATAACAAATAATGGTGAATTTATCGAAGTTATTGCTCATTCAAGTCCTTCGATTGGATATGATCCTGTTCGCTATGATTTTTCTGTTTCTAACGGAACACCATCACTTAGACACACCTTTACATCTGGACCAGATGGTACATGGAGTCCTTTCTTTAGCACTGGAGATTCAGAACCACAACCTGCTCCAGTGGCAATAACTCCAACAGTGCAAAGTAATTCAGTTCATCAAGCCCCTCAGCAGGTACAAACCCCACAACCTCAACAAATGATGGGTCAATATGCACCCCAACAACCGATGATGCAAGAACAGCCAATGCAAGCATATTCACAGCAGCCAATGATGCAACAAGTTGCTAAAGGTTCAAGAACAAAACTAGCAACTTTTCTTCTAGCATTTTTCTTGGGTTGTTTCGGAGTTCATAATTTCTATCTTGGCAAAACAGGACTCGGGATTACACAACTTCTTATCACCGTACTTACATTCGGAATTGGTGTTTTAATTACAGGCCCTTGGGCATTTATCGAAGGATTATTGGCATTGTTATCATCTAACTTTAGAGATGGCGATGGATTACCACTTTCTGATTGAGCAATATTTTAATCCCTATAAATTAGTGGATCAATATAGTTTTGATAACCTTTGAAAACATTCAAGGGTGCTATTAAAAAATCTAAAAAACGTTATACTGAATTGATGTTAAGTTGGTGGGAGCAGAGGGATTTGAACCCCCCCCAGCGGATTTCTTCTGAAACCACCTCTCTAGATGAGGCTACGGTTTGCAGGATTGCAACAGGTCGGCGCTCCAGTTGGTCATCAACTGTCAGCAAACCCACTCGTCGTCATTCCTGTGCAACTGGAGCCCGCGATACTACCAAGCTATACTATACTCCCATGGATTGTACACCACATCAAGCCTTGGCTTGTCTGCGAGCGCGCTTACGGCGTCGTAGCTTCTTGCGTCGCCACTTCCACCGCTGGTTTCCGGTTTTCTTCCAAGCACGTGAACCTCGCTTCATAGTGAACAAGTCGCCGACTGACCATCCCTATATGAGTGCATCGGGTTATACCGCCCTTAATCCATTACAACTCTTTCAGAAATTTAGCCCAATGCAACACAACATCAGCACCTTTGATTGGAAGCGGGCGTATCAGGATTCGAACCCGAGTTTTCGGCTTAGAAGGCCAAAGTGATATCCAAGCTACACTATACGCCCTTATCCACAGGCGGTAGCCAACTATTGATGAATGTTGCACATGAACAAATAGCAATTACATGTAATTAAGATACAATAAAGCCGCTCAAAAACGTTTCAAAGCAAGATTTCAAGCAAATCACAACGGTTTTGCACACTTGAGGCAGCGCTTTGGCTTTCTTACCGTTTTACGGTCCCAAACAAAGCCACAATTTTTACAATTCCAATGCGATATTTTGGATTGCCCAAGCAACCCATCTCTCATTTTCCGCAATAGAGCTGATTCGCTCATTTTCGGAGCAGGTGCAAGCATAGTAGTCAAAGAATCGTGCTTCTTTGAATGCAGTGTTAGTCCGCTAGCATGTAGTAACTCATGAACAAATGTATGTTCATACAATGGAATATCCTCTAGAAGTGCTGGATGAAGTCCAATGGTGACCTCACCAGGATCAAGTCGTAATCTACGGCGGCGAAGTAATTCATTAGCACCTTCTTCAAAGCGAGTCATTCCCAAACGGTCATCACCAACCTCTAACCATACTAATTCGAATCGATCTGCTATCCAAGGCGTAAACACTGCTTCTAATTCACCAGATAATGATTTGATTACTTTCTCAACAATATTTTCAGGAACGTGAGGTGGTTTATCTGGAGTCTTGACATCACCCAAAATACCACCTGGATGTTTGCCCATATCCCAAGCCAATCGTATCTACATCATCAATTCATTTACGGTGTTTTTGCTAGATGTCTTGCTCGGTCATCCCAAACTTCAACTCTGGGCATCTGTTTAATCTCCATTGTTTGTAGATTGATTGCACTCAGCCATGCTGGCAGTTGTTGTTTATGGAAAAGACAGGTGTCTATTCCAATAGACGCTGCTCGACCATCTTTCAACCTAACATCTGAATACCAAATATTACCATAAGAATCATCTGAATCACCAAATAAAAGCATAGTAGGAGTATGGCCAAATACAACACATCTCTGCTCATCTATGGCAGTTGTTGAATTATGAAAAGGAGTACGAATCCACAAATGCTCAGCCTCACCTTGTTCATCCAATTCGGTTCGTGGATCGTATCCTGCATGAACTAATCTCCACTTGTCAAGAATAACATGTGCAGGTAAACTATTCATCCATTTTTTATCAGCAATAATTTCTTGCTCTAAAGCTGCACTATCCTCTTCTCCACTATGATTCATAAATGCCCTTATGTATGAAGCTGCAGTTTCTATACCACCGTTTCTAAGCCACAAATTGGCTTCAAGTTTGTTAGATATGCCGTTTGGAATAAAACCCTCGACCATCATTTGTTCATGATTTCCTTTAGTAGAATAGATTCTTGAATCGGCTTGAACTGCTTTTACGACATTGTAACTATCAGGACCTCTATCTATCAAATCACCTAAAACAACGACTCTATCTTTTTCCGATAGTTCCAACATATCAACCAAATTTTCAAAGGTTACTGAAAATCCATGGACATCACCAATTACCCAAACTGATGCGCCATCATCCAAACTTTTTTGCAAATCCTTTTCCATCTCTTTATTTCTCATACTAACTCTATATTATCCATTCAACCCATAATAAAGAAAAAGTGGATTAAGCCGCCAAATCGGTGTTTTAAGT
>Ga0209035_10000573_pt1 | contig 14479 bp, 12 predicted proteins | sample MarorgKNORR_S2LV_6_FD_188220 | JGI IMG/M metagenome (GOLD analysis project Ga0209035, IMG submission 188220) | Marine microbial communities from the Southern Atlantic Ocean, analyzing organic carbon cycling - AAIW_A/KNORR_S2/LV (SPAdes) (version 2) | ecosystem: Environmental > Aquatic > Marine...
TTGGTTTAGTTGCGGGGCCGACTAAGCGAAGGTTGGCATGCCGATGTGGTGGTCTTCGATCCTGAAACGGTCGGGGCGAGCGAGTTTCACCTTCGCCACGATCTGCCAGGGGAAAGTCCACGGCTGTACGCCGATTCTCTGGGCGTGGAACGGGTCTACGTCAACGGGATATGCACCATTGTCGATGGGCAACCCGTCGGAGCACTACCTGGACGAGTCCTTCGTTCAGGGGTCGATACAGAGACGGTGCCTATTCCGGCTGACCAGTAGGCAGTAATGGCCTCTCAGAAAATCTGTAGCGCCGGGTCATCTTCGGGTGGTGACAGTAAACCGACCCAAACGGGGATGAGAGCATGGTCACGATCGGCTGATCAGTACTAAAGAATCTCTGGTTCCTAGACTCGCCGACCATGAGCCAACTCGGTGCCCGGCCTTCCAAGCGGATCCCAAGAGCACCTTGGGGTGAGATTGCTTCGCTCATGGTTCCGCTAGCAGCAGTGCTCGTACCACTGGCCCGGATGCTGGGCGCAAGCGCCACCACCATGGAAGAGGGCAACATTCTGGCTGTAGCGGCCGGCATCCTCGATGGTCGCCTACCCCATGCTGACGTGTCCTACCTCTACGCCCCAGGCAATGTCTGGACCGTGGCGGGGGCCTTTTCGATGTTTGGTGCCTCGGTGGTTGTTGAACGCCTCGTCGGCCTCGGCTACCGGATCCTCCTGCTGTGGGGCGTCCACCGGCTGGCCCGCCGCTGGGGGCTGTCCACCGCTACCTGCGCCGCGCTGGCAACATGGGCCGTAATAGCCCCTTTCGGTCTCATCGCCTATCCGTGGGTGACTGGTCTCGGCCTCCTAGCCGCTGGCACAGCCCTAGTGCTCGACGGAGAAGACCGCCGCACCGCGTCGATGGGGGCTGCCCTGTGCGGACTGGCGGTCTTTCACCAGATTGTCTTAACACCCGCTGCTCTATTGGTTGTCGTACCCGCTTTCTTCAAGGCTACCGATAGCCGCCGCTCCCGTCTCGGCACCGGTTTGGTCGCCGGCCTCTTCCCATTTCTGCTTCACTTGGTCCTAGTTGGTCCAAAGGCCATGTTCGAAGGCATGGTTATCGACCCCGTAATCCGACTGCGAGCCGGTCGACGCCTCCCGCTGCCGCCAGATCCCACCGATAGCGGTGACTTCTTCGCGCGACTCGATGACCTCCTTCGTGGTCCGGACCACCTACCTGCCTCAACCGTCCAGCCCAAATCACTGCTCTGTTCTGGCTGCTCCTAATAGTCACTGTGTTACTTGTAATGGTGGCCTGGCGGTGGCGAGGGTCGGCACGCTCGCGTCTCGTCACCATGGCACTGGTTGGCGTTGGCCTCTTTCCCATGGTGCTGCAACGTCCTAGCCCCAACCATCTCAAGTTCGTGGGCGCGTGGACAGTGGCTGTTTGTGTAGTCGCCCTTGCTGAACCGCTGGGGCGGCATTTAGGGCGCCTCCCGGTCCGCCACCTCAACCACTCCGCTCCCTTGGTCGCCCTGGCCGTCGTTTTGGGTGGCCTAGTCGCACTGGCCCCCCATCACATCGGCCGTTACACCGCCGAGGTCTTCACCGACGGACCACTGAACAGATCCAGCATCACAGTGACCCACGACAGCCGCACCCTCCCGCTAGGCCGAGGACCGGGTGCTAAATCAGCGGCCAGGGAAATCGGTGGTCTGGTGGCCCTTGTCGATGCACTGACCCGTCCTGGCGAACGAGTATTCGTTGGCCCAGCCGACCTGACCAGAACGAACTACAGCGACACTTTCATCTACTTCCTGCTCCCCGATCTTGTACCAGCGAGTCGCCACATAGAGATGAACCCAGGCTTGGCCAATCGCCCGGGTAGCGGGCTCGCTAACGAACTGTTGTCAGCCGACGTACTCATTCTCACCAACCGTTTTGACGGCTGGTCCGAGCCCAACTCATCGACCGAACCCGGTGACCCAGCAGCAGCAGCAGTAGTTGCTATGTACTTCTGCGATGTTGGGGGAACGGCCACATGGCGGGTCCTCACCCCGTGTGACCGCTCAGGTGACAGGTAACGTCGGCGGACTATGGCTGACGACGGAGCACGCCCCCGCTTCTCCTACATCCCGGGCCTAGACGGCATACGGGGCATCTGGGTGGTCATTGGCCCACTTCTCTACCACGCTGCAACAGACACCGTTACCGGCGGGATCCTCGGCATTGACCTGTTCTTCACACTGTCGAGCTACCTCATAATCTCAATAGCCCTAAACGAATTTGAGTCCACGGGCCGTATTGACCTAAAGGCCTACGCTGGCCGCCGAGCACGCCGGCTGCTCCCCGCTCTTTTTGTGGCCCTCGGCCTACTAACCCTCTATTTGGTGCTCCTCGTGCCACCGAGTGAGTTCGCCCGCTGGACCGGCGCGATCTTCTCAACGCTGACCTATAGCGCCAACTGGTACGAGATATTTTCTGACGTCTCGTACTTTGAGGACTTCCAGCACTCACCGCTGCGACACGTTTGGTCGTTCTCCATTGAAGAACAGTTCTATATTTTTGCCCCGCTCTACCTGACTGCCGTGCTAGTGCTCTTCAAGCGGCGAGCAAATATGGCCTTACTGGTCACCATGATCGCGGGCACCGTGGCCTCCACGTGGTGGATGAGCCACCTATACCCGGGGCAAGGTGATCCGTCTCGTGTCTACTACGGCACTGATACCCGGGCCCACTCCCTTTTCGCTGGAATAATCCTGGCTGTAGCAGTCCGCATGTATGGTCCCGTCCGCAGCCGGGCTGGCCAACTGGCTTGGGTGGCTAGCGCCTACGCCGCAACCTTCTTCTTCGCATGGGCGATCTTTGAAATCTCCGAGCGAGACGCCTGGATGTTCGAGCACGGCGGCTTTCTAATGGTCGCCGGCATTTCATGCCTCATGATCTACGGAGTTGCCCAACCCGGAGAAGCCCCGTGGCATTGTCGACTTCCGGCCTTCTTGTCTGCCGATGACGCTTCTTGGGGAGGTCGCATAGCGTGTGGCTCCCTGTACACAATCCTGTTCACCACCGGGTGGGCAATGGTCAGTCTAGTTCGAGGCAATCCGGCGTTCGACCACTGGCCGTACCTCGTGGGCGTGGGAATCGGCTGGTTCTGGTATGGAACAGCCCGAGCTTCCGTTGGGCCACTGCACTGGTTCTTGGAATCGCCACTAATCCGCTGGGTGGGAAAGATCAGTTACGGCCTCTACCTATACCACTGGCCGATCTACTTGCTGGTTACACCAACGCGGGCCGGATGGCTAGTACCCGGGGTGGATGTTGTGGAGGACAACAACCTTGTATGGATACACCTAGCCATCACCTTCGGTGCGGCGGCAGCCAGTTTCTACCTCGTTGAACAGCCGGTGATGAAACGGAATTTCCCCTTTACTAAAAAGCGGATCACGGCGGTTAGCGGGACCTCAGCCGTTGCCACGGCTGTGGTACTGATTCTGATAGGACTGCTGTGGGTTAATACCCGACCAGCCGAGGGTGGTGCGTTCACCTCTTCGGCCAGTCCCTGTGCTCAACAGGGCTTACTTCCCCCTCCTGAAGACGAGCAACTGAGGGTGCTGGTTGTGGGAGACTCGGTAGCCCTCCAGATCGGTGAGGCCCTCTGCAGCTGGGCCATTGATAACCCAGGTCGGATGGTGGTGCTCAACGAGTCTCATCTGGGCTGTGTGGTCGGTCGCTACGGTCTGAAGCGCATTCCTGAGGGCGACGAGGGTCCAGTGGGCGAACTCTGCTCGGCGTGGAACGAAACTGTGCCGACCCATGTAATGCTGAATTCGGAAGTGGTTTCATGGCCGGCGGCTGTGGCCGCCTTTCGACCTGACGTGGTGCTGGGTCACATCACCGCTTGGGATGTGACCGACCGCCTAATCCCGTCGCTGGGCGACGAATGGGTTTGGATCGGCGTCCCAGCCTACGACGACTACATCTCTGCCGAATACCGTTTAGGCACCGAGGTGTTGGGGGCCGAGGGGGCCCATGTCTACTGGCTGGAGGGCGCCCACATACGTCGAGAGATCCGACCCCAGAACCACCCAGACCGCATCGACGGCCTGAACGATCTCGTCCGTGCGGCTACTGCGGACCTCGACTTCGTGACCACGGTTCCTTACCGGAATTTCATCGGCCTCAACGGCACAGATCGCGAACGCACCACCCGTGACGACGGGGTGCACTTGTCCGCCATCGGTATGACCGAGGTGGCTGATTGGCTGGTGAATGCAGTGTTTGACGAGACCCACGGATGGATGGGCTGACGAACTTTAAGAACGTTTCGTCCACCAAGCATCTAGACGAGTTTTCAGTTCAGGCTGATCGAGATCACCCTCGGAACGCTTTAGTTCCATTAAGAACGCCAGCGCCTCCCCAATCTCCCGACCGGGGCCAATACCCAGATGTTCCATCACCGCTGCACCGTCCATACCTGGGCGTTCAGAGGCTCGACGGGCCTCCTCAGCCAACTCGGAGATCCGACGCTCCAGATCATCCATCAGGGCTTGGATCCCCGCCGCCTTTTCCTGATTTCGAGTAGTGCAATCGCACCGTATGAGGTGGTTGAGCCGCCCTAGGAGCGGTCCAGCATCTCGGGCGTAGCGCCGCACCGCGGCATCTGACCAACCATCGGCATAGCCCTTAAACCGGCCGGAAAGCCGAACCAACTCCGATACCTCTTCAATGAGGCGCTCCGAGTAGCCCATGGCGGCAAGACGCTTTCGGGCCATCCGACCACCCACCACCTCGTGATGGCGAAAGGTCACGCCACCATGCTCGAAACTCCGAGTACGGGGCTTAGCAATGTCGTGGAAAAGCGCAGCCAGCCGAACGGTGAGTTCGGGCTCAGTCTTAGCCACCACGGCAATAGTGTGACTGAGGACGTCCTTGTGTCGATGAATGGGGTCCTGTTCCATGCGCAGAGCTGGCAGTTCAGGCACCAGATGATCCATTTCGCCGGAATCGACTGAAGCCCACAAGCCAGGCACACAGTCAGGTTCCAAGAGGATGGCGCTCAGCCGTTCCCCGGTTGATGATTCCACAAAATCAGACGTGGTAACCCGCTCAACGGTCTCACCCATGAAGTAAGTCTACGGAGCTAACTCGGCTGGATTGTGCCGATGGGTTTCAGTCGGTTGGGCAGGGCTCAATGTCCAGACTGAGCATGCGGGCTGCGTTACCCCGCACGATCTTCCACACCACATCGGTCGGGAGGTGACCCATCATTTCCGTGGCCACCTCCTTGGTATGGGGCCAAGTGGTGTCAGTGTGTGGGTAGTCGGTTTCGAAGGTGATGTTATTCACCCCAACTTCGTCCAAGGAACGCAGACCGTGGTTGTCACGAAAGAAGCAACCGTAGATCTGGCGGTAGTAGTAGGTCGACGGGGGTTCCAGAATCGTGTCCGCTACGCCGCCCCACGCCCGATGTTCCTTCCAAACGTCATCGACTCGCTCAAGGATGTACGGAATCCAGCCAATCTGACCTTCGCTGTATGCCAATTTGAGGTCAGGGAAGCGCACCAGCACTCCCGAAAACAGGAAATCACTCATTGACGCGATGGCGTTGTTGAAACTCAGTGAAGCAGCCACCGCTGGTGGGGCATCGGGTGAAGCGGCTGGCATCTTCGACGAGGAGCCGATGTGCATGTTGACCGTTGTCTGGGTCTCAGCACATGCCGCGAAAAACGGGTCCCAATAGCCAGTATGAATGGAAGGCAGACCCAAGTTGGGTGCAATCTCTGAGAAACAGACAGCGTGGCACCCCCTTGCGGCATTACGCCTCACCTCAGCGGCAGCGAGGCCAACATCCCACAAGGGAACGATGATGAGCGGTATTAGAGCACCACCAGAATCGCCGCACCATTCCTCAATCATGTAGTCGTTGTAAGCCTGCACGCAGGCCAGTGCTAGTTCACGATCGGAGGCCTCGTAGAAAGTCTGGCCACAGAACCGAGGCATGGTCGGAAACGACAGCGAGGCCTCAACGTGGTTAGCCGTCATGTCGGCCACCCGAGCTTTTGGGTCGTAGCAACCCGGACGCATCTCGTCATAGGTGATCGGCGCCATGGTCATCTCATCTCGCTCAAATCCCACAGCTGCTACGTGGCGCTTATTTGGGTGGACCAGATCCTCGTAGAACCAGATGTCACACCACGGGGCGCCGGGCGCATCGAGTTCGTACTCGTACATCTTCGAGCCGCCGACCCACTTCATCTCACCAAGACGTCGACGTTCAACTCGAGGGCCATGTTCCCGATACTTCGTCGGCAACCAGCTCTGCCAGAGGTGGGGAGGCTCCACTATGTGGTCGTCGACACTGATAATCGGTGGAATCTCAGTAGGCGTGTCGGCTCTGTCCACAGCGCGTCCGGTCGGTTCGGGATAGTTCGCCAGAATATTCTGACGGTCCGTCAGATTCTAGGCTGGTGAGGGCCTGTACACCCCGCAGGCCTCGGCAGGTACCGTCGCCCCCATGAACGACATCGAACAGGACGGACCATATGGCGAGGCTGCCACATACCAGCGAAATGGCCACATCGCCACCATTACCTACAACCGACCTGAGGCGGCCAACACCATCAACGGAGCCATGCGTCGAGATCTAAACAACGCATGGAGCCGCTTTCTGGGCGACGATGCAGCCTGGGTAGCAATCGTGACCGGAGCCGGCGACCGTACGTTCTGTGGGGGTGCTGACCTACGCGATCCAGGCGGATCCACCGGCGACTTTGCCGGCACCTTCTGGGAAACCCCCACCGTGAACTCGTTCGAATCAGGCCTCGAGGTATTCAAGCCAACCATTGCAGCCGTGAACGGAGCATGTGTGGGCTACGGCCTGACCGCCGCTGTGGCCTGTGACTTCGTGGTGGCCTCTGAACACGCCACTTTCTCCTGGCCCGAGGTGACCATCGGGATCCCTACCATCGTGGGAGCCATTCGCCTACCACGAAAGTTGGCATGGGCTGACGCCATGGAGCTCCTGTTAACCGGCGAACCCATTAGTGCACAACGAGCACTTGACATCGGCTTGGCCTGGCGAATCACCCCCCACGAAAGGCTTATAGCCGAGGCCCACGAACTGGCAAATCGACTGTGTCAGGCCGCCCCACTGGCAGCGCGCGCCACCAAGGAAGTGGCCGTTCGCAGCAGAGACATGGGTTGGACCGAGGCCGTCCGGTTTGGTGAAACAATGCGTCGCGTCGCTAACGCCACCAACGATGCCAGCGAAGGTCGCGCCGCTTGGCAGGAGAAGCGTCCGCCCGAATGGCTTGGAAGTTGACCCACGGGCCAGACTCGCACCAGTCTCAACAATATTCAACCGCCGAAATACTTTGGGAGATTCCATGAAAGTCGGGATTGCTTTTGCAAATATTGGGCCCTTTGGCACCGCAAAGGGTGCCATCGCCATGGCCAAAGCTGCTGAAGCGGCAGGCATCGAATCGTTATGGACCGTCGAGCATGTCGTGTACCCCGACGACTACGGCTCGACCTACCCCTATGACGATTCAGGTCGGATGATGATGGCACCTGACACCGACCTAACCGACCCTCTCACTTGGCTGACATGGGTGGGCGCCCACACATCAACCCTCCGACTGGCCACCGGAATTCTGATACTCCCGGAACGCAACCCCGTAGTGCTGGCCAAACAACTAGGAACTATGGATTCACTGACCAACGGCCGTATCGAACTGGGTATTGGAGTGGGCTGGCTGCGTGAAGAATTCGACGCTCTCGGTATTCCCTGGGAGAGGCGGGGAGCACGCACCGATGAGTACGTAGCTGCCATGCGCACCTTGTGGAGTGGGAACAGCGTGTCGTTCGACGGTGACTTTGTCTCGTTCGCCAACGTCTCTTCCAATCCAAAGCCAATCAACGGGTCTGTGCCCATAGTCATCGGCGGCCATAGTGAGGCGGCAGCCCGGCGGGCGGGACGCCTTGGCGACGGCTTCTGGCCGGGAAAAGGTGACCTCGATCATCTGCTAGATGTCATGCGCCGCGAGGCCGAGACCTACGACCGTGACCCCGACGCCATAGAGGTCACCTGGACCGGCGACCTCGCTGCCGGTGTCGATCCGATAGCAAGAGTTGAGGCATTGGCTGCGAAGGGGGTCAACCGAGTGATGGTGCCGTCTTACCTATTCTGGCAAGATCCAGAATCCAGTTTGGCTGCATTCGGTGAATCAGTGGTGGCGCCGTTGGCTGGACTATCAACGCTCGGCCATACCGACTAAGCGCAATATCCTGACGACGTGTACAAGAGGGCGAACTACCAAACTGGAGCCCATCGGTGACCGGCATGATGCGCGATCCACGCTCGTCGAGAGGGCGAAATTTTGGACCAGCATTTGGCATTGGTCGGCGTTCCCGACCGTCGCGCCGGCGCTCACCTGGTGGCATGCCGGGAAACCCCGGCACGTGGGCTCTCGGACTACTGGTCATAGCCTTTTTTGCGGTGATCGTCCTAGGCAACGACGAGGCCGCTACCGACCGAGCGACAGAACAGGACCTGACAGCCACCGTCCAGGGAGCAATGGTTCAGGCCGGCCTGCCCACTGTGAAGGTCCAGGTGGTGGACTGGACAGTGATCCTCGAGGGCCGAGTACCTACCTCTGACCTCAAGGAGGCTGCTGAACGAGTGGCCTTTGCTCAGCCTGACGTCATCGCGGTCCAGAACCTCCTTTTCGTACCGCCCCCGATCGAAGACCTCGTCCCGACCAGCACTGCAGTACCCGACCTCCCTGCGTCACTGGCCGACTTGGTACTCCAAGCTCGCTTGAGTGCAGTTGCTGCACATCCTCCGATCCAGTTCGAAAGTGGTGGTGACCGGATCACACTGGAATCAGTCCCCACATTGGATCGCCTAGCCGCCTTCCTGCTTTTCGAACCGGCTATCCGAGTGCAGATAATCGGTCATACCGACAGTGACGAGAAGAACTCTGGAGACAACATCCAGTTATCTGCTGTGCGGGCTGATGCTGTGCGTACCCAACTACTGGCTCGGGGGGTGGAACCGGACCGACTAACTGCCCTCGGAATGGGCCATGCCGACCCCATCGCCGACAATCTGACAAAGTCTGGTAAAGCAGCCAACCGACGCATCGAGTTCCTTCTTCTCCGACCTGGTGAAACCGGCCTAGCGCCGCCAAAAGATCCGTCCACTGACTCGGACAACGGCAGTTCTTCTATCGACAAGTGAGCTGCCGATCTCACAATTTCGCAAGCATCCCCGATCTAGTGTTCCTATACGAGGAAAATGGGGTGGAAGGGTCAGCGAAGGTTGCCGTCGACGGGCGGAAACCGGCACTCAAAGAGGAGGGCTCGCGTGAAGACCATGGGATTGTGCACCCAATGCCGTAGGGCAGGAGCGGTTGACGTAGTCGGCCTCGTTTGCGACCGGTCTGGAGCCTCGGCGCAGCCAACTGGTGTATGCACCAACTGTCTTATTAATCACAGTTCTCGACGGCCTTGACGGATCTCCCAGAAGAGTTCCAGTTCCTGTAGGACTCGGTCCCACGCCCTGCCACACTCATGGTGTGGTCATTCGTCAGCCAGCATCAATCTTGGAACCTGCCAAAGATCTCGAAGCCTCAGATCGAGACTGGCGAGGTTTCCACCACCTTGCACTCATTACCCCAGATATGGACACCACAGTCCGATTTTACGCTGGAGTACTCGGGATGCCGTTGGTGGCTACGCTCCGGGCCGGCCCTATGAGGCATTACTTCTTCAAACTTGGGACCGGTACCACCATCGCCTTCTTCGAGGTAGAGGGAGCCGAAACGTTCTCCAAACCAGCCGGTGCGCTATCACCACGAGCTATCCAGTTTGACCACGTCGCGTTCGGAGTTCCTGATGAAGAGGCTCTAATCACCCTCCAGCGACGATTAATGGAGGCGGGCTGTGAGGTAACCCCAGTGGTTGACCACAAGATCCTCCGTTCGATCTACTTTCAGGATCCCCATGGCATTGCCCTCGAGGCCTCTTGGTGGACAGTCGGTGAAGATCACCTGATTTTCCAGCCCGAGGACTCCGATCTATTTGCTGACCCAGACCCAGTGGCTGCAATCGCCGAGCTGATGCACGGTGGGCTGAAGTTCATGCCGACCACCCGGCTCCGCTGAGAGGCAGGCAGACCGTGGTAGGGAATGTGTCCTGGCGACAACGAATTACTAATACGACAACTGGACTGTTCAGTCATGCCCCCGATCCGCTGGCGTCAACCCTTGACTACCCTGGCGATCGGGGCCTCTTCGGTCCAGACTCCATCACCTGGCGGGTCATGTCTGACTGCTCAACCTTCGTGGGTGGCGTGCGGGCCCTACTGGTCCAAGCCGCCCACCCCGAAGTCGCCGCCGGTGTAAGTGATCACTCTTCCTACCGAGCCGACCCGTTAGGCCGACTATCGAGAACTGCCGCCTATGTGACTGCTACCGCCTACGGCTCGCTTCCCGAAGTAGACGACGCCGTAGGCATTGTCCGGCATGTACACCTACCCGTGTCGGGCATCTCACACCGCAAACTGACCTATTCAGCAGCTAATCCGGAGATGGCAGCTTGGGTTCACAACGCCCTCATCGACTCATTCTTGGTCGCCCACCAGACTTTCGGTCCCGAACCGCTGACCAATGATGACGCCGACACCTACGTGACCGAACAAGTTCGTCTGGGAAAGAAGATGGGAGCCAGCCCCCTACCAGCTACCGCTGACGAACTCAACAACTGGCTGGTCAACCACCCGTCACTCGGGCCTTCACCGGCCGGCACTGATGCTGTCAGGTTCTTGGCCATGCCGCCGCTGAGTCCGCCAGTCCGCTTTGCCTACCGAATCATCCACGATGCGGCAGCGGCAACCGTGCCCACCCCGATCCTCGACGTGCTGGGAATTCGCCGTCGCAAGGGGGCAATCCTGCGAGGACAAATGCTAGTGCGCACCCTCCGGGTGGCCCTTGGAGCCTCACCGGCCTGGGCCGCAGCATTGGAACGATGTGACGAACCCCGCCCCTCAGGAGTGCGGTTTCGTGACGCTCCAGGCTCTGGTAGTTGAGCTCGACGCTGAAGCGGGGAAGTACCAACCCGAGTGCTATCTGTTCAACACCTTCTGGCTGGGCGTGAACGCCACCGGCAGGTGCTTGATGCCATTGACGAAACTCATTCGTAAACGGTCAGCTGGACCGGTGACAGAGATGTCAGGCAGCCGGGCGGCCAAGCCTTCAAAAATGAGTTTCAACTCTAGGCGGGCCAGATTGGCCCCTAAGCAGAAGTGTGCACCACCAGCCCCGAACGCCAAGTGGTGATTATCAGTTCGGCTCAGGTCAAGACGATGGGGATCGGCGTAGACCTTTTCGTCCCGGTTCCCAGAGGGATACCACAGGGTGACCTTGTCGCCAGCCTGGATATTTTGACCACCTAGGACAGTGTCAGCTGTCGCCGTTCGACGGAAGTAGTTGACCGGACTGGTGTACCGCAAGATCTCATCGACCGCCTCATCGGTCATTTCACCCGTCTCAACCACCACGGCCCACTGATCAGGGTGGTCCATGAAACCCATGAGACCCAGTGAAATGGCATTGCGGGTGGTCTCGTTTCCAGCTACCAACAACAGTGTGAAGAAGAGGTCTCGCTCGATATCAGTAAGCTCCGTAGTCGTACCATCGTCAAGGGTCACGGTGGCCGAGGTGAGGACGGTCCAGAGGTCGTCCTCCGGCTGGGAACGCTTACGACTGGTGAGGTTGTCGGCATACATGGCCATCTCAATCATGGCCGTCTCGTAGGTCGAGTTGCCAGTTGATGACCCGTCTCCGGAGGGCTCGTCTTGGTACTCCGGGTCACTCCCACCGATTGTCCGGTTACTCCAATCCAAAAGGAGGTGCCGGTCCTCATCAGGCACGCCGATGATGTCGGCGATTGCCATTAGCGGTAGTTCCGCAGCCACGTCCAGCACAAAATCAGCCGAACCCTTCTCACAGATACGGTCCAAAATGATCTCAGTACGCAACCGCATGACTTCGTTCATCCGTCGGACCATGCGGGGCGTAAAACCCGTGTTGACCAACTTCCGATAACGGGTGTGCTGCGGCGGATCGGTCATCACCATTTGGAGGCCTGGCCCCCGGCCCTCTTGGATGTCGTTAAGCGCTATTCCGCCGGCGCCATTACGTCCGGGCCCGGTCTGATGGGAGAACAGCGTCCCCGACCGGTGCGCTTCGGTGATGTGCTCGTAGGAGGACACCACCCAGAACGTCTCTGGGTGCTCGTCAGTGGCCGGATGCCGCCAGACCGGGGCATCGCTACGGAGTAGATCAAACCAGTCGTGTGGCATCCGCTGAGCGAAGACGTCCGGATCAGTGAGATCAATGTCAGCAAGCGTGGTCACGGCAGTCCTCCAAGGAAGTTATCTTCCGAGGAAGATAACTTCCTTGGAAGATATTTGCAACTTGGCCGGTAGAACTTGGTCAGTAGGATGTAGGTGTGGTTGATCAGCGCCCAACTATGGCTTCGGGGTCCCAATCCCAACTCCCCGACCATGCCGTTCTGGTGGACCGAGCCGTTGACCGTCTGGTTCCCAAGGCCGAGCCAAGCGACCCCGAGGCCACCACGGCCGGAATCCTCGTCTGGGCTTACCTCACCGGCCGCCAGCTAGACGTCTGGCTAGCAGACGCGCTCACCGCCACCGGTTTAACTACATCAGAATTCGGCGCATTGGCCGGGGTGGCGTTCGCCGGCGAGCACACCCTTACCGCAGGCAACTTGGCTCGATGGACGGTTCAAACCTCGGGCGGCACCACCAAGACGATTCAACGGCTAGTGGACCGAAGGTTGGCACACCGGGTGGCAGATCCCACCGATGGACGACGCACCCTTGTCGAAGCGACTAACGAAGGCCGTGATCTAGCCGCAACGGTGGTCGCCGACCTAGTTGTCCGCCTTGACCGCGATCTAGGACCTCTGGACAGGGAGCACCGCAACGATCTGCACGACGGGCTACGACGGCTTTCGACAGCACTGGGCTGGCGGGCCGATGGGACCGATTCGGTCGAAGAGTCATGAGACCCACAGAAAAATGCTCTAGCTGAGATTTGGAGCCCCTCCACCTTTTTACCCTGACCACTCCTACCCAGTCTCGCTCTCAACCTTTGTATCCGAAAATCCTTAATGCCACTTCTCCCTGCCCAACGTTCTGTCCTCACAGCAGGAGAGTTTGCCTAAACAACGAACTCCTCTATGTATCTAAGTACTCGTGCAGAAGCCGGTGGCCAAGGTTGTTGCATCATCAAACTGCACCTCTAGCTGCTACAACAATCCGCTAGGCCGGTCAGGAGAAGCTGAGTAACGGGTCACCCCAGATCGACTCATCGGGCGAAATACCTAGGCCAGGACCAGGTGGAAGATCAATCCAACCGCCATCCAGATGAATTCCATCCTTAGCGTCGTAGTGGCCGTCTATGTAGGGCTCAGCAATCCACGTCCCTTCGAAGACGGATGGATCCACGGTGGCGCCCACGTGAAGAGATGCGGCAGCCACTAGATCGCCACCCCATGTGTCATCTACCGTATGGGGTCGCCGGGCGGCGGCACACACGTCCCTAATGGCTCGCATGGCACTGATACCACCGACACGACTGACCTTCATCCCGAAGCCATCAGCCACCCGCTGTCCGATCGCAGACACCACTACGTTCAGGTCGGTGGCTGACTCGTCCAAGTAGATGGGATGGCAGACCTTCCCCACTAGCGAGGCATTCTCCTCGTAGGACTCACACGGTTGCTCAATCACCATGGCAATGTCCCGGCATGCGTGGGAGACCTGAACAGCATCCCGAGTAGTCCAGCCCTTGTTAGCGTCAGCCGAGAGGCGGACACCGGGACGCAATGTCGCTGCAACAGCCCGCAACGCCGCTACGTCCTCCTCCACGGGACGACCCCCGACCTTTAGTTGGATCCGACTAAAGCCTTCGGCCTGACGGGCGTCAGCGTCGGCCGCTGAATCATCGGCTGACGCAATTAGTACGCCGTGATACGAAGGGACCCGCTCACGCACGGCGCCACCCAGCAGGTCACAAACTCTCACGTTGTATGCCTTTCCGGTCGCATCCCAACAAGCCACATCAACGGCCGACTTCGCATACCGATGTCCCATCAGGACACCGTCCATCACCGCGCCAACCCGTCCAACGGTCGTCGGATCAAGACCGATGAGATGCGGGGTGATCTCGGCTAACGCAGCACGGGCTCCGCGGGCATGCTGGGGTTGATAGGTAGGTCCCAACGGGCAGGTCTCGCCATAGCCCACTGTCCCGTCATCGCATTGAATCCGGACGATGGTCGTATCGAGGTGCCACACATCCTGGGTGGCCATCCGGTAGGGAGTCCCGGCAGTCGGTCCCCGCACGGGCAAGTCATGCTGGAACACGTCGATGGCAACGATCTTCATCGGTGGACCTTTC
>Ga0209035_10000575_pt1 | contig 14464 bp, 16 predicted proteins | sample MarorgKNORR_S2LV_6_FD_188220 | JGI IMG/M metagenome (GOLD analysis project Ga0209035, IMG submission 188220) | Marine microbial communities from the Southern Atlantic Ocean, analyzing organic carbon cycling - AAIW_A/KNORR_S2/LV (SPAdes) (version 2) | ecosystem: Environmental > Aquatic > Marine...
TCAGAGTAGTGATAAATATTTTTTATGTATAATTTTTGGACAGTTAAAGTAATCCGTTTTATTCCATTAGTGTTTATTTTTGGTGTTGTTATTGCCATGCTCTTTTATCCGGGAGGTAATATTCATAACCCCGAGCAAATAGGCTATTCATTGACCAATAACTTTCTCAGTGACTTGGGAGGAATAAATTCTCGTTCTGATGAAACCAACATAATTTCTTTTTTATTCTTTAATGCATCAATGTTAGTTTTCGCATTGGGTGGGGTCGGGTTTTTATTCGTTCCAAGGTTATTTAAAGCAGATAAAATTAATTATTATTTAGCATTAATTGGATCTGCTTTTTTCTTTTTTGGTTCTTTCTTTTTTGCTGCTGTGGGTTTGACACCTCATGATCTTTACCTCAATGAACATGTTTTTTTTGCAATCAATGGTTTTAGGCTTCTGGTACCTGCAGCCATATTCTACTTTATTGTCTTACTCAGAAGCCCAGTTAAAAATAGCTATTCTTTATTAACATTTATCTTTTTACTAAGTACATTTGCCTACGTTGTATTTCAAATCGTTGGAGAGAGTCCTCTCCTCAGTCCCGAGGCTATGTCAAGACAGGTAATAATGCAAAAATTGATCACATTGGTGCATTTGATTAGCATATTTTCTTTAAGTTATGCTTTTAATTCTCAACTCAAAAATATGGATATCAATTAATGATTAAGAATAAGACAGTTAGGTTTATTCACAAATATATTAGTTTTTTCATATCACTACAGTTACTGTTATGGACGATATCAGGTATTTATTTTTCTTTTAATAAAATTGAAAATGTCAGGGGTGAACAATACATTCTTCCAATTGAAGCAAAAGAATTCAACATACAAGCCCCAGTCATAAAGCAAGCCTCCGAATCGGTGAATTATTTTTACCGATTGGATCAAGTTATTTATTCCATTAAAAATCTAAATGGTATCCGTTACTACGATCAAGACCATCAACCGATAAAAAAAATAACATTTGATCAAGCGAAGGAAATAGTTAATCTAAGAACAACACTCAAAGCCTTGGATGTATCCTTGGTGAATTCTTCTTCAAGCGGGTCAGAATACCGTGGAAGAAAACTTCCACTTTATAAAGTTTCTTCTGTATCTAAATCGGATTCAATCATCAATGTATACGTCGATCCATATTCAGGAAATATATCACTCATCAGGTCAACTCAATGGAGATTATGGGATTTATTTTGGGGTCTTCATATTATGGATTGGTTTGAAAGAGACAATATTGATAATTATTTTCTTAAGTTTTTTTCTATTTTAGCCTTGATCAGCTCCATTTCTGGTATCATTCTATTTTTCAAAGTAAAGAAAAGAAGTTTTTAGCAGTAGAGTAATATTATGAAAGATCTTGACGAAAAATTAGTGTGCAACATCCTCAATTCCATTATGGAATATGAGCTAGCTGGAGTGGTTAGATACACTCATTCTTCTATTATGGTCACAGGTCCCTATCGAATACCTATTGTTGATTTCTTGCAAGCTCAAGCAGTCGAATCACTGGCTCATGCTCAAGAAGCTGGAGAATTTCTAACTGGCTTAAACGGCCATCCCAGTCAAAAAATATCACCAATAGAGGAAACGCATAAGCATTCCATTCAAGCTATACTTGAAGAAAGTTTGGATCATGAACTGCATGCACTTGGCTTGTATAAAAGTCTTCTAGATGCTGTTGAAGATGCATCTGTTTATCTTGAAGAGTATGCTCGAACTAAGATAGGTCAAGAAGAGCAGCATTCTCTCGAATTAAAAAAGATGTTGAGAGATTTCTCAAGTTAGTTAAGTTTTGGTATCAATTTAACTTTAGTTTTTTAGTTCAAATTTAAAATTATTGCTATGAGCAAAGTCAGACCAGAATTAATAGAGCTCTACAATCGATTAGAGAAAACACTGGATAAGAGTCGTTCAGAAGCCCAAGTAAAAAGACACACAAAAGGAAATAGGACTGCAAGAGAAAATCTCAGCGATTTAATTGATGAGAATTCATTCATTGAGTTTGGGCAGTTAGCAGTTGCAGCTCAAAGAAACAGAAGGGATTATGAAGAACTTCAAAATGCAACAGCAGCGGATGGAATATTGACTGGTCTTTGTACTATCAATGAAGGTGATATAGGTCCTAGCAACGCACATGCAATTGCAATTATAAATGATTATTCTGTCTTAGCTGGCACTCAGGGTTTCTTTCATCATCAAAAGTTAGATCGAATGCTCAAGTTAGCTGAAAAGTATTTACTGCCAGTGATTATGTATACAGAAGGTGGGGGAGGCAGACCCGGCGATACGGACGTAACAACACAAATTGCAGGTTTGAACGTAACATCATTTGCAAGTTGGGCAGGACTGCAAGGAAAAGTACCTAGAATTAGTGTCAACAATGGATATTGTTTTGCTGGCAATGCAGCTTTATTTGGTTCTGCTGATTTTTGTATTGCTACTAAGAATTCTTGGATTGGCATGGCTGGACCCGCGATGATCGAAGGGGGAGGCTTGGGTAATTTTGAACCAAGTGAGATCGGTCCATCAGAGACTCAAGAAAAAAATGGTGTTATTGATTTTGTAGCCAATGACGAAGAACATGCCACACGAATTGCACAACAACTGCTGTCTTATTTTCAAGGAAAGACAAAAAGATGGACTGCATTAGATCAAGAGAGTTTACTGAAATCCATTCCTGAAAATAGAAGAATGGGTTATCCAGTCAGAAAGATTATTGAAACCATTGCTGATGAAGATTCTTTTTTAGAGCTTAGAAAAGTATATGGACGATCTGTTATTACAGGATTTATTCGCTTAGAAGGCAATCCAGTTGCTTTGATTGCAAATGATTGTCAGCAACTAGGAGGAGCGATTGATGCTTTGGCTGCAGAAAAAGCCGGAGGCTTCTTAACCATTTGTGATGCTCACAATATACCAATACTTTCTCTAATTGATACACCTGGATTTATGGTAGGTCCTGAGAGCGAAGCACAAGGTGCAGTAAGAAAGATGTCTTCTTTATTTGGTTATGGGGCTAATTTGAATGTTCCTATTATGGCCATAATATTAAGAAAAGCTTATGGGCTTGGTGCAATGGCAATGGTGGGTGGAAGTTTTATAGAGCCAATCTATATTGCTTCATGGCCAACAGGCGAGTTTGGTGCAATGGGGTTGGAAGGTGCGGTTAAATTGGGTTTCAAGAAAGAGCTTGAAACTGAAACCGATGAAGTGAAAAAAGAGAGCTTATACAATGAACTAGTGGCAAAGATGTATCAAGCAGGTAAAGCAACGGAAGCAGCATCCCATCTCGAGATTGACGCTGTTATAGACCCAAGTCAAACCAGAGAGATTATTGTTAAAGTATTGAACTCTTCAATGATCATTGATGGTAAGGAGTAGACTATGAGTAAAGCTAATATTGGATATTATTTTTTAACCTTATTTTTTTAATTTTATGAGATGCTATTCATCTGATTTTGTAAAATAAAGGATTTAAAAATGACACATTCATCACTAGTTACAACCCTTTCAAAAACCACAAAGAGGGTTTAATTGAAGATAGCAATATATCAAGTTGATGCTTTTACTGACAGGCTATTCAGCGGCAATCCTGCAGCGGTATGTGTTCTTCAGGATTGGTTGCCCAATGACATTATGCAATCCATTGCACTAGAGAATAATTTATCAGAGACTGCATTTGTAAAGAATGAAAGCAATGGATATAACATTCGTTGGTTTACACCAGAAGCCGAGGTGAATTTATGTGGACATGCCACACTGGCAACTGCAAGGATACTTTTTGATGATTATCTCGATGAAGACATCAGCGAAGTAATTTTTCATTCCAGAAGTGGGGAGTTAAAGGCCAGTAAAGACAATCAAAAGATTTATTTAGATTTTCCAATAGATGTCCCAAAACCAATTGATGATGTGGAGTTAGTGACGTCAGTTTTGGGTAAAGAACCTATTGAATATTATCTTGGAAAGGATGATTACTTAGCTCTGTTTGACTCTGAAGAAGACATTAAGTCCATGGAGCCAGATTTTGAAAGATTAAAGCAATTGGACTCAAGAGGTTTGATTATTAGTGCACCAGGAAGAGCAGTTGATTTTGTATCCAGATGTTTTTTTCCCGAAATCGGTCTTAATGAAGATCCTGTTACAGGATCGGCACACACACTAATGATTCCTTACTGGGCTAAAAGAATGAATAAGAATCGATTGCAGGCTCATCAAATATCATCGAGAGGCGGTTTTCTAGATTGTGAATTGAAAGATGATAGAGTTCTGATTGGTGGCTTTTCAGCTCGTTATTTGCAAGGTTTTATTACTGTATAAAATGATTGATATTTATATATTTGATTTTTAATTTTATAGCAATTATCTTTAAACCAACTGGATACTTTTTATTAGGAGAAATTATTTATGAAAATTATACAAAGCTCTATAGCTCTTCTTTTTGTGATCAGCCCGAATCTTTTTGCAAGCTCTCATTCCCATTCTCATGATTCCGATCATAATCATTATTCCAATGAAGAAATTATTGAGCTAGCTATGTCTGCTGGGCCTTTAAATGTCAGCAGTAAAGCCACAATTATGGGATCCGATGGAACCATTCTAAAAGAAGGAAGCAATGGATGGGTTTGTATGCCAGGAACTCCACCCAATGAGAATGTAAACCCAATGTGTGTAGACCCAGCTTGGCAAAACTGGTTACAAGAATATATGAAAGGGTCAGTAGGTGAATCTCATGAATACAATTCAGAGACAGCTGCTTTTGGGGTTTCTTATATGTTAATTGGTGATATACCAGTGGATAATGATGAGGCCTTTAATCTAGATACTTCAAAAGGCAATTGGGTAGCGGAAGGACCACATCTAATGCTTTTACTTCCTGAGAGTTTAATGAAAGATTTACCTAAAGATCCATATGCTGGTGGCCCTTATGTAATGTGGGAAGGCAGTGAATTTGTTCATGTTATGGTGCCTCTTCAAGTTACGGACCCTTTGCAATAGTTAAAGCATTTGACTGAAAGCAATTTCAATCCGCAATTGACACCTCAAGAAATGCTTGAATTGGGAGTCTTTGGTGGTTGGTATTTCAAAGGAGAGACCTCTGATCTTCCAAAAGAATGGTTTGAGCATGCAAAAGTAAGCCAAAATGGCTTCAATAAAAAACTCAATTACTTCAAGATTGAATCGGGCCAACCCATGAGTGTATGGATTGAAAAAAACTGGATTACTGCCGATGATCCATTAGGTTGGTTTCAATGGTATTGTCGATATAGCATGGGTAGAAGGTTGGAAGATGTGGATGATTTTCAAATTAAAAGATGGAAAGCATTTGGACCAAGACACATTGGTGGTATCAAAGCCAATTGCGAACCAAATGACATTTGGTGCAGACCTAGACAACGGCAAGCCTTATTGCAATGGGCCTATGATCCTTTTATATGAAAATCTAGATTAGTTCATGAAATTATGTTCTATTATTTAATAGTTAATCATGAATCAGTATTTTCTTTTTAGGAGTAACCCAATGTCTTTTTATCCAAAAAACCGAATAATCTTTTATTGCTCATTAATAGCATTGGTATTTTCTGGAACTCTTTATTCAGAAATCATGGTGATCCATGCTGGCACCCTTATTGATGGTCAGTCAAATAAAGCCCTTAAAAAAAGAACTATTGTGATTGAAGATCAGTTGATTATTTCAGTCACTGATGGGTATCAGGTACCAAAGGAAAATGAAGTCTATTTGGATTTAAGACAACACACAGTTCTGCCTGGCTTAATGGATATGCATGTACATTTGGATGGAGAATACGATGAAAATTCATATTCAGAGAGATTCTCTTTTGAGGCTGCTGATAATGCAATACGAGCAGTAGTGAATGCTGAGAAAACACTTATGGCTGGTTTCACAACCGTGAGAAACTTGGGAGATTCTGATAATGTGACGATCAGTTTGAGGAATGCAATTAATGCAGGAATTGTTTCTGGACCAAGGATTTATTCTGCAGGGAAATCGATTGCTACAACGGGCGGTCATGCGGACCCAACAAATGGAGTCAGAGAAGATATCTTTCAGAGTCCTTCACCATCTGATGGAGTAATTAATGGAAGGGATGAGGCATTTAAAGGCGTTCGTTCTCGTTATCAATCGGGTGCCGATTTAATTAAAATTACGGCCACAGGGGGAGTCTTAAGTGTGGCTAAGAATGGATTAAATCCCCAGTTTACAGAAGATGAGATCCAAGCGATCGTTGAAGCAGCACAAGATTATGATTTTACTGTGGCAGCACATGCTCATGGAGCTGAAGGGATAAAACGTGCTGTTCGAGCAGGTGTGGATTCAATTGAACATGGAAGTTTGATGGATGAAGAAGGAATTACATTAATGGTTGAATATGGCACCTATTATGTACCAACAATCATGGCAGGTTTTTGGGTAGCTGAAAAGGCTATGGAACCGGGTTTTTTTCCTGAGGTTGTGAGACCTAAAGCACTGTCAATTGGTCCTGTAATACAAGAAACTTTTAAGAAAGCCTATGAAGGTGGAGTGACGATAGCATTCGGAACCGATTCCGGTGTTTCAGCCCATGGTGATAATGCACAAGAATTTATCTATATGGTTGAAGCTGGAATGAGTGAAATGGAAGCCATCCAATCAGCCACATCAGTCGCTTCAAAACTTTTGGGTATTAGCGATTCAATTGGAACAATACAAAGCGGTAAAATAGCAGATATTATTGCCGTATCTGAGAATCCCTTAGAAGATATATCCAGTCTTAAAAGAGTGACTGTTGTGATCAAAGAAGGAAAAATCTACAAGAACTGATCGTTTGATTATTTTTTTATTAAAAAAAGTTTTTGTGCATTCAATATTGGTAATATTTATACTATAATATTACCAAATCAGATATTGGGTTCATAGAAAAGGTAGATTATGGAAATTAGTTTTACAGAAAAAGATCTTCAATTTAGAGATCAAGTTAGGAGCTGGATTAAAAATGATTACCCAGCACATATAAAACAGAAGCAAAACAATGGAAAGGAATTATCCAAACAGGATATTATTGATTTTCATAAGGCACTTTCTGCACAAGGTTGGATGGGCTATAACTGGCCAGCAGAATACGGAGGAACAGGGTGGTCTTCAACACAGATTTATATATTCCAAAAAGAATTTGGGTTAGCGGGATGCATTAATATTCTACCTTTTGGAGTGGGCATGGTTGGGCCCGTGATATACACCTTTGGTAATGATGAACAGAAGAAACGATTTTTACCCAACATATTGAATTTTGATACATGGTGGTGCCAGGGATATTCAGAACCAGGTTCAGGATCAGATCTTGCTTCACTCAAGACTAAAGCAGTCAAAGAAGGAGATCATTACATTGTCAATGGCTCAAAAACATGGACGACTCTAGCACAGCATGCGGATTGGATTTTCTGCTTGGTTAGAACGGAAACGACTGAGAAAAAACAGGAAGGTATATCGTTTATCCTCATTGATATGAATACACCTGGTGTTGAAGTGGAACCCATTATAACCATCGATGGTGAACACGAAGTGAATGCTGTTTTCTTTGCTGATGTCAGAGTACCTGCAGAGAACTTGATTGGTGAAGAAGGCAAAGGGTGGACTTATGCTAAGTTTTTATTAGCCCATGAAAGGTTTGGAATAGCTGTAGTTGGAGCTTCCATTCGACAATTAAATATTCTTAAAGAAGTTGTTTCAGAGTTGAATAATCCCAACCTTGAAAGAAAAATTACTGAACTTGAGATTAATTTAAATGCGTTAGAGATGATGGAGTTAAGACTACTGTCTGATCTTGAAAACGGCGGTCATCCAGGAGCAGAGTCTTCAATTTTGAAAATCCGTGGTACTGAAATTCAACAAAGACTTACTGAACTATTTGTTGAAGCTTCAGGGGAATTTGCACTCGTATACCCAGGGCCTCATGGACATTCTGATAATCATCCTTCGGGTCCAGAGCATGCAGCCAAGTCAGTGTCTAAGTTCTTAAACTATAGAAAAACTTCCATCTATGGTGGTAGCAATGAGATACAAAAAAACATCATTTCAAAATATATTTTAGGTCTATAACATGAATTTAAATTATTCAGATGAACAACAAATGCTTCGGGATCAAATAGAGAAATTCTGCAAATCAGACTATTCTTTTGAAAAAAGAGAAGCGATTATAAAATCAGAGAACGGTTATGACCTGAATTTATGGAAAATGTTTTCAGAACTTGGGTGGCTTTCTTTACCATTTAAAGAAGAGACGGGTGGATTGGGTTATGGCCCAGTGGAACTGACCATTCTTTTCGAAGAGTTTGGAAAAGTATTGGTTGTGGAGCCTTATTTAAGTACGGTTGTGATTTCAGGAAGCATTCTGGATAATTCTAATTTTGGTAATAAATCAAAATTTATCGATACCATTATCAGTGGAGAGAAACACATTTCATTGGCTTACATAGAATCGAATCAAAAGTTTGATCATTTATCTCCCTCTACAACAGCAATTCGCGAAGGCAATAATTTTATTGTCAATGGAATGAAATCACTCGTTTTGAATGGCAGTAATGCCGATCATATTATCACTTCTGTTATGCTTGATGATGAGTTTGCTTTGGTATTAATTGATCAAGGAGTTTCAGGCTATAGTTTAAATTCATACTCTACAGTTGATGGTCAAACATGTGCTGAAATTAAGTTAGAGAATGTTAGTGTCCCCTCTGAATCAATTATTGCAAAGGGCGACGATGCTATTAACTTATTGAATGAAGCCATTAATTTAGCAACTTTATGCATCAGTGCTGAAAGCATTGGATGCATGACTGCCTGTTACCTAAAGACCGTTGAATACACTAAAGGCAGACAGCAGTTTGATCAACCAATCAGTAATTTCCAGGTTCTTCAGCACAGAATGGTGGATATGTTTATTGAAACAGAAATGTGTAAATCACTACTCTACAAAGCAATGCTTGAGTGCGATTCAAATGAAGCTACTAAATTTAAATCCGTTTCAGGGCTTAAATCTCAAATCGGTACTTCAGGTAAATTTGTATCGCAACAAGCCGTTCAACTTCACGGTGCGATGGGAGTTAGTGAAGAGTTATTGATAGGCCATTATCTTAAAAAATTAGTTGCTATAGATTCACTGTTTGGTAATTCAAACCATCACCTCAATAAATATATTTTGGGCTAATACTTTACGGAGAGTTTTTTTGTTTTTTCAGAGATAAGAAAAGCATCAGCATTAAAAATACAACAACATAGGGAGTACCCATTTTGCCAGGGGTGATTCCAGTGAAATATTCTTCACCAATTGGGTATAGATTAGCTATCAACAATGGTCTAAACGACCACTCAATAATCCAAAGGAGTATGTTCAGTGGAATTAGATTACGGTATTGAATCAAAACAATAGAGCTGAAAAGAGTCAGTATCATTTGCTCAAGACCCCAAAGACCAAACAACAAATATAAAAGTGTATTTGGGTTGGGATCTGATACTTCAAAGATTATAAAATGAGCTATCGAATTTGCAGCATACTCAGCTTCAAACAAATGCATATAACCCCTGAAAAACATTAATGCTGTAAATAATATCGAGCCATACAATGCGATTTTACTGCCTTGATAGTTGTTGTTAGCCTCTTTAGGCAATATTTTTAATACCATACTCATTAGTTTTACTAGTGATATCTAGCTCCATTTGCTCCCTATAAAACCTACTGATACTCTATAATTGTAATGAAATAAAGGGAAGTATATTTATGAAAATATTAAGAACACCAGAGCAGTGTTTTATCAATTTGAAAGATTATCCTTTTGAACCTAATTACACTGTTATTAAAACGGAGTGTGGCAATGATATGAGAATTCATCATATTGATGAAGGTCCAAAAGATGGACCCATTATTTTATGCATGCACGGTCAGCCAGTTTGGAGTTATCTCTATAGAAAAATGATTCCATTTCTGAATCATCAGGGCATAAGGGTCATAGCACCTGACTTACCCGGTTATGGAAAATCAGATAAACCAGCTGCCAGAAAAGATTATTCATATCAAAGACAGGTTGATTGGATCAGTCAGTGGTTAGAAGCAAATGACTTTAATAATTTGAATCTCTTTGGACAAGATTGGGGTGGCTTGATTGGCTTAAGAGTGATTGCTGATCATCCAGAGCGATTTGATCGTGTCATTATCTCTAATACCGGTTTACCGTATAGGCCTGATGTTCCAGAAGAGATTGTTCAACAAGTTAGAGAGTTTAGAGAAAATGCTAAAACACCAACCCTGCCTGAAATGGCAAGAAAATTAAGGACAACCGATAAAGATCAGGGGTTAAGTTTTGCTTACTGGCAGAAATATTGTTGGGAAACCAAGGACATCCCTATAGGATTCATGATGTCTTCTATGTTAGAGCGAAAGAGAAGCAAATTATCTACAATGTTGGATTTATTATTTATCAATCTAGGTCTCAAAAACGTATCGCCTTTTCAAACTGAACTGGGAAAAGCATACGCAGCTCCGTTCCCCAATCAATTCTATAAAATGGGCCCCAGAGCTATGCCAAGCCAAGTTCCAACGATGCCAGACGATCCTTCACTAGAAGCACAAAAAAAAGCATGGGAGTTTTACAAAACATTCGAGAAACCTTTTCTTTGTGCTTTCTCTGATAATGACCCTGTGACCCGAGGCGCTGATCGCGAGTTTCTAAATTTGGTCCCAGGCGCACAAGGACAGACTCATTCAACTGTCGAGGGAGGCGGTCATTTCATTCAAGAGGAGAAACCTGAGGAGATTTCAGAAATTATTATCAATTTTATAAGCACAACAACAAAAGAGGTTTACAAATGAAGGTTGAAAATAAGCTTAAACCCAATGCAAAACAAATGGCTGGTTTTGTTATGGGTGATACCAAGAGCCCAATTCAAATGGTTAATTTATTAAAATTCAAAGCCAAGGCTGAATACAAAGATGGGCGTGAGACAGAATTAACTGGTGAGGAAGCGTATAAAATTTATTCGGAAGAAGTTAAACAGCATTTGGAAAATGTTGGAGGTAAAATTATTTTTAGTGGAATTGTAAGTAGGTTGTTCTTAGGAGAAGTTGAAGAACTATGGGATTGGATTGCCATCGCTGTGTATCCAAATAAAGCAGCAATGCTTAAAATGATTATGAACAAGGACTATCAAAAAAGTGAAATACATCGCAGCGCTGGTTTAGCAGGGCAATTGAATATAGAAACTAAGTCACATCAATAGGTTAAACAAATATTGATTAAGCTCACACCAAAAAACGAGTACTTTATGGGACTTGCTATAGAACAAGCCCAGCAGGCGGAAGAAGAGGGAGAAGTGCCAGTAGGCGCTATATTTGTTGAAAATAAAGAAGTGATAGCCTCAGCAGGTAATGCTTCAATTCAACTCAATGATCCAACAGGTCATGCTGAAATTAGGGTTCTTCGCCAAGCTGCAAAAAAGAAAAAAAATTATCGTATTGGGGGAACTTTGTACGTAACGTTAGAACCTTGTTTGATGTGTATGGGTTCGCTGATTCATGCACGAGTAGAGACTTTAATATTTGGAGCTTACGATCAAAAATTAGGGGCGGCTACATCGGTTTTTGATTTTTCTAGCTCACCTGATCAGAATCATCGTATTGATTTTATGGGAGGCGTATTAGAAGAACAATGTCAGGATCTATTAAAAGATTTTTTTAAGAAACAGAGAAAAAAAGTTAAGAGAAATCAATATTAGTCAGTAAAGTATCCAAGGAACTTTAGAAAAGCCATTGACTCTCCATTGGCATTGATTGCTCCTGATGCAACTGTGATGATGGGTTTTCTTAATCCTGCAAGGGTTTCTTTGAAGACTTGATCATCCGATTCAATTTCAAGATTGCATTCACTATTGATTGAAGAAACTTCAGCCACTTTATTTCTGAGCGTTATCGTTCTTCTTAGGCCAGAACTGAATGCAAAACATACTCTGTATTGTGAAGAATCAATTTTTTCTGGGTTTAGACGTATAGCAAGAATATCAAAAAACATATCCATTGAGATTTCATTGAGTAATTCTTTGGTATTGGGCAACAATGTTGTGCTTTGAAAATTAGGGTTTAGTTCTAGTGCAGCGGTGAGGAAATAATTGCGTTTGTTTGGGTTAGCGGCTTCGGCTGCAATTGTTTGAGCGGCTGTTGCTCTGAGTTTTTTTGTTTTTGAGGTTTGAAAATCTAGAGCAATCAAACGATCACTGATTTGAAGAGCCCACTGCATGTCCTGATTCTGGATGGCTTTTTCTAATTCCAAAAATAAATTTTCTTTTCCACCAACCATTGTTGAAAATCTTTTGGCTTCTTCGACTCTCGATAATGGATCCAATTCAGAAATATTTCCGCTGAACCAACCCAAGTAGCCACTAAAAATACTCTTTACAGACCATCTTACTGTTCCATAAAATTCTTTTAGAAAGGGTGAAGTGGCAATCTCTTTGGGCAGTTGTATCATCTCAATAATCTGATCAGGGTAATACCCTTTATTCATAAGCCTGATGGTTTGATCATGCACGTACTGAATTGCATCCCTATATATTGTGAGCGTTTCCATGACTGCTGGTCCTTGGAGCGGTCTGGTATGACTTGGAAATAAGTATTGAGGATTGAAAGATCGCATCTGATCCAAACTATCCACCCATCCTTTCACTTCTCTATGGGTGGTTCCACGAATGGTGTACAGGTTTGGAAAGGTCCTATATATGTTATCTCCAGGCATCAACGACTTCTTATTCGGCAACCATACAAACAGCTGATCATTGGTTTCACCAGGGGCATGATAGAGTTCAATATCAATACCTGCAATGGTAATTTTTAAATTATCTTGGAACGTGATTGTAGGTTTAATGTAGCCAACTGGACTGTTCCCAACTCCCAAATATGGACCAATACCAACATTAATTAATTGCTCTTTAGGTAAGGCAGTGCCGAACATTCTAGTGCTTCTTTTGGAAATAATAGGGTTGAGTATTCCAAGAATTCTCTCCATATAATAATCCGTAGATTCATGAGCAATTATTTGAGGTTTGTCTTCATATAAATTGTAATAATAAGAAGTTCCAAAAGTATGATCACCATGGTTGTGGGTGTAAATAATGGCTTTAATCGGATTTGAATTTATTTTCTTAAATTGGTTGTAAATAATCTCAGCTTCATAAGTACTGTCTGATGCATCGATGATGATATTGCCATCAATACCCTCCACCATGATTGAATTGGCTATACCATAACCAACAGCAACATGGATTCCATTGCCATAAGAATATATTTCTTTTTTGAATTCCTTGGTATGTTCAATTAACTCTTCAACTGAGGAAGAATGCTTCATTGGATTATTTGATTCTATTTCCACTTCATCAGAACACGAAATCATTAAAGACAATAGAAAAATGTAAGTAAAGTATTTTTGCAAACGCATAATAATGAAAGTAAGTTGTTTGAATCAATTCTATCCTTAAAAAAGAATCATTCAAACATTATCCCTAAAAGTCAGCGACAAACAATTATTCAATACTGAGGGTTAAGTTTATAAAACAAAAGGACTTTATCGTCTTTTAGAGTTTGCAATGTCTTTAAAATCAAGATTTGTAAACGTAAAGGTTCCACCAGCACTAATGACATCAGCTACTTCATTACGCCAATCATAATGCATGCCAATTACACCTAATTTTGGCGATTTTATGACAAATATTACGGTGTACTTATCATTAATGGCACCCGGGAGCTTAATGTTCTGTGCATAATGTATATTATCGGACATATTCAAGTGAGGTGTTAAATTAACAGTATCATAAGCACCTGTTTTTTCATTTCTAATCATTGCTTCAACATCTAGATAGGCTACATGTCCTCCTACGGGTGCACCTCTAGGTGCTTTATCAGACCAGTTGGCAAGTAGTTCAAGATGCACATCGGTCTCACTTTCTAACAAATAAAGGTTTTGTGGTGCAATTTCATCTTTGACGCCACCCTCAAAAATTAAATCAATGCCAGGAGCCATTTCAGCTTCACCAATAACCATTTCAGGCATTGAAAATAATGGCGAAGAGATAATAAGGGTAATGATTGCCGTAGCAATGCATGTTTTTTTATTCATTTGATGCAATCCTTATTTTGTTAAATAAAAAATTCCAATGAGGATTAATATTGTTGAAATCGTTCCTTTGATGATAAAAAAAACAACCGAACCTTTGAGGGTATAGTTCAAGATTTTCATCTTATTTTTGTTTATTTTTTTAATAATATTCAAAACATTAGATCCTTTATACAAAACGATACTATGATAGTGATAATCATTAACATTTGGAAGATATTATTTTTTTAATTTTTCTTTTGTAGGAATAGCACACCAATTAAAATTAA
>Ga0209035_10000576_pt1 | contig 14445 bp, 16 predicted proteins | sample MarorgKNORR_S2LV_6_FD_188220 | JGI IMG/M metagenome (GOLD analysis project Ga0209035, IMG submission 188220) | Marine microbial communities from the Southern Atlantic Ocean, analyzing organic carbon cycling - AAIW_A/KNORR_S2/LV (SPAdes) (version 2) | ecosystem: Environmental > Aquatic > Marine...
CTGTATAGTTCTTTGTATATATTACTATTGAATGCCTTCAGGGGAAAAAATGACTACAAATAAACAAATTACTTCTACCGTTACTGATCAAGGAAAACTTGAAATTGCTATTACTGAATCCGAGCGTCCTATACCAAAGGACAATGAGGTCTTAATTGAGATTCAAGCAACGCCAATTAATCCTTCTGATTTAGGTCTTTTGCTTGGGCCTGGTGATATCAATACTCTTAAGGCTGAAGACTCAAAAATTACAATGGATGTTCCAAAAGCAATTATGGGGGCCATGAAGCCAAGGCTGAATATTCCTATGCCAGTCGGAAACGAAGGCTCTGGGGTTGTTGTTGAGGCAGGGGCTGATGCTCAAGAATTAATGGGCAAGATTGTTAGCGTTGTTGGCGGTGGAATGTACTCGCAATATAGATGTCTGCCTGCTGCAAGTTGCATGGTTATGAATGAAGGCACAGAGCCTCGTGAATGTGCATCAAGTTTTGTGAATCCGTTGACTGCTCTTGGCATGGTAGAGACCATGAAAATGGAAGGACATACAGCACTGGTTCATACAGCTGCTGCCTCTAATTTAGGCCAAATGCTTGTCAAAATATGCGTAGATGATGGGGTTCAGCTTGTAAACATTGTTCGCAAGCAAGAACATGTTGATCTGTTGAAATCTATTGGTGCAGAGTTTGTTTGTAACTCATCTGATGATGACTTTATGGAGCAATTAACATCAGCTATCACTGAAACAAAAGCCACTCTTGCATTTGATGCGACTGGAGGTGGAGAATTGGCTGGAAAAATTCTTACTTGTATGGAAGTTGCAGCAAGAAAAAATGCGACAGAATACAGCCCATATGGGTCTACAGATCATAAACAAGTCTACATATATGGAGCGCTCAATCAGTCAGGGATTACGCTGCCTAATAATAGAACCTTTGGAATGTATTGGGGCATTGGTGGATTTTTATTAACACCGTTCCTTGGAAAAGTTGGATTTGAAAAGGTGGGTGAGCTTCAAACGCGAGTTGCAAATGAAATTAAAACCACTTTTGCAAGCGCCTACACTCAAGAAGTTTCTTTAGAAGGAGCTTTAACTCTTGAGGCTTTGATGGTGTATGCCAAACAAGCAACGGGTGAAAAATTCTTAATTAACCCTAACGGCTAAAAGATAACTAAAGATAATATTTTATCCAATAAAAAAGGGGGCAAAGCCCCCTTTTGTTTGTATAGCAATTGCTAAATCTTATATCAATGCTAGCGCCATCATAATTAATGAGACAATAGAACCAACCCATAGCAATGTTCTGACCAAGGCTATACCAGCGATATATGCAATCAAATGAGCAACTCTAAAAGCTAACCACCAACATGCTAGACCAGTTACAGCAGCCTCAGCCTCAACTCCTAACTGCATAGACAGTAAAGCCAATGCTAAAAAAGCTGGAAGGCTTTCTTGTAAATTTATACTTGCCCTACTCGCTCTGCCTCCCATAATTGAAAGCTCATTTGGCATTGGCTCATCTCTGTTTGAGCCTAACCAAGGAAAATTTTTCATGTTAAACGCCGCTGGCACAATCCAAATTTGGACCAAAGCTAGGATTAATGCATAAATAATATAAATAGCCATAAATTCTCTCCAAAATTATTTAAGTTTAAGTTTATATGATCGAAATCATTCCTTCAAAATAAACAACGCTTTTTCCAGCAATCAAAACGCGATCATTTTTTAACTTGCAATTTAGAGCCCCTCCTCGAGCTGAGAGTTGATGGGCTTGAAATTCAATTTTATCTAAATGCTTTGCCCAGTATGGAATTAGCATAGTGTGAGCCGAGCCAGTTACAGGGTCTTCATCAACACCCGTTTGGGGGTAAAAACATCGAGATACAAAATCAACTTGCGTTCCTGGGGCTGAGATTACAAGGCCTCGCGCTTTCAACTTTGCAAGCTGTTGAAAGTTTGGCTGCATGTTTTGAATCTGGGATTGATTTTCAAAAATAGCTAGGTAGTCATCTCTTCCTTTAAGCATTTCAATAGGCTTGTCGCCCAGAGCTTCAGAGAAGCATACATCGATTGCTATGTTTTCTGGGTCATTGACCGGAAAATCGAGGCAAAAGTAGTCTCCGTCCTTGGATGCTTTGAGGATTCCGCTTTTAGAGGTGAAGATAATTTCAGTGCCAGCTATTGCTGGGAAATACTGAAAAAGAACTGTTGCGCTTGCTAAGGTCGCATGCCCACACAAATCAACCTCATCACTTGGGGTAAACCATCTAATCGAGATTGGATTTTCAGAAATATTAATAAATGCTGTCTCAGACAGATTATTTTCTAAGGCAATTGATTGCATCTGACTGTCTTTAATTGCTGATTCTAGTATGACAACAGCAGCTGGATTGCCTGAAAATAATTTATCAGTAAATGCGTCTACTTGATACATCTTTAATTGCATAAAAGTTATTTTACCTTATTGATGTTTCGAGGCTAGAATGATTAAAAAGGATTAACTTGACCCCAGAAAAATTACCACTAAAAACTAAATTAGCTTTTGGCATTGGTGCAACTGGAGAAGCGGCAACAAATTGGCTTTTTGCAGGTTTAACATTCTTTTTCTACAATCAGGTTCTTGGTCTTTCTAGCTCACTAACTGGAACAGCAGTTTTAATTGCTATTATTTTTGATGCTGTTTCAGATCCAATCATGGGCTCTATTTCGGATCGCTTCCAATCAAAGCTTGGACGAAGACATCCTTTTATGTTTTTAGCGCCTTTCCCGACAGTCATTGCCATATGTCTCATGTTTTTTCCCCCAATCGGCCTGTCTGAGTATGAGCTTTTTGTTTGGCTGATTTTCTCTACAATAATTCTCCGCCTAAGCATCACCCTGTTTGCCGTTCCCCATCTGGCTTTAGGTGCCGAGCTTTCTGAAGATTATATTGAACGCAGTGTAGTGATGAGCTACAACAACCTTCTTGGATACATGGGTGTAATTATCATGCATGTGTTTGTATGGTTTCTTATTTTTCCAAGCTTTGCAGGAGACAAAATAGGGCAATTAAATCAAGATTCTTACACGCCCATCGTTATTTTCAGCACTTTGTTGATTGCTTTGTGCATCTTATCTTCTGCATACTTCACAAAAGATCGAATCCCTTACTTAAAACAACCCTCTAGAGGCTCTCCGAGATTGGGGCTAATAGATTTATTTAAAGATATCATTGGCGCTTTGAGTAACCGAAACTATCTTAGACTTGTACTTGGAATGTTCTTCCTAACTTTGTTAATTGGAACTCATGAGACTCTTGCGATTTATATGGGAACATTTTTCTGGGAACTCTCATCCCAGCAAATTGGATTGCTGATTATAAATAATATTCTTGGCTTTGGATTTGGCTTTATCGTCACAGCAAAACTGCATCAAAAATTTGATAAGCCAAGAATTATTGTGATCTCAGTCATAGGACTTAGTATTTTTTGGTCAGCTGCCGTAAACCTTAGATTGTTGGGTTTGGCACCGGAAAATAGTTCAATGGAACTTGTTATATTTCTAATTGCCCTGGGATCCATTGCATCAGTTAGTGCTTCCATCCTTAATATAAGCGTTATGTCTGCGTTGGCAGATATTGCAGATGAGCATGAGCTCAATACAGGAGTGAGACAAGAAGGTGTGTTTTATGCAGCTAGGACATTATTTAGCAAAACATCTAGTGGAATAGGACATTTTATTGCTGGAATAGCTCTAACTTATATAGAATTTCCTAAGCAAAGTTTGCCTGGAGAGATTCCTAGCGATGTTATTTATAACTTGGGTTTGGTCGATGGCCCCTTTGCAATGATATGGGGCTTAATTGCAGCATTTTTTTACGCTAGGTATAAAATCACCAAAAAATCACACGCTGAAATTAAAGAAAAGCTCGCAATAAAAAATGTCTAGAATTTACCTCTAGTAAACCTCATACGAATTGAATAGACCCTAACCAACGCAACAACGGTAAGAACAGATTGAGTAAAGATAGAAATTAATAATGTATTGGTCCAACCCCAGCTACCAATTGTTAACCAAAGCAAGAAGGTTTGAAGGGGGAAATTAATTACCATGCCCATCATCACCACTATTACACTTTCTCTAAAGGCTATTTTTTCAGTTTTATTCATATGATTCTCTACTTATTAATTAAACTAATCACTAATTCTTACTGCTGTCCCATATGCAATAACTTCTGATGCACCTGGGGCAATAGTTGAGGTCTGAAATCTAAAATTAATTACTGCATCAGCATTGGTCTCTTTGGCATTTGCAATCATCCTGTCCATTGCCTCTTCTCTAGCAGCCTCTAGTAAAATTGAATAGCTTTTTAACTCTCCACCTACTATATTTTTTAATGAAGCTAAAATATCAGTGCCTATATGCCTTGCTCTAACCGTGCTTCCAATAACAATACCTAGATATTCTGATATATTTTTACCCTCTAGTGATGATGTGCTTGAAACTAACATAATTTGCTCCTGAAAATTGTTATGATTTAATTAGTGATATGAACAATATAAAACAAGAGCTGGTTGAAACAAAGTTTTCAATTGGTGCGATAGTCAAACATAGATTCCTAGATTTTCGTGGAGTCATTTTTGATGTTGATCCAGAGTTTAATAATACCGAAGAATGGTATCAATCGATTCCATCTTCTATTCGGCCAATCAAAACCCAACCCTTTTATCACTTGTTTGCAGAAAATGGTCATATTTACTATATCGCCTATGTTTCGGAACAAAACTTAATTAAGGATTTTTCAGATCAGATCCCAAAACATCCCGAAATAAAAAATTTATTTTCCCATCTTGAGGATGGAAAATTTGTGCCCATTTCTAGAGCAATAAACTAAACTATTCTTCGTGAGCAATCTTTAGAGACGTAATAAAGACCTCCATTGCATCTTTCAGATCATCGATTCCTAGAAAAGTTGGAGCCAATCGAATATTAGAGTCTTTAGGGTCCTTAAAATATGGAAATGTAGATCCCGCAGGTGTAATTAGAACTCCAGCTTCCTTGCAAAGTTCTATAACTCTTTTTGCAATAGGTTTCATGGTATCAAAAGAGATAAAATAACCGCCTGTAGGCTTCTGATAAGTTCCAATGTCTGGACTCAAGGCGTCGAGAGCATCAAAAGCTACTTCAAATTTAGGGCGAACAATTTCAGCATGTTTTTTCATATGCTCACGAACCCCCACTTTATTTTTTAAAAACTCAATATGCCGCATTTGATTTACTTTATCTGGGCAAACAATCATTGAGGCTCTTTGTCTGGATAACAAATCAAATAGTTTTTTTCCTGCTGCTGCAAAAGAAAGGCCACCACCGCCAAATGTCACTTTTGAAAATGAACAAAAGACTGCTATTTGATCCTCGATATCTAAATTCGTTGCTAGCTCCCAAACTGGAGTTTGGTTAGATGATGGCAAGAAGTCATGCAATAAGTAAGCATGATCAAATATACATAAGAACTCCTCTGAGTAGGCCTTCCCAGCTTCCATTATCGACGTAATGTTTTCATCGGTGTATATATCCCCTGTAGGATTAGAGTGTCGTGGAACACACATAATGCCTTTGATGTTTTCATGCTCTGCAAGCAATGCATGGAATGCATCTAGGTCCACTCCTGTTCCAGTCAATGGAATGGGCAGCATCTCAATACCAAAATCTTCTAACAACCTAAAGTGCCTGTCAAACCCTGGTACAGGACAAATAAATTTTAGGTTAGTCTGATCTTTCCAAGGAGTTTTCAAGCCAAAAAGATAATTCGATAGTATCAATTGGTAAATTAACAAGAGGCTGGACTGCTCTCCCACCAAAGTGGTTTCTGCTTGGGCTGATAGCAGGCTAGCACCTAGTGCTCTTGCCTCAGAGATACCCAAAGGATCACCATAATTACGAACATCTGCACCACTCGGGGTGTGAGATGAAACCTCTGCTTTTAAAAGTGAATTAGATAGGTCTAACTGATCTGATCCAGGTTTTCCTCTGGTCAAGTCAATTTGAAAGCCTTTAGACTTTAAAGCAGCAAATGTAGATTCCAAAGATTTTTTCATAGTACCATTAGCTATATTGGTAAATATATTTTATAGGATAAAGTTATAAGTGGAATACATATACATCTTTTTGATCGTAATAGTCCTGCTTTTAGGAATCTTAATTTATTTAAATCTCAGAACTGATCCTGAAAAAGTAAGTTCTAAAGAATCTTTTAGGGACCTAGACAAAGCCGTAGAAAGACAAGAAGCTACGCTATCTGATTTAACCAAGGACATACAGTCTTTTCAAGATCCTCTAAGTAAACTCAACCGGTATCTGTCAGGTGGTGCGCTTGCTGGTAAATTTGGTGAATGGTCGTTAGAGGCAATCATCAATGATATCTTTCATTCCAATCAATTTATTGCAAACGCTGAAGTCATATCAGGCTCAGGCAAAAGAGTTGAGTTCGCCATCAAGTTACCAGAAGGTCTGCTCTTACCCATAGATGCAAAGTTTCCTTCTGGCTTATTTGATAGCTACCTCTCTGCAGTTGATAACAGTGACTCTCAGCTAATTAAAAGATCTGCTGATGATATTCGTAGACATGTCCAAAAAGATGCTCTAGATATTAATGGTAAATATATGCAGTCTGGCGTGACAGTAGATCTGGGCATCATGTATATACCTAGCGAGTCACTAATGCAGCTTATAGATTCTATAGATAATATCAGAGAACAAATCTTTAGAGATCATAGAGTTTTAATCATGGGTCCTAATTCTCTAGCAGCTTATTTGATAAGTGTTCATATGGGATTTAGAACTCTTGCCCTCAATGAGAGAGCTAGCGAGATCATGAAAGAGTTTGGAAAACTTAAAAAAGAGTTTGAAAATTTTGCCAGTTCTACTGAGGAACTAGAGAAAAAAACTAATGCGATGCTAAATGCTGTAAATGAGCATGCGACCAGAGAAAGACAGATGAATAAAGCAATTAAGAATATGGACCAACTAGACTCCTAGTTAATAATAAAAACGTCTCCACATATTTAGTCCAAACATCAGGGCTAAGAACCACAAGATAACTTCTATAATATTTGGATTGCTGTTGTAGCCAAAAAAGCCTTTAAGGAAAACTCCAATTGTTCCTTTGTCATGAAGAATATGTGATGTCTTGCCAGCGCCTGGGGTTACTTCGGTAGGCTCTAATACACTCCAAACTCGATAGATTTCAGATTTTTCCATTTTGCCTGATTTCACCAGGTACTCTTCTGCCTCATGGGTTCCGTAAGCAATCATTCCGGCCGAAAGAAAAACAAGTAAAAGAGTTGTGTATTTAAAAACACTTTTGAGATCAACCTTTCTGCCCTGCGCAACAATTAGGTAGCCAATTAAAATTGCAAGAACTGCACCAGAGAAAAATCCTAGATAAGAAAAAGTTCCAGTAATTGAGAAGCTTGATATTAAGAATATCGCGGTTTCAAAACCCTCTCTCAAGATCGCAAAAAATACTACAAAGAATATCCCCCATGAAGATAATTCCATTGCATTGAGCGCCTGGCCCTCCAACACTTTTTTATTGCTGACATTTTTTGAAAGCCAAAAAATAACGTACCAAATTAAGAATGCTGTTAAGTACAAGAACACCGCTTCAAATAGAGCCTGCGTAGAGTCGTTTCCCAAGGCATTTTTAGCCTGAATCACTAAATAACCAACTGCAATACTAGCTAAAACCGATGCAAATATTCCATACCAAAGCTGAGAAAAATGCTCATTCTGATTGGTTTTTTCAATCAAAAGATAAATAATTCCAACGACCAACGAAGCCTCTAGGACTTCCCTGAAAACAATAATAAATTCAGCCATTTTTTTCCTGTTTTGTTATATGTTGAGTATGATTCTCATTTAGAATAACATAAAGTTCTTTAAAAGTTAAAGCTCAGCTCATCCTAAATAGATTAAAATATTAGTATGTTTTCAGATCTAGTAATCAATAGATACAAATAATGATTCAACCCAATAATACTGCTCTGCACGCTTTGCATATTGATTTGGGTGCAAAAATGGTGAACTTCGCTCAATGGGAGATGCCAATTACATACTCCTCATTAATTAAAGAGCATCATGCTGTTCGAAAAACTGCAGGTATTTTTGACGTGTCTCACATGGCCGTGTTTGATTTTGATGGAGGGGATCAAATAGGTTTTTTTGAAAAAATTTTTGCTAATGATATTAAAAAAATTGCTAATGAAAATAAAGCTCTTTATGGGGTCATGCTGAATGAAGATGGTGGTATCTTAGACGATCTAATTGTTTATCATGCAGATGATAAATTTAGGTTGGTGTCTAATTGTTCAACTCGAGAACAAAATTTCGATTGGTATAAAAAACATGCAGTAGATTTTGGCGTGGAGGTTGTTGAAAGAAAGGATATGGGAATTTTAGCTATTCAAGGGCCTCAGGCAATGGAAAAAATACTGGCCATGAATGAAATTTCTCCATTGGTAAAAGATCTGGAGCCATTTGGGTGTATGTTTTCAAATGAGCATCTTTATGCACGCACAGGATATACAGGAGAGGATGGCCTTGAATTAATTGTTCCCAATGATGCCATAGTGAATCTTTGGGAGAAGGCTTTAGCCCAGGGATGTTCGCCCATCGGTCTAGGTGCAAGAGATACATTAAGGTTAGAAGCCGGGCTTAATCTCTATGGCAATGACATGACAATTAATAATCATCCTTACGAATCTAATCTAGCCTGGACTGTGGACATGAAGGATGAAGCAAGAGATTTTATTGGCAAAAATGCACTTCTGAAGGTTGATAGGGACGCAAGTCAAAAGATTATTGGGGTAGTTTTAAAAGATCGTGGAGTGCTTAGACCAGGTTATGAAATTACACATTCACAAGGCAAAGGCATCATCTTAAGCGGTACTTACTCACCTACTCTTGAGACCAGCATTGGTTTGGCGAGAGTTGACCAAGGGCATGGGGACACGGGTGAAGTAATGATTAGAAATAACACATTAAATGTTGATTTTGTATCGCCTAGATTCTTAAGACAAGGTAAAATCTAATTATGGGTGACATTCCAGGCGACTTAAAATTTCTTTCTTCACATGAGTGGGTTCGAGTAGAACCTGATGGAGCTGTCACAATAGGAATTAGCGATCATGCTCAAGACTTATTGGGAGATATTGTTTTTGTAGAACTCCCAGAAATAGGTCAGTCGATAGACGCTGAAACTGATGCTGCAATTGTAGAATCTGTAAAAGCGGCATCTGATGTCTACTCTCCCATTTCTGGCGAAGTAACAGAGGTCAACCCTATGCTTGAAGACCAGCCAGAGATTATTAATTCCTCGCCTTACGAAGATGGTTGGTTTTACAAAATGATTCCATCGGATCTAGGTGAGATAGAAAACCTTTTATCTCCAGAAGATTACGGCGAAGTCTGTGAAGATTAGTCCTGTTGAATAAGCAACTTGCTTAGAATTGTATAAATATTTATGGATAATTATAATAATTTTACCTTAAGGCATATTGGTTTAAATCAATCCGACGTCGATGGTCTGCTGGCTGAGCTGGGTTACAAAAACCTAGAAGACTTCTCGAAAGCTGTCTTGCCTGAAAATATTTTTATTGGGGAAGATCTTGATAGTGATGAGGCTATCTCAGAAGAAAAGGCTTTGCAAACGTTAAAAAAGATTGCTACAAAGAATAAGGTATTTAGATCCTTTTTAGGACAAGGCTACTTTGGCACTATTACTCCAAAAGTTATCTTAAGAAACGTGTTTGAAAATCCTGGATGGTACACCTCTTACACTCCCTATCAACCAGAAATTGCCCAGGGAAGATTGGAGGCATTGATTAACTTTCAAACCATGGTGGGAGACCTTACCGGTCTAGAGATTGCCAATGCTTCGCTGCTTGATGAATCAACTGCTGCAGCTGAGGCAATGACGCTTACTTCTCGAGTGGGAAAATCTAAATCTAAAAAATTTTTTATAGATGAAAATTGCTTTCCTCAAACTATTGCAGTGGTAAGTGCTAGGGCAAAACCAATAGGGATTGAAGTTGTGGTTGGAGACCCTAAAGTGCTTGAAAGCTTGTCTGAAGAAATCTATTTTGGGGCATTGATTCAGTATCCCAATAATCACGGAGAAATTTGTGATTTTACATCAGCTATTTCAAACCTTCACAGTCACAATGGACTGGTGATTATGGCCACTGATTTAATGGCGCTCACTCTAATAAAAAGTCCTGGGGATCTTGGGGCTGACATTGCTATTGGAAGTTCGCAAAGATTTGGTGTGCCTCTTGGATTTGGTGGGCCTCATGCAGCATTTATGGCAACCAAAGAAGTTTACAAGAGATCCTTGCCAGGCAGATTGGTCGGCGCCTCTATTGATGAGCACGGGAAAACAGCATATCGCTTAGCCCTTCAAACTAGAGAGCAACACATCAGAAGAGAGAAAGCCACAAGTAATATCTGTACAGCCCAAGCATTGCTGGCAATAATGGCTGGTTTTTATGCGGCTTATCATGGCCCCGAAGGTCTCAGGCAAATTGCTCAATCAATCAATGTAAATGCTGTACAGCTGGCTCAAAAAATTAATGAGCAAGGATTTGAAGTCACTCATAATGCATTTTTTGACACTATTTGTATCAATACTCAGAATTTTACAAAAAAAATTATTCAAGCTGCTCAAGCAAAAAAAATTAATATTAGATGTATTAACTCTAACTTAGTCAGTATTTCGTTGGATGAAACTTCATCAAAATTAGACATTGAAGAGTTGGCCAATTTGTTTGATAACTTCAAGGTCTCGGCCCCAAGCGATAATAAATATGGAATACCCAATCTGCTTGAGAGAACCTCGGGTTATTTAACTCATCCTGTTTTTCATTTATACAGAACTGAAACAGAAATGTTGCGTTACATAAAAAATCTTTGTGATAAAGATATTGCTCTGGATAGAGCAATGATCCCTCTCGGCTCTTGCACAATGAAACTTAATGCAACTTCAGAAATGATTCCTGTTGGATGGGAAGAATTTTCAAATATTCATCCATATGCACCAAATGAGCAAACTCAAGGGTATCAATTGCTTATTAGTGACCTTGAGAAGAAATTGGCAAAAATTACAGGTTATTCAGCCATATCATTGCAGCCAAATGCTGGCTCTCAAGGCGAGTATGCTGGTCTATTAGCCATCGATGCATTTCATAGAGCCAACGGTGAGGAACAACGAAAAATCTGCTTAATCCCCGATTCCGCTCACGGAACTAATCCAGCATCAGCGCAAATGGCTGGCATGAAAGTGATTCCAATAAGTTGCGATAAAAAAGGAAACATTGACCTTGCTGATCTGACAGATAAAGCTCAAAAATATTCTGATGAGTTAGCAGCTATCATGATTACCTACCCTTCCACACATGGAGTCTTTGAGACAACAGTTACAGATGTATGTGAGATTATTCATTCACATGGCGGTAAGGTTTACATAGACGGAGCGAATCTAAATGCAATGGTCGGCTTATGCAAGCCTGGAGAATTTGGTGGAGACGTTTCGCATTTAAATCTTCACAAAACTTTCTGCATTCCCCATGGAGGCGGTGGGCCAGGTGTTGGGCCAATTGGAGTAGTAAAAGATTTAGTCCCTCATATGCCTGCTGACCCACTTACCTATGACGCTTCGTCTGATAATGTTGGGCCTGTGTCTGGTACAAATTTTGGGAGTGCTTCTATCTTGCCAATTAGCTGGATGTATATTCAAATGATGGGTGCGACTGGCTTAAGAAGAGCCACTCAGATAGCAATTCTAAGTGCTAACTATATTGCTCAAAGACTGAGCCCGCATTATAAAGTTCTCTACACAGGGCAAAATGGGCTCATTGCTCATGAGTGTATTTTAGACATCAGGCCATTAAAAGAACTTTACGGGGTTGAAGTTGATGACATTGCCAAGCGTCTGATTGACTTTGGATTTCATGCTCCAACAATGTCCTTTCCAGTTCCTGGCACTTTAATGGTTGAGCCAACAGAGAGTGAATCACTTGTTGAGCTTGATCGCTTTATTGCAGCCATGATCCGCATTAGAGAGGAGATAAAAGAGATCGAAGACAAGATTTACTCCATAGAAGACAGCCCTCTTAGAAATGCTCCGCATTGTGCGCAGGTAGTCACCAGTGATCAATGGAAATATAAATATCCCCGCTCTGTTGCTGCATACCCAGCAAAAAGTAATGGTAGAAATAAATATTGGCCGCCGATTGGAAGAATTGATAATGTCTATGGAGATCGAAATTTGATGTGCACTTGCCCGTCAATGTCTGACTTCAAAGACGAAGCTTAAATTATTGGAAGATTAATAATTTCCCAGCCTCTTTCTAAAGAGATTTTTTCAAGCATAGCATCCGGATTAACAGCCCTTGGAACTTCCACTGCTTCTAAAAGAGGCAGATCATTGATTGAGTCTGAGTAAAAAGTCGTTCCTTTAAAATCATCATAACTATTTTTGGTCATCCATTGCCTAACAAGCTGAAGCTTGCCATCTCCCAATGCTAATGGGGGAATGTAATCTCCTGAACATTTGTCATCGTTAAAATTCACTTGGGTGCTAATCACATTTTGAATGTCTAATCTTTGGGCTATTGGACGAACAATGAGTTCATTAGTTGCGCTTGCAAGAAGAATGGTATCGCCGCGATCACCATGATCATGAATTATCTTGAGAGCAAAGACATTGATCATTGGTTCAATGACACTGGCTACAAAAGGTAAAATATGCTGGTTTATTTCTTCTAGAGTCATCCCAACATACGCGCTTAATGCAAATAAAGAATAGGCATTAAAATCTAACTGACCTTTTTTATAATCATCAATGAATGCTTGATTTTGTATTAAAGCACTCTCACCAAGAACATTGGTTTGCACTAGGTAATTAATCATCGAATAATCTGAATCACCGTTTAGAATGGTATTATCTAAATCAAAAATTACTAAAGCAGGCATACTCATAAGGAGTTAATCTAACATGAATGATAAATCTTACAGAAAAAATGTTGGCTTAATTGTGTTGAATCTAAAGAATGAATTATTAGTTTGCAGAAGAAAAGATCAGAAATCCTGGCAATTTCCTCAGGGTGGAATTGATAGCGGCGAATCTCCAAGAGTTGCAGCGTATAGAGAGCTATTTGAAGAGGTTGGGGTTAAACAAAAAGACGTTAAAATTATCCAAAAAAGCTCTCATTGGTATCACTATGATCTACCCCAGAAATATCAAAATAGATCTGACAGCATGAAAAAATTTAAGGGACAGACACAAAAATGGTTTATGTTTAAAGCGAATTCTGAGCTTGAAATTAACCTCTTAAATGAAATTCAGCAAGAATTTATTGAATACAAATGGGTAAGCTTCTGGTATCCACTCTCTCATATTGTTGCTTTTAAAAAGGATGTTTATCAGGATGTTCTAAATGAGTTCCTTCCAAAATACATTGAAGTAGCTAATGGTTGATATCTTAATTTTCTTGACCCTTGGTGGGGTTACTGGTTTGCTGGCTGGTATGTTTGGAATAGGTGGAGGCAGTTTACTAGTTCCAGCTCTTATATTTATTTTCCGTGGCATGGGCTTTGAAAGTGCAATAGTAATTTACATGGCAATTGGAACCTCATTAGCCAGTATCTTTTTTTCGGCGATTTCTTCGGCTTATTCGCATCACTCCAAAGGAAGTGTTGAATGGAATCTTGTTATGCCGTTATCTCTAGGTATGTTTGTTGGAGCACTTATTGGCTCTGGATATGCCACTTCTCTTGCTAATGATAATCTTAAATTAATAATTACCATCTTTCTTATAGTGATAGGGACGGAGATGATATTTGGCTACACAAAATTACTAGCTAATATGGGCCAAAAAAAAATATCTCTTTCAAAGTTTACGACTCCATTTCATGGAGCCTGGATTGGCGCCCTTTCAGCGATGATTGGTATTGGGGGCGGCTCATTTACTACCCCTCTGATGATTGGAGCCGGTTATAATATTAGAAAAGGTATTGGGACTGCTGCAGCCTGTGGCGTGCCTATAGCGATAGCTGGAGTATTGGGTTACATGTATTTTGGACAAACTTATTCCAATCTTCCAAGTGGTGCCACTGGATTTATTTTTTGGCCAGCAGTTATATGTATTTCTTGTGCGAGCATACTAACCGCTAGAGCAGGAGCTAATATAAGTCACTCTATTTCAGAGAAAAAACTCAAAGCATTATTTGGGCTCTTCTTAATTTTCATTGGTGTATTGGTGGTACTAAATTGATTATAGAATTATCAGACTTTTTTAATAACCCGAGTTTGATAGAATTTGGTTGGCTTCGAATCCAGTACTATGCAGTCACATGGGTATTATCAGCAGTTTTAATTTTCCAGTACTTAAAGAATCATAGAATTATTA
>Ga0209035_10000579_pt1 | contig 14408 bp, 12 predicted proteins | sample MarorgKNORR_S2LV_6_FD_188220 | JGI IMG/M metagenome (GOLD analysis project Ga0209035, IMG submission 188220) | Marine microbial communities from the Southern Atlantic Ocean, analyzing organic carbon cycling - AAIW_A/KNORR_S2/LV (SPAdes) (version 2) | ecosystem: Environmental > Aquatic > Marine...
TACTAAAGAGTCGTCATAGACTATGACGTTGATAGGCAAGATGTGTAAGCGTTGTGAGGCGTTGAGCTAACTTGTACTAATAACTCGTGAGGCTTGATCATGTAACCTTAAAAAAGGTTCCATTGTTCAGGAATAACAAAATTGTAGTGAAAAGAATTACATACCAGTTTGCCTGATGACAATAGCAGTTTGGTACCACCTGATCCCATCTCGAACTCAGAAGTGAAACGAACTTACGCCAATGGTAGTGCAAGGTCTCCTTGTGTGAGAGTAGGAAATCGTCAGGCTTTTTTCTTTAAAAGGCTCTTAGATTCTTCTGAGGGCCTTTTTTTTGTACTAAAATAAGTCTATGGATATTAAAGAAATTTCTGATCGTCTTGAAATTGAAAAATTAGTTACTGATTATGCAACAGCTGTTGATGGTAGAAATTTTCATGAGTTTAATAATTTATTTACTCAGGATGCGTATATTGATTACACAGCAGTTGGTGGTATTTCAGGTAACCCCCAAGAGATTATTGCCTATTTAGAAGATGCGTTAGAATTTTTTCCTAATTACCAACATTTCATTTCTAATATTTCATTAACCATTAAAAATAATAATGCCTCAGGAAGAGTGATGTGTTTTAACCCAATGCAAACCAAGGATAAGAATGTTTTCTTTCTAGGCCTTTGGTATCAAGACATATATAAAAAAATTAATGATCAATGGTTCATTACATCAAGAGTTGAAGAGAGCTCTTGGTCTCATAATGTGCCTCAATCAGTCAACACCGAGCCAACAGGATGATTGTTGGCTTAACAGGTGGAATAGGCTCTGGAAAATCTGCTGCTGGAACTTTTTTTGAATTACTAGGAATTACAACGATTGATGCAGATCAACTTGCCAAAGATGTTATTGCAAAAGATTCTCCTGGTTATCATTGTGTTATTGACTCATTCGGCCAATCAATTTTAGACTCAAGTGGTTCAATTGATCGAGTAAGTTTAAGAGTTAAAATATTTGATAACCCAGAGAAAAAAAAATTACTTGAATCAATAATTCATCCTTTGGTTAAAAATGCTATGTTCGAAAAGATTGCAGCATCTAAATCTATGTATTCTATTGTTATGGTCCCGCTAATCTTTGAATCCAATAGCATGACTTCTTATGACAGAATCTTAGTTATTGACTGCAAAGAAAATCTTCAGCTTTCCAGGGCTGCCGATAGAGATCAAAATTCTTCTGAGTTAATTCAAAAAATTATTGACTCTCAGTGCTCAAGAGAGGAAAGGTTAAGCATTGCTAATGATATTATTCCCAATAATGACTCGTTGGACGATTTAAAATTGAAGGTTGCCGAAATACATAATTTTTATTTAGAGCTTAGTAAAAATGACTAAGGAATGTCCTCGCTGTAAAAAGACAGTAGATCTAAGTCGAGCAAATACAAGCAGACCCTTTTGCTCAAAAAAGTGCAAATTAATTGATTTGGGTACTTGGGTCAATGAAGAAAAGGTAATTAGTCGCCCAATAGAATCAGAGGATTTTTATCCAGACTAATTCCCTGTCTTAGTAAGTCTTATTATTGAGCTTTGCCGTGGCACTGCTTAAATTTTTTGCCAGAACCACAAGGACAAGGATCATTTCTGCCTAACTTAGGTTCAGTTCTTTTGATTTGGCTTAAGGGAGTTTGGTTTTGCTCTCCTGGGGTATTATTACTACCAATGATTGATTCAGGCTGATCTTTTTGGAGCTGTAAATTTTTATTTTTCTGAGCCTCAATAGACCTCTCTTCAAGCTCTTGAATCTCTTCTTCACTTGCAAGCTCTAGTCTAAACAGAATTCTAATAACTTCTGTATTTATATCTCCTAACATCGTTTCAAAAGTTTCAAAAGCTTCACGCTTGTACTCATTTTTAGGATTCTTTTGGGCATACGCTCTCAGGCCAACACTTTGTCTGAGATGATCCATTTCTGCTAAGTGATTTTTCCAGTGAACATCTAAAAGTTGCAACATTACTTGTTTTTCTAATTGCGCAACATTCTCTTGTATTTGCATGTATTTAGCCTTGTATCTTTCAATTGCACTGTTTGAAATGATTTCAGCAATCTTAGAAGGAGTTAGTTTTTTATCGTAGGCTACCTTTTCTTTAATGTTCTCTTCAATTAAATAGTTGTCGTAAAGATGTTTCTCTAATTCCAGTAATCTCCATTGGCTCTCTACAGATTCCAGCGGTATAAAATCATTGGCAATTGATAACATTTCTTCATTAATTAAATCTTTTATAGCGTCAGAGATATTATCTTCTTCCAATAATTGATTTCTTAATGAATAGATAGCCTGTCTTTGATCATTGGCCACATCGTCGTATTCAAGAAGATTCTTTCTTATATCAAAATTTCTATTTTCAATTCTTTTTTGAGCATTTTCAATACCACGAGAAAGCATCTTATGTTCGATATGATCATCACCCATGCCAATTTTTTCAAATAATGATCTTCTGCTATCTGTTATAAATAATCTTAATAGGTCATCTTCCAATGAGAGAAAAAACTTAGAGTAACCAGGATCACCTTGTCGCCCAGAGCGTCCCCTTAGCTGGTTATCAATCCTTCGAGATTCATGCCTTTCAGTGCCAAGTATGTGAAGGCCCCCAGCATTTACAACCACTGCATGCCGTTTTTCCCATTCTCCATCACCAATATTTTCTTTCCCCCCAAGAACTATATCTGTTCCTCGCCCAGCCATATTTGTAGCAATAGTAACTACCCCTGGTCTCCCTGCATTGGCAATCACGTCGGCCTCCCTTTCATGCTGTTTGGCATTAAGGACTTGATGCGATATTTTTTTCTTCTCTAAAAGTGCTGATACGATTTCTGAAGATTCAACTGAGGCAGTTCCCACAAGAATGGGGGCATCTTTTTTTCTTAGAACTTCTATCTCCTCTATCAAAGCTTTAAATTTTGCCTCTTTGGTAAGAAAGACAAGATCTTCATTATCATCTCTTGCCATGGGTTTATTTGTCGGAATTATTGAAACATGTAAGCCGTATATTTCTGCAAACTCAGCAGCCTCAGTATCCGCAGTCCCAGTCATACCAGAGAGCTGATTAAATAATCTAAAAAAGTTTTGATACGTTGTGGATGCAAGAGTTTGTGATTCACGTTGAATAACAACATTTTCTTTACATTCTAGAGCTTGATGAATCCCTTCGCTCATTCTTCTCCCTGACATAGTCCTGCCAGTATGCTCATCAATTAATAGAACCTCTTGATCTCTTACTAAATAATGCACATTTTTCTTAAAGAGATATGCAGCCTTGAGAGTTGCGTTAACATACCTCATCATTTTAATGTTGCTAACGGAGTACAGGCTGTCTTCTGATTGCAATAGCCCGAGCCCTTCTAGATAGTTCTCAACTTCAATATACCCACTATCTGTTAATTCCACTGATCGAGTTTTTTCATCAATCATGTAATGCCCTATTTCATCACCTGTTAAGGGCTCTTCTTCGGTCCCTTCTCTAAACTGTTGTTGTAGTTTTGGGATTATCTTCTTAATTTGGACATAGTAGTCTGCACTCTCATTGGAAGGCCCAGAGATAATCAAAGGTGTTCTTGCTTCGTCTATTAGGATTGAATCTACCTCATCTATAATTGCAAAATCTAAGGCACATTGGACTCTATCTTCCGCTCTAAGAGCCATGTTATCTCTGAGATAATCGAAACCAAGCTCACCATTTGTTGCATAAATAATATCGGATTGATAAGCAGCTTTTTTCTCTTCGATAGACTGATTTGAATAAATGACACCAACTGTTAATCCAAGAAATTCATAAATAGGACGCATCCATTCAGCATCTCTCTGGGCTAGGTAATCATTGACGGTAACTAAGATAACTTTATTGCCCTGGACAGCATTAAGGAAGGCTGGAAGGGTTGCAACCAAGGTTTTTCCTTCCCCAGTTTTCATTTCAGCAATATTTCCTTCTGAGAGAGCAATCCCCCCAAGCATCTGAGAATCAAAATGTCTTAATAGAGTTGTTCTAATACTTGCTTCGCGGGTGGCAGCAAATGCATGAGAGAGGAGGGCTTCTGGATCTTCTTTGTGAGAAGTGCTTAAATTACTTTTCAGCGCAGAAAAGGCTTCATCACTTAATTTTTGATATTCTGGCTCCAAACTATTAATTTGATCTACATAGACCTGCATCCTTTTTAAAGAACGCTGGTTACTACTCCCAAATATTTTGGTTAAGAATGACATTATTTACTCTGCAATACTTATGTATTAAATTTCTAGTTGCTCTGCGTCCCCGAAAGGAGCTCTAGCATATGATATGGGGGCAATTGAAGAATCTTCAAATGTAACCACCTCCCAAGCATCTTCTGAAGCAAGTATTTTTCTAAGCAACTCATTGTTTAAAGAGTGACCTGATTTATAGCCAGAGAATTGGCCAATTAGATTATGTCCAAGTAAATAAAGATCTCCAATAGCATCTAACATCTTATGTTTTACAAACTCATCATCAAATCTCAAGCCTTCTTCGTTAAGAATGCCTTCTTCTCCAATAGCAATAGCATTTGCAACACTAGCTCCGAGAGCCAGTCCTTGTGATTGCAGCAAGTCCATATCTTTCACTGAACCAAAGGTCCTTGCCCTACAAACTTCTTTAACAAAAGACGTTGAAGAGAAGTCAATAGAAGATCGTTGAGCATGTTTTTGAATTGTTGGATCATCAAAATTAATTTCAAATGAGACCTTAAACCCATCAAAAGGTTTTATGGCAGCATAGGTATCACCCCTTTCAACCCTTACTTCTTTTTTAACTTTAATAAATTTTTTTAATTTATTTTGTATCTCAAGACCAGCAGATTGGATCAGAAAAACGAATGGGCTGGCACTCCCATCCATTATTGGGATTTCAGGACCATCAACTTTTATTATGCAATTATCAATTCCTAGCCCAGCTATTGCCGAAAGCAAGTGTTCAATTGTTCCAATTTTATATCCTTCCTTAAAAAGAGATGTTGAAAGGGTGGTATCCCCAACATATTCAAAAATAGCTGGGATTTCAATCTCTGGATCCAGATCATTTCTGATAAATGTTATGCCTGTATCAATCGGAGCTGGCAAAAGCTCCAATGTCATATCTTTTCCACTGTGGAGCCCAACTCCTACTGCTTTAATGGGATTTTTGATTGTTCTTTGTTGTAACATTTTTTTTATCTCTGAATGCTCAATAATTATAGAGGAAATTTACTTGAATTTTTGTCTTACTATCTCAAATAATATAACTCCAGCTGCAACAGATACATTCAAGCTATTCAAAGTTTTATTTTTTGACAATGTGCATACTGTCGAGCACTTCTCTAGTGTCTTTTCTCTCATTCCTTCCTCTTCTGAGCCAATGATGGCTAATAGGGATTGATTTAAGTCTAGCTCAGTGTGCATTGAATCCGCATGCTCACTTGTACCCAGAATTAAATAACCTAATTTTTCAAAATGTTTAATGCAGTTTATTAAGTTTGTGACTATAAATATTTTTATGGCCTCAGTTCCGCCTGCAGAAACCTGTCTTACTAAAGGCGTTACAGGGGAGCAATGATGTTTATTAATAATTACACCGGCAATATTACTTGCTGCAGCTGATCGAATGCAGGCTCCTAGATTCCTAGGATCAATTACATTATCAATGACTAAAAATGTAGGATTATCTCTTTGAATTGTTTCTTCATATTTTTTTAAGTCACTTAAATCAAGCACCTCTTCTTTTTTTAAGGTGGCTTCAGGATATTGATTTAGATTTTTTTTTCTTTCTACTGAAACGGATGCTGCTTCAGCTAATAAAATTAATTTTTGAATTCTTGTGTCGTTTCTATTTGCTGGAATAAAAATTTGCTTTATATTTTCTGGTGAGCGTTTAAGCAACATCTCAATGGTATGAAATCCCACTCGATGATTTGGTCGAGACTCATTTGCCATTTGCAATAACCAGGGTAATTTTTCTATCTAAAGGAGAGATAGCAGCAAGCTTAACTTTAATTTTTTGTCCTAACTTATAGCTTTTTCCAGTTCTTTTGCCTCTAAGAGCATTGGTGCCTTGAATAAGAAAATAGCGATCCCCAGGTAGGTCTGATACATGAAGTAGGCCGGAAATAAAATAAGCTTCTAAATTTACAAATAAACCAAAATCAGTAACTCCTGTTACCACTCCATCAACAACAGAGCCAATCTTATTTTTTAAATAAGAGCAGATTAAAACTTGCTCTACTTGGCGCGAAGCTTTTTCTGCTCTTCGTTCTAGAAGGGATGATTCTTCACACATATCCTGGAGCTGAGATTTATTGAAGGTACTTTTCTTATGGGCCAATGACTTATTAATCATCCTATGCGTTAGTAAGTCAGGGTATCTTCGAATGGGAGAGGTGAAATGAGCATATTGCTTTAGCTGCAATCCAAAATGACCAAGGTTATCTGTTGAATATTCAGCTCTAGCCAATGTTTGCAGTACTAGAATCTGCCCACTGTCATCTTTTTTTTCAGTGGCTTTTTTTAAGCAGTAATTAATTGTTTCTAGGGGAGAAGATTTTTTTGCAATCTGAGCAGGGATTTGAAAATATTTTTTTAACACCTCTAGCTTGCTCGGATCTGGGTCCTCATGAATTCTAAAGACACCGAAGTCAAAGCGATCTTGCATAAATTCAGCGGCACATTCGTTGGCCAACAACATAGATTCTTCGACCAACTTATGAGCCCGCATAGGTTTTTTAACTATTATTTTTTTTACCACATGGTTAGATGTTAACTCCAAAATAGCTTCCTTAGGATTGATCTCTAGAGCTCGTCTAGATTGCCTAATTTTTAGTCTGGCAGTCGTTAATTTTTCTAAAACATCGATTGACTCTATGACTTGAGCCCCTTTAAGGCGTTGAGCGTTAGTGATGTGAGCTTCAACCTGCTTATAAGTTAAGCGAGCTTTTGAATTGATTAATGCGCTGTAAAATTTATATTTTACTCTTTGACCATTTGCATCAAGAGACATCTCGCAAACCATTGCGCATCTATCCTCGTTAGGTCTCAAGGAGCAGACATCATTAGAGAGTCTTTCGGGCAGCATTGGAACCACAGTTCCAGGGAAGTAAATGGATGTTCCTCTCTTTAGCGCTTCCTTATTAAGCTTAGACTCAACTTCTACATAAAAGGAGACATCAGCAATTGCCACATACAAATTAAAGCCATTAGAGTTTTTTTGGCAATAAATCGCATCATCAAAGTCTTTTGCATCGGCGCCATCAATAGTTGCAAAGGGTAAGCTAGTTAAATCTTGCGGTACTTAGTTTTTTTAGTTTTGCCGGCTATTAGATCAGCTTCTTTTAATAATTCCGATGACCACTCGGCAGGCAAATCATGCATGGAAATCGCATCTTGAATAGCTTCTTTATAGATCATTTATTTGATTATAGACTTGAAATAATACTTGGAAGGCTATAGTATCGCGAAATGCAGTCGAATAATAAATTAATAGCTTTTATAGGATTATTTTTCCTAGCAAGTATAGCACTGCATTCATTTGCTCACATTGATGACAATCTCATAGAGGCCAAGTCTCTCATAGAGTGTCAATCCTGCCAAAATGAAATTTCACCTGACATTGAAATACTTTCTTTTGTAACTCATGCGATTCAAAGAGAGCTAACAAGTTTCGAAATTTCTCAAACTTATTACGCAGAATTTAAAAAACCTTTTAATTCCCAAGCACCTCCAAAAATTTAAATTTAGTAGTTTTTTTAAATTTTAATTTTTTTAGGAGGTTTTCAATGAAAATCAATAAATATGCATTCATTATATTGGGTGCACTAATGGTAAACACTGCATTTGCAGATGAGATAGAAGAGGTCATAGTGTCATCTTCTCTAATAGATAGTGCTGCAAGTGAGATAGGCAATCCACTTCATGTAGTTTCTGGCAAAGATATTTCCAATGAAGCAACACAAAGTCTTGGCGAAACCTTGGATGATTTACTGGGAGTTACATCTGCTGATTATGGTTCTGGAATTGGGCAACCAATTATTAGGGGTATGTCAGGATCTAGGGTAAAGATACTCGACAACAGTTTAGTGAATCGAGATGTTTCTGGGCTTGGAGCAGATCATATTAATGATATTGATTTGTCTAATGTTCAACAAATTGAAGTTATTCGAGGACCATCGTCTCTACTTTATACAAATGGAACAATTGGAGGAATTATTAATGTTGTTGATAATTCTATTGCTCAGAATGATATTGAAAGGAAAGTCAAGATTGGTCTTGAATCTCAATCTGTGAATGATGGGGATACTCAGAGTATTTTTGTTCAAGACAGATTTAACAACATAAATCTCACCTTTGCATACAAAGATTCTTCTTTTGGAAATTTTGATGTGCCAAATGGAGCTGTTATTCATATGGAAGAAGAGCACCATGACGAGGATGAAGATCATGATGAGCACGAAGAAAATTTAGGATACCTAGATAACTCTGATTTTAAATCAGAGTCTATGAAATTTGGAGCCTCCACGAATGGTGACTGGGGCTACCTGGGATTTTCTGTTGCTAACATTGAAAGTCTCTACGGAATTCCTTTTCATGGCGAGGAGCATGAGGAAGAGCATGGAGAAGAAGAGGAAGAAGAAGGCCATGACGAACACGAAGGCGAGAGAATATTCTCTACGACAGATTCAGACAAATTTGATCTCAGAGGGTCTTTTAACTTTGCAGACAGTTCCGTAAACAAGATCGATTTTTTTATCAGAGACAGTGACTACATCCTAACTGAGCAGCATGCAGAAGAAGAGGAGCATGAAGAAGAAGGTCATGACGAGCATGAAGGTCACGCCGAAGGACCGACTTCCTTTACAAATGAGGCTTTAGAAGCAGGACTTATTTTTGATCTATCTAATGAACGATTATCTCAGAAATTTGCCTTGAATTTTGTCAAGGAAGATACTTCTGTGCTTGGAGCAGAAGCATTCATGAATCCTGCATCAAGAGATGAGCTTACATTTGGTTATTTTGCTTCTCAAGAAGTTAATGATTTCCATTTGGATTTTGGAATTAGATTAGATCTTATTGACAATAAAGGTTCAATTTCTGAAGCTCATGAAGAAGAAGAGCACCATGACGAAGATGAAGATCATGATGAAGACCATGATGAGCATGAGGAAGAAATGGAAACCTCTTTTTACGATAAATCATTTGATAATTCCAGCATTGCTTTTTCTATTGGTAAATCATTGAATGATTTCATTGATTTAGATGTAGGATTTGCAAGCGTTGAGAGAGCTCCATCTTCAATAGAGCTATTTATGAACGGAGCTCACTTGGCAACAGGTAGATTTGAAGTCGGCAATGCAAGCTTAAACTCAGAAAAATCCAACAACGTAGACATTACTTTGAGTTTTAATAATGGAGGGTTCTTTGCTTCAGCAACTCTATTTAAAAATGAAGTAGATAATTACATTTACTTACAAGATGAAACCGAAGAAGAGCATGAAGAGCATGAAGAAGGGCATGAAGAGCATGCAGGTTTAATTCTCTCAAACTATCTTCAGCAAGATGCTGAACTAGATGGCTATGAAATTGAATTTGGTAATTCCATGGATATAGGCTCTGGAGAACTTACTCTTTCATTTGGTAGAGATGAAACTTCTGGAAAATTTTCAAGTGGCGGCAATATTCCAAGATTGAACCCAGCTCGAAATATCTTAAAACTAAAATATGCCCAAGATGACATGAGCCTTGGTATTAATTTTAAAGATGTTGAAAAGCAAAATGATATTGGAACCAACGAGACCGTTACCAATGCTTATCAAATGTTAAATGTAAAATTAACTAAGACTTTTGATTTCGGCAACCAGGGTAAGTTAGCACTTTCCTTATTTGGCAATAATATGCTTGATGAGGCCGCAAGAAATCATGCGTCATTTGTTAAAAATGAGGTTCCATTACCTGGCAGAAATTATGGCCTGAGATTCAATTTAGAATTTTAATTCTTTAATCTCAATTATTCGTAAAGTTGAAAACCGTCACCCGGCGGTTTTCGAGGCTTTCAAAGTGACAGAATTTATATAAACTGCGATACATTACTTAAATTTAATTTTTATGAGCAGTAGATTTTTACCAGCCATCCTTATATATTTTTCAGCAATTAACTTTGTACTCGCAAGCGAAACAGAAGAGGTAATTTCTGTTGCATCTTATATAGAGTCGTCAGAGCTCAATGCATCTCCGGTTGATATTATTTCTTCTGAAGAGTTTAAAGATTTAAGGGTTTCCACTGTTGCTGAACTGAGTAAGTATCTCAGCGTTTCTTCAGGATCTCATTTTCAAACCAATGCCTTGGATGGAGTAGATCAGGGCATGTCTTCAATTACATTGCGAGGACTGGATCATGCCTCAACATTAGTTTTAATAAATAAAAAACGTCAAACTCATTCGGGTACGCCCTCTCATGAGGGAGAGGGTTATATTGATGTAAATATTATCCCTGAGATTGCATTGGAGCGCATAGAAATTTTAAAAGATGGTGCAACATCTCTGTATGGATCAGACGCTGTTGCGGGTGTAATTAATTTTCATACCTATCATGCGTTTGATGGCTTGAGAGTTTCTGTATCCAGCCAGAAAACTTCTAACTACAATCAAACAGATAATTCTTTGGGTGCTCTCTATGGCGGTAATGCTTTTGATGGAAATTTCGTAGTTGCCCTGAGTGCTTTGAATAGATCTCCACTCAATGCTAGCGAGATTCCAAAGATTGCTGAGTTAGGATTAAGCGGCCTTGGAAATAGCTTTAAGATTACAGCAAGCGACGCATTAATCTCAGGGCCCTATGCAGGAAGTTATTCTCAAAATCAAACTATTCCTGATCCAAGCTGCATTGATAATGGCGGGGTAATTGCTGGGCCTAGATGCAAGTTTCTTTATGGGGAAAGATTTAATATAGTCAATGATGAGGATCATTTAAAAGGTTACTTTCATTTTGAGAGACCTGGTGCAGCAGCGGATTACTCAATGACATTGTTAGTGGCTTCTGTCGATGTAAATGACAATCCTCAATCTCCATCTTACCCAGCCTTATCATACCTATCTAAGAAAATTTTTCGGGGCAGGGGGGGCAGCCCGTTTAATGTGCCGGTGATTTGGTATGGAAGACCATTGGGCTCAGCATTCCCATCACCAAATTCTCCCAAAGCTATTTCACAATATCATTTCAGCAATAGCCTAATGTTTGATCTTTCAGAAGATTTAAATTTTGAATTGTCCGTTACTGCTAGTGAACATGAGAATAAGCACATACGGCCAGATACTATTGAATCAAGATTTGAGGCAGCTATCCTGGGACAAGGTGGACTTGGCGGCAATGAGCAATGGAATATATTCCTACCGTTAGAGAATTCTTCCAGCTTGATTAGTTTCATTAAAGGGTCTGAAACTTCGATTAAAACTGGCAGCCTTATCTCTCTTGATGGAGTTTTAACAGGTCAAAATAATGGAATTGATTTTGCATTAGGCTTTCAATTTAACTCCGAAGATCTTCAAATTAATTATTCTGAAGGAAGCAGGGCAACATTTGATTTAGATGGCAAGCTTACTAAAGGAGCTGACTTGCTATTTCTAGGCGGAGGGAAAAATGTAAATACTAGTAGAGATAAGCAAGCTATTTTTTTTGAAACAAATACAAAATTTTTAGAAAAACTAGATATTATTTTATCTGGTCGATATGAAAAACTGGAAAATGAGTCATCTTTTGATCCAAAATTTTCTTTTAAGTATTCTACTTCAGATAGATTTTTGATTAGAGGCTCCATTGGCACTTCATTTACTTCTCCTTCAATGGCTCAAATGTTCTCATCAGAAATACAGCTAGGAAGCGTTAGAGATATTAATAATTCTCCATTTATACGACTCGCGCTATTAGGTAACTCAAACTTAAAGCCTGCAACTTCTAAAAATTTGAATCTTGGGTTTATTTGGAGTATCTCAAATGCAATGGATATTACTGTTGATTATTGGGCCATCGATTATAAAGATAGAATTGAGGTAGAGAGCGCTCAGGTTTTGCTAAACAACAATCCTAATGGTCCCAGGATCACAAGAAATCAATTTGGAGAATTAATAGCCGTGAGTACTTCATATTTCAACGAAGAAACAACAGAAGTAAAAGGATTGGATATTGAACTCAATGTTTTTAAATCTTCCCAATATGGTGATTTCAGCTATACAGTTAAAGCAACCGAATTATCTGAGTTTCTAACGCCAGAACACCATGATGGAGAAGAGCATTTGATCATGGTCAATCGTGTTGGCAAGTTCAATTATGATGCTCATACTCACTCTTTACCAAAATTAAGACTGAACACTTTTCTAAGCTGGGCAATGAATGATCTAACGCTTGGAATGAACTCAAGGTATCTTGATGGGTATTCAAATGAACGTCCCATATCCTCGTCTGCAGTTAGCCTGGGCTATACCAATCAAATTAAGTCATTGCTCGTTCATGATTTCTCTATCACAAAATCTTTTGAATTATCCCAAGGAACTCTTGAGATAGGATTGGGCGTGATGAATGCATTTGATAAAAAAGCTCCATTACTTTATGACGCTCCAGATTTTAGCTTTGATACAAGAGTGCATGATCCAAGAGGTCGTTTGATCAATTTTACAGCTGAGCTAAACTTATAAGCACGTTTAATAATACTACTTTTGTAGGAGAGTTAATATGAGAATAAATTTAGACAAAGCAGACGGCTCTTTAATGACTGGGCCCGGCGATCTTTATGCTAAAGAGATTGCTGGAGCAGGCAATGCATTTGCCTATGCAATATACGAGCACAGTTCACTTCCATTAAGAGTGTTTGAAGCAGGTAGAATTGCAACTGCAATGATTAATGGGTGCAAAATTTGCATGAACTGGCAATCTAAAAGAGACATCCATCAAATGGGCATTGTTGGCGGTGTAACCGACAACGGAGAAGCCCCTGATGATAGCTTTTACTCAAATCTGCTTAACGATAATTTAGAAGATCTGAGTGCACAGGAACTATTTGCAGTTCAGTTTGCAAGAGCTATGGGAACAGACCCACAGAAATTAGCAAAAGATGAACAATTTTGGGCTCAAGTAAAAGAGGTTTTTACTGACGCAGAAATTACCGATTTAACATACTGTATTGCAGGCTGGATGGGCATGGGACGAGCGGCGCATGTTCTTGGCCTGGACGGCAACTGTTCAATTTAAGCTGAACTTGGAATCTGATGATTTTTAAAGCCTTGAACATCCCTATATTTGAGCAAGCATACTTTTACTGATATTGTTGAAAGAGTTTTATTTTTATATGTACTTGCATGAACAAATCTTTTGCTAAATTTTTAATGTATGTCACTGGACTTTATGCTTTGCTTGGCTACATTTTTATTTCAATATGGGCCGTAGGCATTATGTTGAGTTTATTGTTGGGTGAGGTGGCTTTTTTAGAGTCCCTCCTTCCAAATATGATGAGCCTTATTGAAACATTAATAATGAGTGGAATCGTTGGTTTTATTACATTAACAGTTTTCGTGGGACAGTTCTTTTTTGCCTATCACGCATCCAATGTATTTAAAAGACTTAGTACAGTAGATTCATCATACACAACAAAGGAACGGGAGGAATATTTTACCTATCTGGTCCTAGTAGCACTCGTGGTTATTTATTTAATTTGACCAAGGGAAGATGGTGCCGGCAACAAGAGTCGAACTCGTGACCTGATGATTACAAATCAACTGCTCTACCAACTGAGCTATACCGGCAAGGTCGGAATTTTACAATATTAAAACCCATCATGGAAGTTGTGAAGGAACCTCTTTTTTGTATGCCTAGGCTTTATCGAATGAACACCCAGTCCCGCCAATCCCACAATAACCGTTTGGATTTTTATCAAGATATTGTTGGTGATATTCTTCTGCTAAATAATACTCTTGCAGGACTTTTATCTCGGTGGTGATATTTCCATAACCTGCATTAAGTAGATTTTCTTGGTACTGTTGACAAGTTTTTTTGGCTACCCCTAAGTCATTATCATTATCACAAAAACATGCTGAGCGATATTGAGTGCCAATATCATTGCCTTGTCTATTTCCTTGAGTGGGATCATGGCATTCCCAAAATATTTTTAGCAGTTCTTGTAAAGAAATGATTACAGAATCAAATTGAATTTTGACAACTTCAGTGTGGCCAGTAGACCCTGAGCACACTGATTCATATGTTGGATCTGCTGCATTCCCACCCGCATAACCAACTGAGGTCATTTCCACTCCTGGAAGAGACCAAAATTTTTTTTCTACTCCCCAGAAGCATCCCGCTCCTAAAATAATTGAACTTGAAAAATCACTAGATCCACATTCAAT
>Ga0209035_10000580_pt1 | contig 14378 bp, 13 predicted proteins | sample MarorgKNORR_S2LV_6_FD_188220 | JGI IMG/M metagenome (GOLD analysis project Ga0209035, IMG submission 188220) | Marine microbial communities from the Southern Atlantic Ocean, analyzing organic carbon cycling - AAIW_A/KNORR_S2/LV (SPAdes) (version 2) | ecosystem: Environmental > Aquatic > Marine...
GCCCGGATCCCTGAGGCGGCGGCGCTGCTACCCGGGCTCATGGGCTTCGATGTGATCGGTTACGGCTGCACGTCGGCCGCCACACTGATAGGTGAGGACCGGGTATCCGCGGCAATCCGGCGAGCCCACCCCGATGTACCCAACACCAACCCGATCACCGCCGTTCTGGCCGCCATGGCCGCCCTCGGGGCCGTTCGAGTAGCCGTGGTGACGCCCTACAACGCAGAGGTCACCGGCGGCATCGTGGATCTGTTGACCAGCCGTGGGCTTGAGGTAGTGGCCGCCGGATCATTCCTTGAGGAGAGCGATGCCAACGTGGCCCGCATCACCGAGGCCTCGGTGGCTGACGCAGTGCGCGGGTTGGTCGCGTCTGCTGATGCCAGCCCCGACCGCCGGGTTGATGCTGTGTTCGTGTCGTGCACCAGCCTGCGGGCCTACGGCATCGCCGGAGCACTGGAGGCCGAGTTGGGCGTGGCGGTGGTATCCAGCAACCTCGCCTTCGGTTGGCACCTACTGCGCCTCGCTGGCATCGACGATGCGATCAACGGAATGGGGCGCCTCTTCACCCTCGGACTGGGGATGGATCCAAGGTGAGCGTCGTACCCGACCGGGGTTTTCCCGTAGAAGAATTTGAGTCACGGACGAAGCGGGCACAGCAGATGCTGGCGGAACGGCGCCTCGACGCCATGCTGGTCTGCACCGAACCGGAGGTGCGCTACCTGACCGGCTTCCACACACCGTTCTGGCAGAGCCCGACGCGCCCGTGGTTCGTGGTGCTTCCAGTCGATGGCAAGCCGATCGCTGTGATCCCTGCTATCGGCGCCTCTTCCATGACCGCCACATGGATCGACGACGTGCGTACGTGGCCGGCGCCCCGCCCGGTCGACGACGGCCTGGAGCTGCTGGCTGACACCCTGGCGGAGGTTGCCGACCGACTAGTTGATCCGTCGGGACGGATCGGCCTCCCGATGGGTCATGAGACCCACGTCCGGATGCCGCTGTCAGATCTGGACGCCCTGCGGGACCGCATCGCTCCAACGGTCTTCGTGGATGCTACGGACGTCGTTCGCTCCCTGAGAATGGTCAAGTCTCCACGAGAAGTTCAGAAGGTGGCACACATCTGCGATGTGGTCTCAGGCGCTTTCGAGGGACTGGGTGACCTGCTGTCCACGGGCATGACGGAACGTGAGGCGTTCGCAGCGTTTCGCATCGACCTGCTTCGGCGCGGAGCCGACGATGTCCCGTATCTGGTGGGGGCCTCAGGACCGGGTTTCGATGACATCATCAGGCAGCCTTCCGACCGCGAGATCCGGACGGGCGACCTGCTCATGTTCGACACCGGTTCGATTTTCGACGGCTACTCCAGCGACTTCGACCGCTACGTGGCCTTCGGTCAGGCCGACGACGACGCCCGGCGGGCCTACGAGACGGTCTGGGCCGCCACCGAGGCCGGGCTGACAGCGGTGCTCCCCGGAGCGACGACCAGCGACCTGTGGCGCGCCATGGCTGAGGTCCTTGATGGCGGAGGGCCGGCGAGTGGTTCGTTGGGCAACTCGGTGGGGCGTCTCGGCCACGGACTAGGCATGCAGGTCACAGAGTGGCCCTCCAACACCGCTGACGACGGCACGATGCTGGTCGAGGGGATGGTCATGACCCTCGAGCCGTCGCTGACCTGGGCGCCAGGTCGGATGATGGTTCACGAGGAGAACCTGGTGGTGCGTGCCGACGGACCGGAGTTACTGTCCCGCCGGGCTCCAGCCGAACTGCCCATCCTCGGGTGAGCACGCGACCACTGGGTGTGCCGGTCGTCGACCTCGACGACGACGCCGGGATCGTCACCGCACTTTCGGACATCGGCTTCGTGGCTGTCCGCGGGCACGGTGTGCCGCTGCAGGACCTTGCAGCCATGCGGCGGCTGTTGGTCGATCTATTCACCATCGATGATGAGACCAAAGATCGGCTGACGATCACCCGCGACGACTACCGCGGCTTCATCCCTATCGGATATTTCACTCCTAACCGGGATAAAGGGGCCCTCGTTGACGCCTACGAGGGCTACAAGATGCACTGGGAGTGCCCGTTAGGCCATCCGGTGCGCGGCGAATGCGAGCTGTACGGGTCCAACCGGTGGCCCGACGAGCTCCCCGATATGCCGGGGGTGGTGGCCTCCTGGTGGGTGGCCATGGACACACTGTCCGGCCGGATCATCGATGCACTTGCCGCCGCCGTCGGCATGGACGCCGACGTGTTGGCGAGGGCCATGGATGCGCCGTTGACCAACACCACACTGCTGCACTATTTGCCACACCAGGCTGGCGACCCATCGCCAGGGTTCCACCCCCACAAGGACATCACCGTGGTGACCATCTTGGATCCCGACCCGGTGGGTGGGCTCGAGGTGCGGACCCGGGACGGAGAGTGGTTGGAGGCCGTCTGTCCATCCGACGCTCTCCTGGTCAACGTGGGCGACCTGCTGGAGGTCTGGTCGGGAGGGCGGCTGGTGTCCACTCCGCACCGGGTCAGTAACCCGCCGGGAGTTGAGCGTTACAGCGCCCCGTTCTTCGTGGTGCCCAACCACCTGGTGGTCGTGAAGCCGCTGCTGGAGCCGCTACCGGGCTTCGAGCCCAGGTCGGTTCCCGTCGGGGCCGTAACGACCGAGGTCTGGCGCACCAACTGGCCGGACGAGGCGCCCTCGGATGCAGACACTCATCTGGGCACCATCGACCCGTAGGTAAGCCAGTTGACCGGTCCCCCCGGCAAATCCAACGGTTGCTTTAAGGGTTGGCCTGGATGAACTGCCTGATTTCGGCTACGAGCAGGCCCGGAGCGTCCTCCTGGCAGACGCCAAGACCGGCCACGACACTGGGAGCAGCTGTCGATATCGGTAGTCTCGCCGCTTCGGTCCAACCCGCCTGATCGAGGCCCACGGCATGCCAACCGAGTTCATTCAGGTCGATGCTTTCACCGACGAGCCGTTCCGGGGCAACCCTGCCGCAGTGGTGATCCTCGACGGCCCTGTTGGTGAGGGCTGGATGCAATCAGTCGCCCTGGAGATGAACCTGTCAGAGACCGCTTTCTGCCATCGGTCGGACACCGGGCCGGGGGAGTGGGACCTCCGCTGGTTCACCCCCATCGCCGAGGTGGACCTATGTGGGCATGCCACCCTGGCCACCGCCCACACTTTGATCACCGAGCACGGGGAGACCGGCGAGATTGGTTTCCACACTCGGTCAGGCCGACTCGCCGCGGTGGCTGTCGACCGTGGTATCCGCTTGGACTTTCCAGTCGACAACTTGACCGACCTGGCGGTAGACGACGAAATGTCGACCGCCATCGGCTGTCCGGTGGTGGCCGCCGCAGTGGGGGCCACCGACCTGTTACTGGAGGTCGACTCGGCTGTCACCGTTCGGTCGTGTGCCCCGGATATGGAGCTGTTGTCTGGGATCGCCGATCGGGCAGTGATCGTGACCACGGCCTGTGACGATCGCGAGGGTGTCGGGATCGTCTCCCGGGTGTTCGGTCCTAACGTCGGCATCCCCGAGGACCCGGTGACTGGTTCTGCCCACACCACGCTGGCCGCCTGGTGGGCACCCCGGCTCGGAGCGACCTTCCGGGCCGAACAGGCCTCGCCCCGCGGCGGCGAGCTGGATGTTGCCCTCATGGGTGACCGTGTGCACCTCACTGGCCGTGCCGTGACCGTGGTCCGTGGGAGGCTTCTGGTATGAGTGAACGGACCACTCTCCGCCGGGTGCCCGAGCGCGGGGTGGCCGACCTCGACGCCGTCCACGCCGCCCTCGACGAAGGGCTCCTGGCCCACGTCGGGCTTGTTGCCGGAAGAGGTGCGACTGGTGAGAGAGACGCCGGCCATCCGGTGGTCATCCCGATGCTGTACGCCCGCGACGGTGATCACCTGTTGCTGCACGGCTCACCGGCTAGTCGCTTGCTGCGCACCGCCAAGGACGGCGTCGACGTCTGCGTGACCGTGACTCTGCTCGACGCCCTGGTACTGGCCCGTTCCGGCCTACACCACTCCATGAACTACCGGTCTGTGGTCGTCATGGGTCGGGCCACCGAGATCACCGAGCACGCAGAGAAGGTGGCCGCCCTCGACCGGTTGGTGAACCACGCCATCCCGGGGCGCAGTGCCCAGATCCGTGCAGCGCACGATATCGAGGTGAAGGGCACGACGGTCCTGACCCTGTCACTAGCCGAGTGTTCTATGAAGTCCCGGGCCGAGGGGGTTGACGACGACCCCGACGACCTTGACGAGCCGTCGTGGGGGGGCTTGATCCCGATCGGTGTGGCTGTCGGCGAACCGGAGCCCGACGAGGGTTCGACCGGTGACCCGGTACCCGGCCATGTCGCCTTCTGGAGCCGAGGCCCGGGCCAGCTCAACGGCAGGGCCCCATTGGACACCGCCTCTGGCGGAGAACCGGACTGACTCATGCCTCTCGTCGGTGCCGTCGACCAGGGCACCAGCAGTACCCGTTTCATGGTCTTTGATGAGACCGGTGGCGTGGTGGCCAGTGCCCAGCGCGCCCACGCCCAGCATCTTCCCAAGCCCGGCTGGGTCGAGCATGACGCAGCCGAGATACTGACCAACACCTGGACGGTGATCAACGAGGCACTGGCCTCGGCGGAGCTGTCAGCTCGCGACCTCGCGGCCGTCGGCATCACCAATCAGCGTGAGACCCTCGTGGTCTGGGATCCAACAACGGGTCAACCGCTGCACCACGCCATTGTCTGGCAGGACACACGGACCGACGGCATCGTTGAACAGTTGGGCAATGGCGACCCGGACCGTTTTCGAGCCGCCACCGGATTGCCGTTGTCCACCTACTTCAGCGGACCCAAGGCCACGTGGCTGCTCGACCACGTAGAAGGTCTTCGGACCCGAGGTGAGAGCGGTCGGGCGCTACTCGGCACCATCGATTCGTGGCTCCTTTGGAACCTGACTGGCGGACCTGATGGTGGGCGGCATGCCACCGACGTCACCAACGCGTCACGGACCCTGATGATGGACCTGGCCACGCTCGACTGGATCCCAGAACTGGTGGCGGCCATGGGGGTGCCGCCGGCCATGCTTCCTGAGATCCTGCCGTCCATCGGTCGGCTGGGCGCAGGTATCGGCCCGCTGGACGGTGTGCCCATCTCGAGCATCCTCGGCGACCAGCAGGCGGCGTTGTTCGGCCAAGGCTGCCACGCAGCGGGCGAGGCCAAGAACACCTACGGCACCGGATGCTTCCTCCTGATGCACACAGGCGCTGAGGCCGTCCCCTCTACCCACGGCATGCTCACCACTGTGGCCGTCCAAGTCGCCGGCCAACCTCCCACCTATGCCCTGGAAGGATCGGTCGCCATGGCCGGCGCCACAGTCCAGTGGCTACGTGACGAGCTTGGCATCATCGACGATGCGGCCGAGGTCGAGGCCTTGGCCCGCAGCGTCGACGACAACGGTGACGTGTACCTCGTGCCCGCATTCGCCGGCCTGTTCGCCCCCCACTGGCGCTCCGACGCGAGAGGGGCGGTCGTCGGTCTGACTCAGTTCGCCAACCGGGGGCACCTGGCTCGCGCCGCGTTGGAGGCAACCGCGTTTCAGACTCGGGATCTGATTGACGCCATGCGAGCCGACAGCGGGGTGGTCCTGACCGGGCTACGGGTCGACGGTGGAATGGTTGTCAACGATCTGTTGATGCAGTTCCAGGCCGACGTGTTGGGCGTCGACGTGGTGCGGCCCGTGGTGGCCGAGACCACGGCGTTGGGTGCGGCGTACGCCGCAGGGTTGGCCGAGGGCGTGTGGTCAGACCTGTCCGACCTTCGGGCCAACTGGTGTGAGGGATGGCGCTGGCGGCCGAGTATGGGTCCCGAGGAACGTTCCAGGCGTACTGCCCGCTGGAGTCAGGCCGTCGAACGCACCCTCGATTGGGTCTGAGTCCCGGAGCGCAGCCGATGCCTGAGAACCAATTGCCCGAGCATCCACCAATCGAACAGCCCGCAGATGGATACCGGGGCGTTGCCAACGGCGCTTACGAGCCGCCTGTCCCCATCGAGGTCCCGGCCTTGTTCGCCTGGCCACCTCGACCGCTCGCCGCACTGGTCTGGGCGGTCCGCATGATCCTGTACCCGTGGATCCTCTTCTACCTGGTCCTATCGATCCTGATCTGGCGGTGGTTCCTGCCCAGCGAGGCCACCATGGCCACCCTCCAACCGTGGTGGATCGCGGGGATCTGGTTCCGCAACCTGCTGGTCGTCGGCCTGATTGTCGGCGGACTGCACTGGTGGCTGTACGTTCGGCGTGCCCAGGGCGACGATTTCAAGTTCAACCCGCGGTGGCCGGGCACCGGGTCGAAGTTCACCTTCGGCAGCCAGATCAGAGACAACGCCTTCTGGACGATGACCAGCGGGGTGGCCTTCCTTTCGATCTACGAGGCACTCACCCACTGGGCCTACGCCAGCGGCTTGGTGGCCCGGCCCGGCTGGGCCGCCAACCCGGTCGTGGTACTCCTTATGGCCACCTTGGGCGTGGTGTTCGTGTCCACGGCCCACTTCTGGGCAAATCATCGGCTCATACATTGGGTGCCGGTGTACCGGAGGGTTCACGCCCTGCACCACCGCAACCCGAACCCCACGCCGTGGACTGGCATCTCCATGCACCCCCTCGAGCACCTCGTCTACTTCTCGGGATTCCTGGTCTTCTGGGTGCTTCCCGTCCACCCTCTGGTCATTCTGATGTTCGCCATGTACGAGGGGCCCGGTCCAGCCCCGTCCCACTCCGGCTTCGCCCGGGTGCGTATTGGTCGCTGGGAGGCCCCGGCCGGGGACCTCTTCCATCAACTTCACCACCGCTATTTTGAGGTCAACTACGGCAATACCCAGATGCCAATAGATCGGTGGACCGGTACCTGGCACGACGGTACGAAGGCCGCCCACCAGCAACTCAAAGGTCGGCGTCGCGCCGACCAGCTGGACTGAATTGAGACCCGGGCTTCCCGGTGACGTATACCCAGAGTAAATGGGCCACGCTCGGGCCATGAGCGAACCTGCTTCGTCCCTCGCTGAACAGGGCATTGGTCGAGCCACGAGCGGGTCCACCCCATGGTGGCCTGAACCCGTCCTTCCGGCTACCGGTACGCCGAACGTGGTCGTGGTGCTCCTTGACGACACTGGCTTCGCCGGCCACCTGGCCCGGGTGGAGATCGGAACCTCCAGAGCCTTCCGGCCCGAAGAGGAGGCAGCCATGGAGTTGGTTGCCTCCTCTGAGATGAAGTGACATTTTGATGACCGGTAGCGACGACCTGACAAGCCAGACCGTCGATCTGCTCCAGGCCATGATCCGCAACGCCTGCGTTAACGACGGCACACCCGAATCAGGTCAGGAGGTACGCAACGCTGACCTGTTGGCGTCCTACCTGGTGGGCTCGGGACTGGACGTCCAGAGCTTCGAGCCGACCCCCGGGCGGACCTCCCTGGTGGCGAGGATCGAGGGCTTCGATTCGTCGGCGCCGTCGCTCTGCCTGATGGGGCACACCGACGTGGTCCCCGTCAACCCGGATGGCTGGAGCCGGGACCCGTTCGCAGGCGATCTGGTGGACGGCGAGGTCTGGGGCCGTGGAGCTGTCGACATGTTGAACCTGACGGCAGCCCAGGCGGTCGTGATGAGGACATTGGCGGACACTGGGTTCCGCCCTAGGGGGGATCTGATCTTCTTCGGTGTGGCCGACGAGGAGTCCGGGAGCGTCCATGGAGCGCGGTGGATGGCCGACAACGAGGCTGACGCCATCAGGGCCGACTACGTCCTGACCGAGAACGGCGGACTCCACTCCGGCACGGAGGTTGTGCCCGTCATCAGCGTGAACGTAGCCGAAAAGGGTGCCTCCTGGAGGCGGCTGACCGTGCGGGGAACACCGGGGCACGGCTCGATGCCGTACAGGTCCGACAACGCCCTCGTGAAGGCTGCCGCCGTGGTCCAACGCCTCGCCGAGTACAGGCCGCAGCCTAGGTTCCACGAACTCTGGCGGGCACAGGTCGAGTCGATGGACCTCCCTGACGATGCCCGTGACCAACTCCTGGATGAGGACCGTGTGGATGGGTTCCTGGCGGATGTCCCACACGTGGGAACGGCGGGCCATCTGCATGCATGTACGCACACGACCTTCTCGCCCAACGTCGGGGACGGCCCCGGCAAGACCAACGTGATTCCCGACCGGGTGAGCATCGACGTCGACATCCGGACCATGCCCGGCGACCACACCGAGGAGGTGGCCGCCCACCTCCGAGAAGCCCTCGGTGACCTGGCCGACCACGTCGAGACCGAGGTGATCATGGACGATTCTGCGTCGTCTAGCCGGATCGACACGCCTCTCTGGGACGCGCTCGAGAGGGCCGTCACGAAGCCCTTCCCGTCGGCACGGTTGAACCCGCAGTTCATCGTGGGGTTCACCGATGCCCGCGTCTACCGGGAGATGGGTGCGGTGGCATACGGCGCCGGCCTGCTCAGCCCGTCCATCAGCGGTGGCGAGTTCTCCAGACGGTTCCACGGCCACGACGAGCGGATAGACGTAGAGTCGCTGCGCCTCACGACCGGCATGTACCTGGACGTCTGCAGGGACATGCTGGGATGAGTTCGTCCGACACGACGGTTCCTGATCCGGAACCGTCCGCTCCTGCAGCAGCCGGGTTTCATCTCGATCGGGAGACCCAACTCACCCCCCTTGGCGACGGTCGGTTCGCCGTGGACGTAAGCGACCGCTGGAACATCGGGGACAACCCCAACGGGGGCTATCTCACCGCCATGGCCCTGCAGGGCCTCCGGAGTCTGGACCTTCACCAGGATCCGATGTCGGTCACGACCCACTACCTGAGGCCCGGATCAGGGGGTCGCCCCGGAGAGGTCCACACCTCGCTCGTTCGCTCCGGGCGAGCGGTCACGACCGGCCATGCCACCCTCGTGCAGGACGGCACGCAGCGCCTCGAGGTCGTGGCGGCTATGGGGGACCTTGATGCCGTTCCCGCGGTAGGACACGGCCTTACGATCCCGCCGCCCGACATGCCACCGGTCGAGGAGTGCGTCGAGCGCGACCTCCTCGAGCAGGGGGTCAAGCTGTTCATCTCCAGCCGGGTGGACCTCCGCGTGCACCCGGAGATGTCGGTCGCCGGCGGCTCCAAGCGGGCCGAGACACTCGGCTGGATCCGCTTAGTGGACGGTAGGCCACCTGACACCATGGCGGCCGTCCTGTTCTCTGATGCATTCGCCCCTTCCATCTTCGCCCTCCTGGGCCGTGTCGGCTGGGTCCCGACCATCGAGCTGACCGTGCACGTGAGGGCAAGGCCATCCCCGGGTTGGATGCTGGGGAGGTTCGTGACCGAAGACCTGCGGGACGGTCGCATGGTCGAGGACGGGTGCCTCTGGGATTCCGAGGGAACCCTGATCGCCCGTTCCCGCCAACTGGCAATGCTGCTGCCGGATGCCGGTGAGTGAGGTGTCGGCGGAACAGCGGGCCTAGTAGAGGCCTCCAGTACGAGGCCGCATCCGGTCTGGAATGGAATCCAGTCGTCCAGGTCGGGTCCCTCAGGCTCCGGACCACTCCGGTGGGCGCTTCTCAGCGAAGGCCAGGGGGCCCTCCTTGGCGTCGTCGGAAGCAAAGACCCGTTCCTGGAGGGGTCGCTGCAGCGCCCACAACTCCTCCTCCGTGCTGCCCTGGGTAGCCCGTATGAGCTGCTTAGAGGCGGCGACAGCCAGCGGCGCGTTACGAGCTATGCGCTCGGCCAGAGACAGGGCCTCCTGTAGGGCGCTGCCGGGATCGGTCAGGCGGGCCACCAGTCCGTGCTCGGCGGCCTCCTCCGCGGTAATGGGATCAGCCGTGATGGCCATCTCCATGGCCTTGCCGTAGCCGACCCGTCCGGGTAGGCGGAACAGACCCGCTCCGGCCGCCAGGAGTCCGACTCCGACCTCGGGAATCCCGAGCTTCGCCCCCCTGGCGGCCACCAGGAGGTCGCAGGACAGGGCCAACTCCAGGCCACCGGCCAGGGCGAACCCTTCAATGGCGCAGATCAGGGGCTTTTCCGATCCAGCTCGGATGAACTTGATCATCGGACCTATGTCCTCCCCGCGGGAGAAGGCTTTCAGGTCCATGCCGGCACAAAAACCCCGACCGGCACCGGTGAGTACACCGGCGGTCAGCCCGGGATCACAGTTCAGGTCCTGGATCGCTGACCAGAGCCCATTGGACAGGTCGCCGTTGATGGCGTTCATTGCATCGGGGCGGTTGAGGATGATGACAAGCACGCGGTCGCGGCGCTCGGTCAGTACGGCTGGCTGGGCTGGCTCGTTGGTATCGCTCATGACAGGGCTCCTATCGGGCCGGTTGGTCGTGCATGACGGCCTCTCGACACGTCGGTTCGGGGGGACTGGGGGACTCGGCCGGAGGGGGCCAGGATTCCTATTTGGGTGGCATCCGTATGCCACCGTCCACACGAATCACCTCGCCGTTCATGTACGGGTTGGTGATGAGCTCCATCACCATGAAGGCCAACTCCTCGCCGGACCCGAGCCGACTCGGGAACAGGACCGACTGCCCCAGGTGCGCCTTGAATGCATCGGCCTGTTCGCCCTTGCCATAGATGGGCGTGTCGATGAGTCCTGGAGCAATCGTGTTGACGCGGATGCCGGACACAGCCAGGTCCCTGGCGATAGGCAGAGTCATCCCGACGATTCCGCCCTTGGACGCCGAGTAGGCGGCCTGGCCGATCTGGCCGTCGAACGCTGCCACCGAAGCCATGTTCACGATCGAACCACGTTGGCCGTCGTCGTCGAGGGGATCGGTAAATGCCATGGCGCCGGCAGCTCGGCTGAGCATGTTGAAGGTTCCGATCAGGTTCACCCGGAGCACGAACTCGAACTTTGAAAGGTCCATCGGTTCGTTGTCACGGCTGATGGTGCGACCCGGGTGGCCGAGGCCCGCCGAGTTGACGAGAGCCCTCAGCGGGCCCATCTCCGAGGCTGCTGCCACAGCCGTGTCGGCGTCGTCCGTGCTCGTCACGTCGCAGCGGACGAATAGGCCTCCCAGTTCTGACGCTACGGCCTGGCCGCGCTCCTCGTTTAGGTCGGCGACGACGACCCGACTACCGGCACCGGCCAGTTGGCGGGCACTCGCCTCGCCGATGCCGGAGGCGCCGCCGGTGATTATCGATGAGCTGCCTTCGAGGTTCATGCGAGACATTTGGGACCTCCTGCTGGTCTGGATCGGTCTGGTGTGCTTCCGGCTGGTCCGGCTCAGCCGTGCGGGAGTAGCACGGTGCGGGCCTCTGCACCAGCCCTGAGGGCATCGAAGGCGCCTTGGAGGCCGTCCAGGCCAGCGGTGTTGGACACCAGCTCGTCGAGCTTGAGGCTGCCCTTCAGGTAGAGGTCGGCCAGCAGGGGAAAGTCTGAGCGCGGCTTGCCGCCACCTGCCCGGATGCCCAGGAGGTTCTTGTTCTGGTGCAGCGCCTGAAAGGGGTAGGTCACGCTGGCGGTCAGGTCGGGCACGCCCACGGCGCAGATGTTCCCACCCGGTCGAACCATGGAGATGGCGTCGGCCAGCAGCTTCGTGCTGCCCACCACCTCGAAGGCGTGGTCGACGCCACAGGTGCTGGTCTCGTTGACTGCCTTGATCGAGTCGAAGTCATCGCCTTCGGCGAGTATGAAATCCGTGGCCCCGAACTCGACGGCCATCCGTTCCTTGGATGCGATCCGGTCGATAACGATTATCTGGGAGGCACCACATAGACGGGCCGCCTGGATTACGTTCAGGCCGACGCCGCCGGCGCCGATCACGACCACCGTGTCGCCCAGTTCCACCCGGGCACGGTTGAACACGGCACCGGCCCCGGTCATCACGCCACAGCCGATGAGCGCCGCCGAAGTGAGCGGCACCTCCTTCGGGATCGGAACGGCCTGGTTCTCGTGGACGATCGTCTCCTGCGAGAAGGCGCCCAGATTGGCGAAGCCCCAGAGATGGGTGTCGCCCTCGGTGTGCGTGTGGCGGAGGCCTCCGAATCCGCAGTTGCCGGGGTCTCCGGCCTCGCAGGTCGGGCAGTGTCCGCAGTTGCCGAACGTGGAGAGAACCACGTGGTCTCCGACGGCGCAGTAGGTGACGGCCGAGCCGATCTCGGCCACGACCCCGGCTGCCTCGTGTCCGGGCACCAGTGGGGTGGGCATGTAGTACTTGCCATGCACGCAGCTCAGGTCGCTGCCACACACACCGGCGGCCATGATCTCCACCCGGACCTGCCGTGGTTCGACCGCACCGGCGTGGTCGAGGTTCTCGGAAAGGCGGACGTGCTCCTCGCCGTTCCCCTCCTGGATCAGCCCAAGCATCGTCTGGTGACTCCTGTGTCGTCGGCGCCCGCGGTGCAGCGGGCAGGCGCATTGTCCACCCCGGCGGGCGTCGGGGCCAACGTGTGCCCGCAGAGACGTCGGTGCAGTCGGGCCCGGTGGTCGGCTGGTGGGTCAGCGGCTCCAGTGGGAGACCAGGGCATCAGCGGCCAGGTCGGCCCCCGCCATCATCCACCAGTGGCCGAGGCCGTCCAACTGGAGCGTTCCTGCTGCCAGTCCTTCCGCTGTCTGGATCGCCATCTCCGGGGTTCCTGCGTAGGGATCGGCGGTGGGCACCAGCACCAGGCCCGGAGGGAGTGCCGTTCGGACCAGGTCGTCTCCGAGCTTGCTCATAGTGGGCTGTGATGCCGAGCGGTAGAGGCCCAGGATGCAATCCGCCATGACGGCATCCATGGCCTCGGTGGTGGCCTCGGCGGCATGCTGGCTCATCCCGAGGGCTACGAGGCCGGCCACGTTGTCCTCCGGGTCGGCCGACCGCATGGCCTCGACGACCTGTTCGCCGATCTCCGGCATCTGCCAGGCCAGGGCCATGTCATGCCAGACGTAGTCCGGATGCAGTAGCCCGGCGCAGTCGGTGGACCAGGTCCGGAACAGGTCCGGGCGTGCAAGCAGGGCCCCGAAGACGTGACCGGCACCCCAGTCGTGGCCCACCACGTCCACGGGGCCGCTGGATTCCACGATCGCCTCCAGTTCGCGCACCAGCCAGTCGCGGTATTCGAACCGGGTGGCGCCCCAGCCGTCCGGAACAGGTGCACCGAACCCCGGGGGTGAGAGGAGAACGATCCCATCTGCGCCCCGATCGGCCAACTCGCCGACGAGCTCGGACCAGATCGCATCGGTCTCCGGGTTTCCGTGTACAAACACCTTGGGCATTGGACTCCGCTCGTCGTGTCCGGCTCGTTGTATCAGGCCTGGATCGGCCTGTACGGGTCGGCCTGCGCGTACGGGCGGCTCTTCTCAGCCCCGTTCGGGTAGGTCGTATTCAGCCATGAAGTACGGGGTGTCGGCATCGAATGCCGTGAGGGTTACCGGATTGGCGACCCGGCCGACCGGGCGTACCCCTGCGCCGGAAACGTCCGAGGCGTCATCTCCCAGATCCAGCCGGGCGGCGTCGATGAGGGCGAGTAGTTCGGCCACGATCCCAGGCTGTTCGTCTACCACGTCGTGGCGTTCGCCGATGTCGGCCTCCAGGTCGTAGAGCCTCACCCGCTCCTTGTTCCACTTGCGGACGTGCAGCTTCCAACGCCCCAGGCGCACGGCCTCGATGTTGCCCCCCAGGATGTAGAAGAACGGTTTCGCTCCAGGACCGTCGCCGCCGAAGAGCAACCCGCCCAAGTCCCGTCCGTCCAGGGTCCGGTCCTCCGGGATGTCAACGGAGCACCACCTTGCGATCGTCGGGTACAAGTCCATGGCGTTGGCGACGTCGGACACCACCCTGGCCGAAGGCACCGTGCCGGGCCATCTGACGATGCAGGGGACCCGCTGGCCGCCCTCCCATGTGGTGCCCTTGGAGGCCCGTAGCGGACCGTTGCTCCCACCACCTTCACGGATCAGGGCACCGTTGTCGCTGGTGAAAATGACCACGGTGTCCTCATCTAGGCCAAGGGTGCTGAGTTCGGCCAACAGCACCTCAGTCGACCAGTCGATGCAGTGCACGGCAGCGCCATAGCGGCCGTTGCTGGAATCCCGGACGAAGCGGTCCTGCACGTAGATCGGCAGGTGGACGTACATGTGTGCCAGGTAGAGGAAGAATGGCCCGGCCCGATTGGTCCGGATGAACTCCACGGCATCCTCGACGTAACGCTCGGTCAGGGCCGCCTGGTCCGGTTGATGTTCCACTACCTCGTTGTCCAGCATGAGGGGCAGTGGCGGCCGCTCGGCGAGCATCGGGGCATCGTCCGGAAGGGTGGTTCCGAGTTGGGCCATGATTTCCCGGTAGGAGAGGCCCTCCTCGGGCCCTACCTGACGGCCCATGTCGTTGCTGTACGGCAGCCCGAACCAGCCG
>Ga0209035_10000582_pt1 | contig 14360 bp, 18 predicted proteins | sample MarorgKNORR_S2LV_6_FD_188220 | JGI IMG/M metagenome (GOLD analysis project Ga0209035, IMG submission 188220) | Marine microbial communities from the Southern Atlantic Ocean, analyzing organic carbon cycling - AAIW_A/KNORR_S2/LV (SPAdes) (version 2) | ecosystem: Environmental > Aquatic > Marine...
CTTGAAGAAATTAGTATTGCGATAATTTCTGGTAAGGGTGTTGAAGTAAGGGGTTTTGGAGGTTTTCAAAAGCGACATCGTAAAGGCAGAATTGGGATTAACCCAAAGACTGGTCAAAAGACTGTTGTTGATGAAAAATTTGTTCCTTTTTTTAAGCCAGGAAAGCTTCTTAAAGAGGCTGTTAATAAAGGCTAATTTACGATTGATTAATGAACGTTAGTTCAGTATAATTTCTCGTTTTTATATGGGGCGTTAGCTCAGTTGGTAGAGCATCGGACTTTTAATCCGCTGGTCGAGCGTTCAAGTCGCTCACGCCCCACCATATACCATAAGGGTTTCCAGTCAAGGAAGCCCTTTTTTAATTCTGCAAAATCTACTCTGGTACAAGCATGGTACAATATTGGACAAATTTTTAGTATAATTAAGGTTAACTAAATTATTACTATTGTTTCACTATGTTTGAAGAAGGACACTCAAAAATAGGCGGAAGAAAGAAGGGTACGCCTAACAAAGTTACCCTTATCAGGGCTGATGACTTACTCCTTAAGTTGGACATCAATCCAATCCAAAAGCTAATTGAGATAGCTGAATCTGATGAAGCAAGCATTGACCAAAGGATTAACTGTTATAAAGAGATAGCTAAGTACACCTACCCTCGTCTCAAGTTACAAGAGTTATGGGTTAGTCCAGTTGAAAACCTTGCTCCAACAGTGATTGAGTTGGTAGCTGGAACTGGCACAAACACTTAACCGTTCTCAGGATCGAAACCGAACTTTCGAGAGATTTCTGCAGCCGCGGAGAGCAGCTTGGATTTGTCTTGGATTAAATTTTCGATCTGATTGTGGCCAGTCATGTCCCACATGCTTATTGCTCCTATCACATCCCCATTGTGGTCAAAGACAGGAGCGGCAGCCCCAACTTCCTTAAGGTATTCCTCTCGGTCGCTGGTCGAGAGAAACCCAAGATTTGCAGAGAACTTCATGCCTCCCATTCCACATTAAAGGTTGTCACAACTTTATGAACTTGATCTGGTGTCAAGGCACGAGGGTTCAGACCGCGAGTCAGAATTGCCAAACGGGCCGTGTCCTCAAGCTCCTCGATGGCGTTGCAAGCTGCTTCAACATCTTTGCCAGCCACCACTGGTCCATGATTAGCAAGCATTACAGCAGAGCGCTTACCAGCCAGTGATCGGATTGCGTCACCCATCGCAGGGTCGCCTGGCAAAAAAAACGGCAATAGTTGAACTTTGCCAAGTTTTATGAGGCCGTAAGGAGTCAACGGTGGCAGGAAATTGTCAACGTCAACATCGGGCATGATCGAGAGTGCGACGGAGTGGCAGGAATGCAAATGAACAACGGCTCCCGCGGTGCTGCGCGTTTCATAAAATGCTCTGTGCAGTGGCATTTCCTTAGTTGGTGGATCACCATCGATAAGGTTAAAATTTGAATCAAATCTGCTAAGGCGTCCGGGGTTCAGGCGCCCAAAGCTTGTCCCGGTCGGCGACACTAATAGACCTCCATCGTCAGTGCGAGCTGAGATATTTCCGGTACTGCCACCGGTTAGACCTCGATCAAACAAAGACATTGCTAGTTCGCAAATCTGATCACGTAAAACTGTCTCTTTCATGTTCTCCCCCTTAGTATTGTGGCCGCTGTTTCAAAAAAGTTTTTAGCGCCAAAATTGCCTGATTTTAAAGCCAGAACCAGATTCTTTTCAGCGCGAAGGGCAGGTACACCAGGTGCGATTTCAGGGCCAATTTCCAGCATCTGTAGTTTCAGAGCTTCGACGATTGCACCCGAAGTTTCTCCACCAGCTGTGATAATACAACCGACACCAGCGTCACGCAAAGATACTGCGACATCAGCAAAAAATCCCTCCAACGCGGTCGAAACTAAGTTTTGACCATAGCGCTTCTGGGTAGCCCTGACGATTTCTGAATCTGAAGATGTATAAGCCAGAGGTATCCCCGATACATCAAGCAACTGCGATGCGACGTCTTCTGGCGTTATCTGCTTCTCAATAATTTCGTTTGTAGCAAGCTCCAAAACCATGTGCCCCCTTTCCTTATGATAAGCAACCTGTGCACGCGTGGCGATTGAACATGACCCTGACAGCACTACACAGGGTCCATCTTGTGTACACCAGGTATTCTTAGATCCACTAATCAGTCCTCGCTTTCGAAAATTCTCGGGCAAGGCCGTAGCAATACCAGAACCCCCTGTTATCAGCGTGTGAGCCTTAGCTGCAATCCCAATTTCGATTAGATCTATATCTTGGATGGCGTCAATGACGATTAGCCGATTACCCCGTTCAACCTCCTCGTCGATTTTGGCCGAAATGACAGCGTTGCCCCGATTTACGTTAGCCATACCCACATAGCCCACCGAATGTCTGGTTTGCGTCGCAATCCAGCTCCGAATATCCGAATTAGTCATTGGTGTAATCGGGTGGTTCTGCATCCCACTTTCGTTCAGCAGATGATCATCTACAAAGAGATGCCCCATATATATTGTTCGCCCGGCTCCAGGAAAAGCTGGGCACACAATGGCATAATCAGCCTTTAACGCCTCCAGTAGGGCGTCGGCTACGGGCCCAATATTACCTTGGGCGGTGCTATCAAATGTTGAACAATATTTGAAAAAGAATTGCTGGCAGCCTTGCTTTTTTAGCCAATCCAGTGCCATCAGAGACTGTGCCACAGCGTCATGTGGCGCTATAGAGCGTGTTTTTAATGAAACGACTCCTGCCTCGACCTCTGAATCAGCTGGCGCAGCAGGCACACCAACGTATTGCACGGTCCGCATTCCACCTTTCGCCAGTGTGTTAGCCAGATCGCTTGATCCAGTAAAATCGTCTCCGATACATCCTACTAGCATTACATCCTCCTTTTTTTGTACACTCTATTTTTGAGTGCTTCGTGGGGATTGAGTTAGTAGCTGGAGCAGGCACAAACAACTAACTGTTCTCAGGCTCTGAAAAAGTTGATCCTAAGTTCAAAAAATAAACTAATTTATTACTGACTCAACAAACTAATGGAAGAAGTAAGAATGTCAGCCAGATTATCAGCTAAATCTGCTAATTTCAAGATTCGTTAGAGGTGGCTTGTCGACTTAAAGGAAGAGACGTCAACTCCTTCAGCTTCAACGCCTTTGAATAGAACCTCGAACATATTACCGTCCGGGTCGTGCACCACGACCTGCCGCAAATCGATTTCTGGAGCTATCGCGACGTTATAGGAAACATCCAGACCTTGAAGGTGCTTCAGAAATGCACCAAGGCCGCTACCAGTTAGCGCAAAGTGATTTACCGCTGGATCATCATTCTTTGGTGGTGTATCGATCTGGACCAGGTGAATAAGGGGATTATTATCCAGATACATCCAACACCCTGTATTCGAGAATGGTGGCCGGTATCCGGGTTTGAATCCGAGAACATCGCCATAGAAACGAATGATCCGATTCATGTCATGGGTCTTAAGATTGATGTGATTCAGTGAAGGTGTAATATTCATATTTTCATCCTGTTGTTAGGTAGTCATATCCCTGACTCGAGACAATTCAACCGTACGTGATTCACGGATGCTTTTAATGAACCAGTCGAGCCCAATTGTATTGTGCGCTCGCATAATGGTTATCAGCCGTTCTTGGTCGCAGGTTCGGATGGCATTCAGAATATCCTCGTGTTCCTTCAGTCTCTCCTTCAAGAACTTGGGTGTCATCTGAACGGACCAGCGTGCTAAAAGGCCACGGTCAGACATCAAGTCGATCATTTCTTCGAGATGATTGTTTCCACAATGTACATTAATCTGACTGTGAAAAAGCACATCTAGACGAAAAATCTCGCGGTAATCGTTATTGTCGATTGCAGATGAATGTTTCTTTAAGATCTGTTCAAGCTCATCAATTGCCGCTTTAGGTAGGGGAAGAGTGATCCAAGACGCTGCTAGGCTTTCCAACTCAATCCGAATCTCAAAAATTTTTGTCACTTCGTTCACATTGAGTTCGGCTACTGAGGCGCCTTTGTTAGGAACATGCACAACCAACCCAAGCTTTGTGAGCATAGCAAGGGCCTCTCGAACAGCCGGACGATGACTATTAAAACGCTCAACCAATTCTGCTTCGATCAACCTTTCACGTGGGTGCAAAAGACCAAGTGAGATATCTGCTTTTAGATTCATGAAAATATTTTCCGCTGAGGGAGGGGTTAGATGTTTGTTGTTTTTACTCATACTCTCTCACTCATTTCTGCAACCATTTTTTGTAAACCTCGCTCCATGAATTTTACGTCAGAAGCTACGATATGAAAACGGTATCCCCATGCAGCAGAAACCTTTGAAAAAACTGAGCTATCGGTAGCAATGCCTGCGAATTTTCCGTATTTGATGGCTGAATTAGCGATTTTCCTTAACACCTTACGTACAATAGGATTATTCGGATCCATTTCAGGTTCCTCGCCAAGAGCTAGGGCTACATCATTAGGACCTGCAAATAAGCCGTCGAGACCATCAACGCTAGCAATTTCATCCATATTATTTATACCGTCTGGTGTTTCAATCATTGCTATAACAATAACACCATCTATGGCATCTTTCAGATATGTATCTTTCCACATGATTCTCGGACGGAAAGGCCCGTAGCTTCTGACACCCTTTGGAGGGTATCTGCAAGCAGAAACAAGTGCTTCAGCCTCCTCCTTACTATTGATCATTGGGCAGATAATCCCACTTGCACCTGCATCAAGAACTCGCCCTGCCTGAAGAATATCCAATCCAGTCAAGCGCACTAGTACAGTCACTTCTAGAAGTGAAATTACCCGTATCATATCAAATGCTACCTCTAGCCCTGTTAAGCTATGTTGAAGGTCAACGACTAAGAAATCAGTCCCGGAATAAGCCAAAAACTCTGCACTCGTTGGTGAAGGGATGTGAACCCATGTGCCCACTGCGCCCTCTGCATTTAGAATCTTGCGTAGTAATTCAGTTGAAAATGCTTTTTTCATATCTACAATTTATTTGTTTATTAAATTATACATGATAGGTTTTATTTTGTAAAAAAATATTGTTTTAAAATATTGTATTACAATTTAGTTGACAATAATAAAATAAATGGGTATAACTTAATAGATCTGAGTTGTATTGCATGTTGAATATAGCCAGAGGATGTTCTAAATAAGATTTAATAGAGCAAAAAATAACACTTTTTAAATAAAAAAGGAGAAATACAATGAAAAAAACTAAACTAATTGTCGCAGCAGCACTAATTGCCTCTGTGATGAGTTCTGGTAATGTATTTGCTATAACAATTGGATATTCAAGTCCGAACTTTGATGACAACTTCCAAACCATAATTCGAACGGCTGCAGAGGAATATGCCGACTCCTTAGGTCATGACCTTTTGATCGAGGATGCCCGAGAGGACGTTGGCACACAACTTAGCCAGATTCAAAACTTTATAGCTTCAGGTGTTGATGCGATTATTTTGGCTCCAGTAAGCACAGATGCAACGCCAGCTATTACGCAAATGGTTGCAGATGCTGGAATTCCGCTTGCATATATCAATCGTAGACCAGTAGACTGGGAGCAGCTTGGTGGCATGTCTACTTATGTAGGATCAGATAACTATGTCGCAGGCACACTTGAAGGTCAAGCAGCCTGTGTAGCTGCCGGAGGTAAGGGTACAGCTGTTATGCTGATTGGTTTCTTGAGAAACGAGGATGCTCAAGCTCGAACTAACGCTGTTAAAGATGTTTTAAAAACTCCCATGTGTTCAAGCATCAAAATTGTTGCAGAGCAAGAGGCAGAATGGCAGCGTACAAAAGGTGCTGATGTAATGGCAAACTGGCTGGCCTCAGGTATTGTTCCGGACGTTGTTTTTGCCAATAATGATGAGATGGCGTTAGGTGCTATTAAAGCACTGAAGAATAGCGGTATTTCAATGAATGAAGTAGTTGTAGCTGGTGTTGATGCAACACCAGATGCAATCGTTTCGATGGAAGCTGGTGAGCTAGATGTAACTGTTTTTCAGGATGCTGCTGGCCAAGGTCGTGGCGGCGTTGATGCAGCAATTGCAATGTTAGCTGGCGAGAAAATGGATTCTTACACAGACATTCCATTTATTGCAGTTACGCCTAATAACGTAGCTGAGTTCAAATAAGGTCTCCTTAGTTGGAGTGAAGACTGGTTTTTATAAGTTCCAGTCTTCACCCCACCTTCAAAGTTAAACTTAATAAAATCAAGTCGACTCCTTGTAAATATAATGAAATCATATAATATCAGCTATGGCAATATGAAAAATTGTTATGTTGTTTAGTAAAAAGGAAGTTACTTATGCAAAATCATGTAGTATTAAAAACAGTTGGTTTAACTAAGCTTTATGGCGGGGTCGAAGCATTATTAGATGTAGATTTCGAAATCAAATCTGGTGAACATATTGCCATTGTTGGTGATAATGGTGCTGGCAAATCAACTTTTGTTAGACAAATCACAGGTGTAGAGCAGCCAACATCCGGCGAGATCTACTTTGATGGTGCTCAACAAAATTTTGCTAGCCCAATCGCTGCTCGCAAAGCTGGAATTGAAACAGTATTTCAGAATCTTGCTCTAGCTGATGATCTTGATGTACCCGCAAATATTTTTCTTGGTCGAGAAGAAGTTTACTTTAACCTTGGTCCATTCAGTTTTTTAAACGAAAAAAAAATGTTGGCAATGTCTGAGGAAGGTCTGAAGCGGACAGCAATTAAAATTCCAAATTTGAAAAATTCCATCGGTAATATGTCTGGTGGGCAAAGGCAGTGTGTTGCAATCTCCCGGACTGCTACATTCGCCTCAAAGCTAATAATAATGGATGAGCCAACTGCCGCTCTTGGTGTCCAGGAAACTAGCCAAGTGGAAAATATTATCAGAACACTTAAAGAGCAAGGCATTCCTCTTATTCTTGTTAGCCACAACTTAAGGCAAGTTCTGGACCTCGTTGACAAAATTGCAGTTTTCCGTCGTGGGAGAATTGTAAGCGTCTTGGATGCAAAAAAGACAGACGGAAACGAGATTGTCTCTTTTATTACCGGCTTGGAAAGCGGTGAGCATGAAAATACCACTGGTATCTAAAGAGGCCAGATCATGACTTTAAACCGTAATCTTTCTTCGGATATGAACATCTTGTTGGTTCTTTTTGGAATAGCAGCATTGTTTGAGATACTCGGTTGGTTGCTAATGGGTCAAAGTTTTCTCTTCAATACAAAGCGTCTAACAATTATTTTTCTGCAAGTTTCGATTATAGGAATAATTGCAGTTGGAGTCACTCAGGTAATCATAACGTCAGGTATAGATCTTTCATCGGGGTCAGTAGTAGCAATGTCAGCAATGGTCGCTGCAAGTTTCGCTCAAGCTTCTGGCGGCTTTATGATGTACTTCGGTGGAATTTCTGACCTGCCTGTCATCATACCGATTTTTATTGGTATTGCTGTCGGATGTGCAGCTGGCTGGTTTAATGGAGCAATTACGGCATACACAGGTATTCCTCCTTTCATACCGACGCTCGGTATGCTCGTAGCGGCACGTGGTATCGCGGTTCTATACAATGACGGAAGCCCCATTATTGGATTGACAGAAAATTTCAAATTTATCGGCTCTGGAATCATGCCAGTAATTATTTTTATCAGTGTTGCCTTTATCTTCCATATATTATTGACGAGAACTGTTTATGGTCGCCGAACATATGCGATAGGTTCTAACGAAGAGGCTGCTCGCGTCTCTGGCATAAATATTAAGTCTCACAAGGTTCTAGTTTACACTTTGGCTGGAGGTCTTGCTGGATTAGCCGGTGTTGTAATGTGCGCGCGAGCAACATTGGCACAGTCAGGCATGGGGCAAATGTATGAGCTTGATGCAATTGCGGCTGCTGTCATCGGCGGTACTTCATTATTTGGTGGGCGTGGTAGAATAACTGGGACAGTCATTGGTGTTATTATCCTTGGTGTTATCATGTCAGGATTCACCTTTCTTCGGGTTGATTTTTATTATCAAGAAATTGCCAAGGGCCTAATAATTCTCTCTGCTGTAATCGTAGATCAGTATCGCCACAATCGAAGTGTTAGCGGGGCATCTTGACTATGATTAATTTCCAGAAAGCTTACACAAATTTATTGTCTGAGGATAGAGGAATTCTACTCGTGCTCATTGGCGCTGTTTTCATTTTTGAATTGCTAGGATGGATTATGCAAGGACAGACTTTCATCTTCAATTCTCAGCGCCTGTTCATTATCATTCTGCAAATGGCGATTATTGGCATTATGGCGATAGGAGTTACGCAGATTATAATTATGGCAGGTATTGATCTCTCAGGTGGTTCTATTATCGCAATTGCGGGATTAGTGGCAGCTTCGCTTGCCCAAACATCTGATAATTTTCGTGCGGTTTATCCAACCCTTACCGACCTACCAGTGATAGTTCCAGTTCTCGCGGGGATTGCTGTGGCGACATTACTTGGATGGTTTAACGGGGCAGTCATTGCATTCACCAAAATACCAGCCTTTATAGCTACTTTAGCCATGCTCGTCATCGCGCGCGGTTTGGCGCGTGGGTATACCTCGGGAAAACAGGTCAGTTTTTTTGTTGAGGACTTTGGCGTCTTTGGTTCTGGAGCAACACCGATCTGGATCTTTTTATCACTGGCTTTGATCTTTCACATTTTACTCACTACAACGGTTTACGGACGACACAATTATGCCATTGGGTCGAACGAACAAGGTGCACGTATGGCAGGGATCAATGTCAAGCGACACAAAATGTTGGTTTACTCAATGGCGGGTTTTCTATACGGAATTGCTGCGATCATCCAGACCTCACGAGCTGAGACTGCACAGTCTGGAACTGGATTAATGTGGGAACTTGATGCAATCGCTGCAGTTGTTATTGGTGGTACCTCGCTCATGGGTGGAGTAGGACGTATTACTGGGACTATTATTGGAGTTTTAATCCTTGGAATCATCACCTCTGGGTTCATCTTCCTGCGTATAGATGTGTTCTACATAGCCATTGTCAAGGGAATTATTCTAGTAGTAGCTGTCGTTGTAGACCAGTACCGGCACAAAAATAGTCATAATCGCTGACTCATGTTGGCATAACAAAAATAGGAGAAAAAATGAATGTATTAGATCAATTCAAGATCGAAAATCGAGTAGCTTTAATAACAGGAGGCGCGCAAGGAATAGGTAAAGCTCTGGCAATAGCCCTAGGACAAGCGGGAGCTAAACTTGCCATTGCGGATATAAATGTCAACATGGCTGAGGCGACAGTTTCTGAAATGCACAGTGCAGGGTTTGACGCTTTCGCGATCAAAGCCAATGTAGCGGACCAGAATAGCGTGAAGGAAATGGTAGCTTCGGTAGTTAAACACTTTGGTTCGCTCGACATCGCATTTAACAATGCTGGTGTGAATTACAACTCAGCTGCCGAAGACACAACGATGGAGGAGTGGGATAAGACATTTAATATCAACCTGCGCGGAGTCTTTATGTGTTGTCAGGAAGAGGGTCGCGTAATGCTCAAGCAGGGCAAGGGTGTGATCATCAATATGGCTTCTATGGGTGGTCGACTCGTACCTCACCCCCAAAAACAGGCAGCCTATAATTCTGCAAAAGCTGGTGTCGCACATCTGACCCGCTCACTCGCAACCGAATGGGCGCCGCATGGTGTGCGAGTGAACTCTCTAAGCCCAGGCTTCATCAATACCGAGCTTCTTCAGTCCAATGCTCTCAAGCATCTACATGAGGTTTGGATGCCCCAGATTCCAGTCGATAAATTTGGGGAAGTTGAAGATTTGCAGGGAACAATTGTTTACCTCGCTTCGGATGCATCTGCTTATATGATTGGACAGGATGTTGTAATCGATGGTGGAGTAACTGTATGGTAAATAAGGAGATGAATATTGATCAAAGATTATATGGCAAAGTTGCCATTGTCACAGGCGGTTCGCAAGGGCTAGGTGAGGCATCAGCTATCCGCTTTGCACAAGCAGGCGCAGCGGTCGCGATTGTCGACCTGAAGGTCGACAAGGGCCAGGCAGTTGCTGAAAAAATCAACAGTGATGGAGGCAATGCCAAATTCTTTCACTGTGATCTTGGCAAAGTAAAGGATATCGAATCTTGTATCAAGGCCATCGATGCCGAGTTTGGTCAAATCGACGTGCTCTATAACAATGCCGGCCTATCTATACCAGGTACGGTGGAAATACTGGACGAGGCCGATTGGGACTTGATGTTCAATATTAACATCAAAGCAAAATATCTTGTCAGTCGTTACGTTGTCCCGATCATGCGGCGCGGTGGCAAGGGTGGCTCGATCATCCACCAATCTTCTGAAAGTGGCGTTACTGGCTCGCCATACCATCCTGGATATTGCGCCAGTATGGGAGCGGTGGTGAATTTCACCCGAGCCATGGCACTCAGCCACGCTCCCGACAAGATAAGGGTCAATGCTGTTTGTCCTGGCTGTATTCCCACTGAGGTTCTGGAAACCTTCCTCAACACCGTCGAGGACAGACAGAAAGTGTTGGATGAGTTGACGAACGATCACCCATTGGGGTTCGGAGAAGCCGTTGATATCGCCAATGCGGCACTGTTCCTGGCAAGCGATGAATCCAAGTACGTCACCGGCGCTATCCTTAGTGTCGACGGCGGATATGCGGCTCGATAGGCCACAACAATGAGGAGGTTAAGATGGCAAACACATTTAATCACGTAGGAATCGGCGTCGGTAACATCCAGCGCGCGGTCAATTTTTATCGAGACGCCTTCGGTTGTCGACTATTAGGTGAAGTTTTCGAGGTCACTTCTGATGGCCCCAATGGCGAAGAAGCCGTCGATGTTCTTAGTTCCAGGCCATTTCGTTCCATGCAAATGGCAAATCTGGTCACCATCGACGGCATCGGTTTAGAAATATTTCAACTTATTGATCCCCCCTACGAAACGCGCATCCCTGCACTGGAATACTGGAAGAGTGGTACTTTTCACATCTGCATGACTGCGCCCGATTTCGACGCAACACTTCAGAAAATTCTTGATCTTGGCGGCAAACAGATCAGCCAGAGCTGGCAACGCGACCCAAACGATGAGTCGAAACGAATGGTTTACTGTACCGACCCCTGGGGAACCGTCATCGAGCTGTATACCCATTCCTTCGTGGACACCTATAAATAAATACTGTCAACCTAATTAATTGGAATTATTATGACTATTAAATATTTAAAAAAAGGAAAAACTGCTGAAGATAAAGCAATCGACGATGCTCAGGTGAGTGAGATAGTTAAAAATACTCTTCAAGTTATTGAAGAAAAAGGCGATGCTGCTGTAAGAGAGTTCTCAGAAAAGTTTGATAATTACTCACCAAAATCATACAAACTAAGCTCAGCTGAGATTGATAGTCTTATTGCAAATGTGTCTGATAGAGACATGAAAGACATTAAGTTTGCTCAAGAACAAGTGAGGAACTTTGCACAAGCTCAAAGAGACTCGATGCAAGATATCGAAGTTGAAACAATGCCAGGAGTTATTCTTGGACACAAAAATATTCCTGTTCAGTCAGCAGGCTGTTATGTTCCAGCAGGTAAGTTCCCAATGGTCGCCTCTGCACATATGTCGGTTGTTACGGCTAGTGTTGCCAAGGTTCCTAGGATTGTAGCTTGCACTCCGCCCTATCAAGGCCAGCCTAATGCAGCGGTCATTGCTGCAATGCACCTTGGTGGAGCCCATGAGATTTATGTCATTGGCGGCATTCAAGCAGTTGGTGCTATGGCCTTAGGCACTGAAACAATTGCCCCAGTCGATATGCTGGTAGGTCCCGGTAATGCATATGTGGCTGAAGCTAAAAGACAACTCTTCGGACGAGTTGGAATTGATCTTTTTGCTGGTCCAACAGAGACTATGGTGATTGCAGATGAGACAGTAGATGCTGAATTGTGCGCAACTGATCTATTGGGTCAGGCTGAGCACGGCTATAACTCGCCAGCAGTCTTAGTAACTAATAGCCAGGAGCTTGCAGATGAGACTCTTAATGAAATTGATAGAATACTCACCATTCTTCCTACAGCCGATACTGCGGGCGTTAGTTGGGAGGAGTACGGGGAGGTTGTAGTCTGTGATACATATGATGAAATGCTTGAGGTTGCTAATGAGATTGCCTCTGAGCATGTTCAAGTAATGACTGATCGAGATGACTGGTTTTTGGATAATATGCACTCTTATGGTGCCTTATTTTTAGGACCAAGAACTAACGTATCAAATGGCGATAAGGTGATTGGAACTAACCATACGCTTCCTACAAAAAAAGCGGGGCGCTACACTGGTGGTCTATGGGTTGGTAAGTATCTTAAAACACATAGCTACCAAAAAATTACAACGGATGAAGCAGCTGTCAAGATTGGCAGATACTGCTCAAGACTCTGTATGCTTGAGTCTTTTGTGGGTCATGCTGAACAGGCTAACATCAGAGTTAGGCGTTATGGTGGTGAAGATGTGCCTTATGGTGAAGCTGCCAAATGAATCTAATTTACATTCAACTAATAAGGCAATTATTGCTAGAAGGGAGAGTAATTGATGATTAAATTACCCAAGATGCCTTCATTAAGACTGGATGGTTTGAGGGCTTTAGTAACTGGCGCTTCATCAGGAATTGGCTTAGGATGTGCTGTTGCCCTTGCTGAGGCTGGAGCGCATGTTGTTTTGTCAGATAGAGATACAAAAAATCTTCGTGAAGCTGTTAAAACAATTAATAAAAAAAACTTAAGTGCAGAATTCTTAGTTTTTGATTTATCAGACATCAAGTCAATTACCAACTCTGTTAGAAAAAGTGGCCCTTTTGATATTTTAGTCAATAGTGCTTTTGGGACGGCATACTTCCTCATTAGAGACATCAGTCAAAGACTTTGATGAGGTAATGGATAAGATTGGGATTCAATTGCGAGACCCTAATCAATCAATAGGAACACTTTCAGGTGGTGAAAGACAAACAGTAGCGATTGCTCGTGCAGTATTTTTTGGTGCTAAAATATTAATACTTGATGAGCCAACTTCGGCTTTGGGTGTATACCAAACTTCAAATGTATTAAAAACTATAGAAAAAGTCCGGGAAAAAGGTGTTGCAGTAGTGTTTATATCTCATAATGTTTCACATGCTTTAGCTGTAGGAGATAAATTTACAGTTTTATCTCGAGGTGAAACTCTTGGCACTGCTCTTTCTGGAGAGATTAATTATGAAGAATTGCAATCTATGATGTCTGGACATAAAGAATTATCAGAATTAAAAAATAAAAAATAAAAAATATTATGAAAATATGTTTAATTGGTGCGGGTCGAATAGGTACAGTTCATGCTATTGCAATAGCAAGTGAAGAAAGTGCCGTCCTTCATTCGGTTGTTGATTTTCATCCTGAAGCAGCAGAGCAGCTTGCGAAAAAATACAATGCTGCCACCCTAACTCTGGACCAGGCATTTAATAATAACGAAATAGATGCTTTTATCATTGCCAGTAGTACTTCTACTCATGCAGATCTCATAGAACAGTGTGCTCGAATAGGTAAGCCTGTTTTTTGTGAAAAACCTATAGATTTATCTCTTGATAGGGCTTTATCATGCGCTAAAGCTGTTGAAGAAAGTGGTATTGTATGCATGCTTGGTTTTAATAGGCGATTTGATCCACATATGGCCAGTTTAAAGAGCAAAGTTGACAAAAATATTATTGGTTCGATCCAATCTTTGACAATTACATCTCACGATCCAGAGCCACCTTCCATGGAATATATTGCAAGTTCTGGTGGGTTATTTCACGACATGATGATCCATGATTTTGACATGGCTTGCTGGATACTTAATGATACCCCACGCAGTATATATGTTGCTGCCAGCGCTGAAAATGAAGGCATTGCTAGTCATGGTGATGTGGATACTGCTAGTGTCATATTAACTATGAAAGGAGGTGCGATTGTAACTATTATTAATGGTCGTCAAGCAGCTTTTGGTTATGACCAGAGAATTGAGGTTTTTGGAAAAACAGGAATGTTACAAGTACAAAATGAACTTGAAAATAATGTAGTTCTAAGTAACGCAAATGGTATTAAACAAGCTAAATCAAAATATTTTTTCTTACAAAGGCATGAAAAAGCATTCCACAATGAGTTGGTGCATTTTATAAAATCCTTTAAGGAAGGTATCAAGCCTAGCGTTGATATTTCTGATGGTGTATTAGCTTTAAGAATTGCTGAAGCTGCACAAAAGTCACTTAAAACTGGAAATCCAGTTAATTTATAACAATTGAAAGAAAAGAGAATGCTTCCAAATAATATTAATAAATTAAACAATTTACTTCAAGA
>Ga0209035_10000583_pt1 | contig 14356 bp, 18 predicted proteins | sample MarorgKNORR_S2LV_6_FD_188220 | JGI IMG/M metagenome (GOLD analysis project Ga0209035, IMG submission 188220) | Marine microbial communities from the Southern Atlantic Ocean, analyzing organic carbon cycling - AAIW_A/KNORR_S2/LV (SPAdes) (version 2) | ecosystem: Environmental > Aquatic > Marine...
CTACGTGACCAAGAACCGCAACTATAGGTTGACGAATTTGCAAATCAAATCACTCAAATGCTACCCTCGATTCATGATCGAAACTTTCTTGAGAGTCTGATGCATGGATAATGTTTTCACTAAATCCCAATCCAAAGTCGCCTCTAATTGAACCAGGATCTGCTTCAAAGGATTTTGTAGCCCCAATCATAATTCTTGTAGTAGCAATTGCATTGTTACCTTCAATGATAGCTGCTACAACAGGTCCAGATGTGATAAATGATGTTAGTTCACCAAAGAATGGTTTGTCTTTATGAACACCATAGAAATTTTCTGCTTGTGCTTGAGTAAATGTAAACATCTTTAATTTTAAAAGTTTGAATCCCTTTTTTTCAAATCTAGATATAACTTCGCCAACTAGGTTTCTAGCTACAGCATCAGGTTTTACAATGAATAATGATTGTTCAGACAATTCTAATTCTTTCGAATTCCGCCTTTGACGAATTTCTTAGTCCATTTTAGTTTTCTTGGATCCCGTTTTAGAACCAATGCATTTTTTTTACATTTTGCTGAACAAAACCATAAAACAGTTCCATCATTTTTAGCAAACATTGTTCCAGAACCTTTAGCTACAGGTCTATCACAAAAATTACAGGGTTTAACTAAAAGACTCATTCATAATCACCTATTTGATTTTCTTTGCTTCCCGTTCTGTTTCTCTTAACATTAAGATTTCATTCATCCTAACAGAACCTTTTACATTTCTTGTAAGAATTCTTCCTTTATCCTTACCAGTAAGAACTTTAACTCTAACTTGAATAACTTCACCAGCAATGCCAGTTCTACCTACAATTTGAATAATTTGAGATTCTACTACTTCTTCAGTTGCACTCATTCTGCAGTCTTACCGCCTTTAAGTTCAGCAATTTTAGTGATAACTTGGTCGACGATGTGTTGTGCATCGCCAGCGTCTAAAATTGCTGCAGCGGCTGAAGTAATATCAATACCTAATGACTTGCCTAATTCTGATTTACTTGGAACAAATGCATATGCTGCACCTTGCTCCTCACATAGAATTGGAAGATGTGCTACAACCTCTGGAGGTTCAACATCTTCAGCAATTACAATTAATTTACTAGTACCACGTTCAATTGCCTTTGTTGCTTCATTTGTTCCTTTTTTGACTTTACCGCTGGTTGATGCAACTCTAACGGCTTCTAAGATTGGACTAACCAAATCTTCAGGAGTTTCAAATTTTACATAGTAGGCTTTTCCCATAGTATTATCGAATCCTGTGGTTGGTATTAAAAGTGTTATCTGGAAATGATTAACTTTACTTTTTCCAGAAATCTAAACATCAAAGCCTCCAAGTTCTCTTGACTTTCAGATTCAGCATAAATTCTAATTATTGGTTCAGTTCCACTTGGCCTTATCATAACCCAATTTTTAGAATCAATAGTAATTTTGATACCATCAGAAACATCAGAATTTAGAAATTCTTCCTTTAATGATGAAATCACTTTATCAACATCGTCAGGAGAACATTTCAATTTATCCTTAGTAGTAAAAGATAAGGGTAATTTAGAAATTTCATCAGATAGTGAATTATTGGTAGTTGCTAAAAAATCAAACATTAATGCCAAACTCATACATCCATCTCGAACTTGATTGTGTTTGCCAAACATAAATCCCCCATTTTCTTCAAATCCAATTAAAGCATTAGTTGAAACCATTTTTCTTGAAACTTCAACGCTTCCTACTTTAGTACGAATAACTTTTGAATTATATTTTTTAGCAAGTAGTTCAGTATTTGAACCAGAATTCAAACAAGTAACTACTAAAGAGTTTGGATTTTTATTTAAAATATGTTGAATAAGTATCAGTGCAGATTTATCACCAGTTAAAATATTTCCAAGTTCATCACAAAAAATACTTCGATCACCATCTCCATCAAATGCAATTCCAAAATCAGCTTTATTTTTGATTACAGTTTTTGAAAGAATTGAAAGATTTTGAGGTGTTGGTTCAGAACCACGTCCTGGAAACGTTCCATCTAGGGTTTCATTAACAAGAATGGTTTCACATTTTATACTTTTACAAAAATTTGGTGCTGAAACAATTTGTGCACCATTTCCTAAATCTAAAACAACTTTGAAACGTTTTGATTCTATAAGTTTAGAATTAATTTGTGATATAATTCCATTAAGATAAGTTTCAATTGTTCTAGTTTCTTCGCCGGTAATACCCCATTTTTCAGGATTAGTTATCCAAGTTTTTTTAGAATAAATATCTTCGATAATTAATTCATCTTCACGAGAAATTTCAACTCCATCACTTGCTGCAGGTTTAATTCCATTGTATTGAGGTGGATTATGAGAAGCAGTAATCATTATTCCACCAGAATAACCAAGAGTTTTTACTGCAAATTCAAGACATGGTGTTGGAACAATTCCAGCGACATTACAGTCAATACCTATAGAATTAAGAGATGAAGTGATAATTTTACAAATTACAGGACTAGATTCTCGACCATCATAACCAATCAAAATAGGTCCTTTTTCAAAATAAGTTCCAAGGGCTAAAGTCATATCATGAACAAATTCTAATGTAAAATCTTCAGAAAATACTCCCCGAATTCCATTGGTTCCAAAAAATTTTGCCATATGTTTACTCAATAATAGATAAATTTGTGTTTAATGGATAGTCGTTGCGGGAGTCGCCCAGCCTGGTCAAAGGCGTAGGGCTTAGGACCCTATCTCTTAGGAGTTCGTGGGTTCGAATCCCACCTCCCGCACCAGTTAGTTTCCATGAATGATTAATAATAAGAAAAACTTCAATATACAAAGTCATGAAAAAAACAGTAGTTGGAATAACAGTTGTAGGTAAAGATAGAGAAGGAATCGTAGCTGCATTTACCAATTTTGCGTTTTCTAAAGGCGGAAATATTGAAAAAGTGAATCAAAATGTAATCAAAAAAATTTTTGGAATGTATCTAGAAATTTCATTTTCTAAAAAATTAGATATAAAAAAATTTGATATAGAAATTAAGAAATTGTCAAAAAAAGAAAAAATGGATGTAAATACACATCATGAAACTAATTTAGAAAAAAATATCGCAATATTTGTAACAAAAGAACCGCTTTGTATTCAGACATTTATTGCAAATAAAAAATCACTCAAAGGTAAAATTTCAGTAATTGTAGGTACAGAAAAATCATTAGAAATAATTGCAAAAAAAGCAAAAATTCCGTTTATAACAGTAGATGAGAAAAATCAGGTAAAGGCAGAAGAGCAAATTATTCAAATTTGTAAAAAATACAGTATCGATTTAATTGTGCTTGCAAGATACATGAGAATACTTAGTCCTAATTTTGTTTGGAGATATCCAAATAGAATCATCAACATACATCCATCATTATTGCCTGCATTTCCTGGTGCATCAGCATATGCTCAAGCTTTTGAAAGAGGTGCAAAAATTGTTGGTGTAACATCACACTATGTAACAGAGAATTTAGATCAAGGACCAATTATTTTTCAAGATGCATTTAAAGTAAATCCAAACGATACATTAGAAAAAATAAAAACAAAGGGGCAAAAACTTGAAGCAGACACATTACTCAAGGCAACTAAAATGCACATTGAAAATAAATTAGAAGTACGTTGGAGAAAAGTTCACATTAAATCAAAGTGAATGGTATGGTAGACATTAAAACTCAGTTTGATCCATTACTAAGAAATTTAATTAAAAATAAGAAACAGATAGCAATTATTCCAATTGGATCAATTGAACAACATGGCCCACACCTACCAATTTCAACTGATTCAGACATAGTATCTGAAGTTGCAAAAAAAATAGCTGATAAAAAAGGATATTTGTTACTTCCAACTATAACATACGGAATTTCATTTGAACATGCACCATTCTTCAATCTTAGTGTAAGAGAGTCAACATTACGCACAATTCTAATAGATTTGTGTACATCATTATTAGCAAACAATATCAAAACAGTATTCATAATTAATGGTCATCATGGAAATTTGAAATCAATTAAAAATATTGACATAAAATTACAGAAAATATTAAAAAATAAACTCAAAGTTTTTCCATTGTCCTATTGGCATTTTATGGATAGAGATTTTGATCATGCAGGATTTGTAGAAACATCTCTAATGCTAGCAATTTCAAAAAATGTTAAAATGAAATTAGCTAAAAAAGGGTTAACCACAGATAAAATGACAAAACAAGAGATATTGAAAATTGGAAAATTGGCAAATCAGTCATTTCCAAAAGCTACAAAAAATGGAGTTTGGGGAGATCCTAGAAAAGCAACAAAAAAAGATGGAGTTAAAATTTTAAATGAAATAATAGAAAATTTATCAAAAAAATGTCAAACTTACCTTACTGAAAGTCGATCATAGTCACACAATGATATTTTAATATAATCCCTAAATATGATACTCAATGAGTGATATAGATGTCCGTTGATATGGCAGTTAAAGTATTGGATGAGAGTATTAATCAGATCGTATTAATAAAACTCAAAGGAAGTAAGACTATCAGAGGTAATCTTTTAGGTTTTGACCAACACATGAATTTGCTACTCGATTCTTCAGAAGAAGTACCTACTGAAGGCGAGCCAATAAGCCTTGGTTCAATTGTAGTTAGAGGAGACAATGTCGTTATGATATCTCCTCCACCACCACAAAATTAGGTGATTTGCAATGACTAAAGGTACAACTTCTATGGGTGGATTTACAAAAAAGAAAGTCCATATTAGATGCAGAAGATGCGGTAAAAATTCACTTCATAAACGTCATCATGAATGCGCAAGCTGTGGATTCCCAGAGGCTAAACGAAGAAAATACTCTTGGATTAAATGGTACACATAGATGCAAGAGATTGTTTTAATTCTTAGTTCACTAGCAGGCGTTGCAACAGCAGTTGCAGTTAGAAAAATGCCTAGAGACAAAAATCAACTATTGACTTTGGGTGCTAGCTCCCAGATCAAAAATCAAATTAATTTATTAAAAATCGAAAAAGATATTCTTACTAAAACTATTTCTAGGCTATATCAATCAGAAAATGAATTTTCAAAAATTCAAAAAAATAAATTATTACTAAAATATCAACATCAGTTAGGAATTATTTTAGCTAAACTAGAAAAACTTGAACAGGCAAGTAATCATCCAGATTTAGGTCCAGTTGGAGATGGTTTGATTAGTCTAATGGATCAAAAATTGTCAAAATTAGATGATAGATTGTATGAACTATCAACAAAAATATCAAATTCAAAAATTCAAACACCTGAAATTAAACAAGAGAAAGAAGAAATCAAGAAACAAATTTCAAAATCAATTAAAGATACATTTAATTTTGAAAAACCAAAAAATGAAAAAATAAATCCAATCACAATTCCACCGACAAAATCAAGACAATCATTTGAATTAACAACATTAACAAATATTTCAAAAACTGAACCAAAATTTCCATCATTTGAGAAAAAAGAAGTTGCAAAAATAATGCCACAGCCAAAAATATTTCAAGAGGAAATAATCAAACCTAAAGAACAGATAGTGGTAGATATTACTCAGCCTAAAATAAAAGTAGAAGATAAAATAGAAATTGTTCAATCAATAACATCAAAACCTACATTTGAAACTAAACCAGATTTACATAAAGAAGTTGCAAAAATAACAGAGCATAAAGCACTTCCAGAACCACAAGAAAAATCAAAAGTAGCAATAAGTGATGACGATATAGATGAGGATACAGATGATTTAGATAAAATCAAGAGTGATATCATGAGAGTTTTATCAAAACTTGATCAAGCAGAGGTAGAATAATTGTCTTACGATGATGCCATGGAGTCATTATCAAATGATGCGTTAAAATTAATAAAAAATAATCAGGTAATTGGACTAGGTAGCGGTAGAGCTGCAACGGCATTAGTTAAATCGCTTGCAAAATTAATCAAGTTAAAAAATTATAATATCAAAGCAATTCCGACATCATTACAAATTAAATTAATTGCAGAAAAAGCAGGAATATCACTAATAGAATCGGATCAAGTTAATCATATTGACATTGTATTTGATGGTGCAGATCAGATTGATTCTGATAAATACGTCATCAAAGGTGGAGGTGGAGCATTATTACGAGAAAATATTTTGTTTAGTCTTGCAAAAAAAGTAGTTGTAATGGCAGATAAGACAAAATTTGTTAAAAAATTTACAAGAACAGTACCAATTGAAATTCACCCATTGGCAAGAAATTCAGTAATTAATTCTATTAAAAAATTAGGAGGTGAATCTAAAATACGCTCATTGGATAGAGGATATCCATTCTTTACAGAAAATGGCAACATAATTTTAGATTGTGACTTTGGAATAATTAGTAATCCAAAAACACTAACACAAAAAATTAAACAAACAACAGGTGTTTTAGAGTCAGGAATTTTTCTAAGAAAACCAGATATAATTTACAAAGCAAACACAAACGGTAAATTTCAAATTATTTAGAAAGAACTGTTCTTGAAACATGTTTACCATGACCAAGCTTTCCAATTACTTCAAAATTCTCAGCAACTAATTCTCCTCTGACCATAGTCTTAACAGGCCAGCCTTTCAGATTTTGTCCCTCGTACACAATATAGTCAGAAAATCCACCAAATAGTTCAGAAGTTACTTTCTTCTCTTTTTTTAAATTAATCATAGTTACATCAGCATCAGAATTTTTTGCAAGTGTTCCTTTTTGCGGATACATGCCAAAAATTCGAGCGGCATTTTGGCTGGTAAATTTTACAAGCTGCTCAACAGTAATTCTATTTTGATTTACTCCGTAATTGAGTAATAGCGGTAAAGAAGTACCAATTCCAGGAAATCCAGCTAATGCACCCCAAACGTCATCACCATCTAGTTTTAGTTTAATCTGATTAGCAACATGATCAGTTCCTATCGTATCAATTTGGTTACTAGATAATGCATTCCAAACTGCCTTCTGATCATTTTCAGTTCGTATTGGAGGCATAACTTTAGCAAGATACCCGTTTTGTTTTTCATAAGATAGTGTAAGATAATGAGGACAGGTTTCTACAAAAATTTTAGTGCCAAGTTTTTTTTCTTCCTGAATTTGTAATAATGCACGCTCTGAACCAATATGGACAAAATAGATTACACAGTCATAGTCCCTTCCAAACTTAGATATTGTTTTAATTGATTTAGCTTCAAATTCAGGGGAACGACTTGATGACCATGCAGATAATCCATCTTGATTTTTTTCTTTAGCTTTTTTAATTCCACACCCACATGATTCATAATCTTCAGCATGGACAAGCACAGGGCAACCAAGTTGTGCTGCATTTTTTACAATTTTTTCAACAAGTTCATCTGTAACATTTACTTTAGATGGTATAAGATTAGAAGAATTTGGCGGCATGTCCATGTATACATGACCAACTTCACCACCAAGATTCATGTAAATTTTAAAAGATGTGATTCCCTTATCAATACAAAAATTCATTTCGTCAATTTGTTGTGGAGTAAAAATAGAAGCATGTATTGCATAATCAACATAATGATATTCTGATGCTGATTGAAGTTGTGGAGGTAAAGAATTTAAAAAAGAATTTTCCAGACGGAGCATTCTCATCATAGTTGTAACTCCACCTATTGCTGCAGCATGAGATTCAGTTCTTGCAGCCTCATTAATTGGAGAATAAACGCCATAATGAACATGAGTGTCAATTACACCTGGAATTGAAATTAATCCATTTCCATTAATTTTATGATCACATGCAGGAATATCACTAGTTAATCCCACAATTTTTCCATCATCAATTACAATATTTTTATCAATTTTTCCACTAGGTAGCATAACATGTGAATCAACAATCACAGTATCATATGTCATCAGGAAATTTTACACTATGGACTCTATTATGCGTTAAGGAATACGCTTAAGTGGATTATTCTTAAAGAAAAATAATGGAAGGTTCAGAAATAGCAAAACGAGACCATCAGAGAAATAAATCAGAAATTGTAAAATTAGTGAAAGAAATGTTTAGTCTAGAAAAATGGGGTGATCAAGAATATAAGAAAAAACTACAAGAATTAGTGGTAAAAGATGAAAAATTAGTGAAAGACGTTATTAAAAAAATTAAGTTAGAAAGAGGATTAGAATAAAATTAAATCTACTTAGAAAATGAATAAAAGCCCAATTTAGTCCACATAATTTGAGGGCCGGTGGTTTAGGGGTATAATGCTTCGTTCGCAACGAAGATGTCGAGGGTTCGATTCCCTCCCGGTCCATTTAACCAGAAACTATTATACATAAATAAAAAATAGCATCATCATGGAAGTTTTTGATGGTAAACAGGCTGCACAAGATTATATGTCAAAGCATACACTAGCATTCTCTACTCCAGAATTAACTTTAATGAGATTTGCATTTTGGTTAGGAGATTCAGTTCCAGATCCAAAAAATGATGGAAAAGGAATACCAAGAATGATGACATATTTGATAGAACAAGACTTTGAACCAGTCCTAATTGATGATGAAACATATGTCCCATCAGGTGCAGTAAAAACTTCAGCAAATGTTGGAAATGCATTCATGGAAGTAAAACAAGATGGAAAATTCTGTTCAGAATGTGGAAATACTCTTTCAATGACAGCAAAGTTTTGTCCTGAATGTGGTACAACACAAGAATAAAAAAATTATATTTTTAATTTTTATGCTTTAGCTCCGCACTTTGTGCAGAATTTTGAATTTGGTCTTAATTGAGCACCACATGATGAACATCCATTTCCAGTTTGTTGTTGTGGTGGTGCTGTTTGTCTTGGCATCAAAGATGGATCAGGAGAAGGTAAAGTTCCAACATCTCCAAATGATTCTTGTGCAGATACAATTCCAGGTGGACCTCCACCTACGGGATTACCTGCAGTTCCTGCTCTTGGTGGTGGATTCATTCCACCAGGTTGACCCATTCCGGGCATTAAACCAGGAGATTGTGTATTTCCTGGACCGCCAGAACCTTGAGATTTTTTTAATTCAAAGATCACCTTGATAGCTAAAAATTCTAATGCAGAATATGCAACTGTATAATCACCTAGTTTTTGAAAAAAGGCTTTGTCACTAATTTTACCTGCTTTGTACATATTGTTAGTGTCTAAAAATGATTCATAGTATCCTTGAGATTCATCAAACAAACTTTCTAATTTCTCAAAAAGCATTCCAAGTGTATCTACCTCACCAAATGACATATTCAGTCTCAAATTTTGGAATATTAATTACTTTAGGATGAAAAAATAAGAAAAAACGTTTTCTGTAGTAATCTATGCTAGTGCTCTATCAATCATACTTTGGTATGATTCTTTAGAAGCTGCACCTACTTGCTGGCTAACTATTTCACCTTTGTTAAGGAGAATCAAGGTTGGAATACTAAATACATTGTATTTTGAAGCCAATTCATTAGCCTCATCAACATTAACCTTGACAAATTTTACTTTGCCATCATAGTCATTTGCAAGTTCTTCAACTACTGGACCTACCATTCTACATGGACCACACCATTCGGCCCAAAAGTCTACGAATACAGGAATGTCAGAATTTATGACATCTACTTCCCAAGACTTGGTATCTGAAATTTGAGTAACTCCCATTATGTTTTTGAAATATTTATCATACCTAAAAACGTTCACCAGATTCTAAATCTTTATTTTTTAAAGAAAGATTAAATTTCATATATACTTAAATGACGTTTTGATAAAAGTGATTTATGAGTTCAGAACTTAGATTAAAAAAATTAAGAGGTTCTGGAGGCTACATTATGGCCACAGTTACAGATGAGCAACAAGTGAAAGGAAACTTAGGTGGTCCAGATTTATTTTTAGCACCAATTGGAAGATTAAATGATGATAAAATTACTAAACATTTTTGCAATACATGTGAAAAAGAATTTGAAGGTCCACCAAAAATAGAATTTGAAAATCCTAACGAGGAAGTTGCAGAAAATTTAGTTCTGGCTGAACGAGGTCAGTATATTTGTAAAGTATGTAATGCTTCAATTGCAGAATATAGAGAATTCAAAAAACCAAATGAAGGGGAAGAAGTTGGAGGTGCAAAACCATTAGACGCAAACGTTGCACCAGCAGTAGAACCTCCAACATTACCTAAAGCAGAAACCGCACCTGTAGTAGAAACCGCACCTGTAGTAGAAACCGCACCTGTAGTAGAAGTTACACAACCAAGTTCATCTGCATCAGTGAGTTCAATTGAAGGCAGAGCAGTAATAGATGAAAATGCAAACAAAGTTGGAGTTGCAAAACAAGTTGGAGTTGATGCTAATACACAATCAATGGTTTTGGTTATATCTAAAAATGATGGCACAGAAGGAAGCATTCCTTGGGCCAGTATCAAAAAAGTAGGCGAAGTGATTCTACTAGGAAAACCTGAAGAAACAGTTGTTGCTCAACCAGGAAAATGTTCGGAATGTGGATTTGTAAATAAAGATGAGTCTAAATTTTGCGAAGATTGTGGAACAAAAATTTAGTAATTAAAAAATTTAATGAATATTAGTAAGGAGATAATGTAATTGGCTAAAAAAATAACCTCAAAAGAAATAATCAAAGATATTGGAATTGTTGTTGTCGCAGTTGTAATAATGTGGATTGGAATACAAGTAGTATTTGGTACAGAGATGCTAACTTTAGAAGGAAATCAAATTAAAGTTGGAGGTCCATTTTATGTAGTTGTAAGTGGAAGTATGATTCCAGTTTTACAAGTTTATGACATAATAGTTATTCAAGGGCACGACACATTTGAAGAAGTTGAAATAGGAGATATCATAGTTTTTGATAGACCTTCAGATCATAATAGGGTAATAGTTCACAGAGTGGTATCAATAACTAATGAAGATCCTAGGACAATTAGAACACAAGGAGATGCAAATCCAGGATCCATTCCAGGAACAGACTTTCCAATTACTGAAGAAGAGTATATTGGAAAAGTTGCATACATAATTCCACAATTAGGATATGTTACACAAATTTTGCAACCTCCAACAAATTACATCATTATTGCAGTTGTAATTGGAATCATGATAATTAAACAATTTACAGGTAAGAAAAAAGATGCAGATGAACTTGTAAGTAAAGAAACATTAGAAGAATTATCAGATATTACTGAAATTGAAGCAGATTCAGAATATTCTGAAGATATAAAAAAATCAGAAATTACTGAAGAAAAAATTAAAGATTCAGAAAAATCAACTAAAAAAGATAGTTCAGATACAGAAAATAATCAATAAATTAAAAACAGCAATTAAAGAACAGAGTCTTTTGTTTTGAAAACTCTTTTGAAGTAATCAGATGGCTCATTAGGTTCTTCAACGTCATTTGTAATTCCAGCTAAATTCTTTGCCAAATTCTTCTTGTAACCTATTTGCATTTGTCGTTGAATTTGGATTCTTTGAGCCTGTGGAGAGCCTGCGCCATGCATAGATTCTGTAAGATATCCAACTGAATTTCTACCAAGTGTCATATTTTCTATTAATCTTAAAATTCTCATTCTATTTTCCACATCTACATCTTTTCTTCCAGCAAGGTATTTTTTTAACATTGGACCAGCTTCTGGATGTCTAAAATCTTGTTCTGATGGTAATGTGACCATTAATCCACCTGCAATGTCTTGTGCCAATCTACTAATTTCATATGGGAATCTAGTAACATTATGTTTACAAACTTGTGCAAGCATGTCATCATTTAGATAAACACCAGACTTCATTTTCTGCCCTTGGTGAGAAGATGCAATACCAGCTGCAAAAATTGTTTCATTAAGATGAGTCATCTCAATAATTTTATCTTTAATGTGAGAAACTTTGGGTACTCCATTATAATCTGCAATTGTTGCAGCAGCACCAATTAAGACATCACCTAATCCAGTTTTACAAACATAACTACGTCTGTGATAACAAGTAAAACGCTCAACTAACATGGATGCAAATTCAAATTCTCCATTCATAAAAATTTTATCCCAGGGGATAAACACTCGTTCTAAAACCATCAAAGCTTCTTGTCCACCAAATTTTGCATTACCGACATCAATATCACCATCCTCCATAGCTCGAGTATCACAAGATTGTCTACCGTAAATGTAAGTTAGTCCTTCAACATCTGCTGGAATTGCACCTACAATTGCCCAATCTTTGTCACTTTCAGTTAATCTAATAGTTGGCATCAAAATTATCCAATGGGAATTTATGCAGCCAGTTTGATGTGCTTTAGCTCCAGATACATAGACCCCTTTTTCATCACTGTCAACTACACGTGTGAATAAATCAGGATCATCTTGTTCAGATGGGCCCTTACTTCTATCGCCTTTTGGATCAGTCATTGCACCTCCGATTACAAGATTTTCATGTTGAACCATTTTTACAAATTCTAAGAATCGTTTATGATAATCAGTTCCATGTTTTTCATCTATTTCAAATGTAGTTGAATGTAAAGAATTCATTGCATCCATTCCAACACATCTTTGGAAACATGTACCAGTGTTTTGTCCCAATTTTCTTTGCATTTTATTTTGTAAAACTAAATCTTCTGCACTTTCTGCAATGTGCAAAAATCTATTAACTTTCAATCCAGTGATTGATGAATCAGCAGAAGCAAGTGATTCTTCACGCATTGCAAGATCATAAGTTTCAGCAACTGCATTAATTGAGGGTCTAATTATCGGATGATCTACAGGTTCTTTAACTAATTCACCAAAAAGATAAATTTTGAGATTTCTGTTTCTAAGACTTTCAATATAATCATCACCAGATCTAATTGTCTTTAAGACATTTGCCATGTATCAATTATGTCTAAGTTCTATAAATAGTCTGAATTCCTAGAATGACGATTTTACGAATAAGAAATTATTATAAGCCAATTCTGACATCTAAAATTTTGCAACCCTTTCCTTTTTCCATCACAAGTACAGGATTCATGTCTAATTCTTTGATCTCTTTAAAGTCAGAAACTAGTTGAGAAAGCCTCTGAATGCATTCAGATAATTTTGCAATATCGGATGGTTTTTCACCTCTAACACCTTGTAGAAGTTTTTGTGTTTTAATTGAGGCAATCATATCATCTGCTTCATTATCAGTTACGGGTGCAAGTTTGAAGGTAACATCCTTTAGAACTTCTACATAGATTCCACCCATTCCCAACATGATTACTGGACCAAATCCAGGCTCCAGTTTAGAACCAATGATTAACTCTTTACCTCCTTTGACCATCTCTACAATCAAAACTCCCTTTATCTCAGCATTTTTATCATATTTTTTAGCATTTTTGATAATTGTTTTGTACGCATCTTTAATTTCAGCATCACTAGTGAGATTTACTTTTACTCCACCTGCATCAGACTTGTGAATAATTTGTGGTGATGCAATTTTCATCACAACAGGATAACCAATTTTCTTTGCAGTTTTTACAGCTTCTGCTTCGTTTGTAGCAAGTGCACTAGCAGGAAGAGGTAGACCATATGCTTTGAGAACTTCTTGGCCCTCTTCCTCTAATAGATTAGGTCTTTTTTCATTTTTAACTTTATCAAAAATTTTCTGTGCTTTTGCCTTATTTACTTTAAATTTAGTGATTTTACCAGTAGGGGATTTAATCCAGTTTCTAAATCTAATCATTGCCGCAAGAGTTCGAATTGCACCTTCAGCATACGTATAGTATGGAACATCACCCTTTGCTAAAATTTCTCTATTAGTAATTCCTTCATCCAATCCCATCAAGCTAGCAAGCATTGTTTTTTTGTATTTTTTTGACATACTAACGATTACATTTGCAAGTTCATCATAATCTAAAGTTCCAGAAGGAGTACACATTGAAATGACTGAACCAACTTTTGGATGAGCAAGTACACGATCTAAAACATTATTGAATCTACTAGAATCAGCATCACCTACAATATCAACAGGGTTTCTGGAACTACCCCAAGGTGGAATAACAGCATCAATTTTTTTTCTAACAGTGTCAATATTTGCCATTTTAATATTCAGTTTAGAACATGCATCAGTTGAAATAATTGCAGGTCCACCTGCATTTGAAACAATTACAAGATCACCTGCTAATGGCAATGGTTGCTTAGAAAATGCAGTTGCATAATCAAACAGTTCTTCCATGGTGTCAACTCTAATTGCACCAGATTGTTTTAGTAACGCATCATAAATTTCATCGGAACCCATTAAAGCTCCAGTATGAGACATTGCAGCTTTTGCACCTTCAGGACTACGCCCAGATTTAAGAACAAGTACAGGTTTTTTGAGTTTTTTAGTAATATTTTTACAAACTTTAAGAAATTCTTGACCATTACCCATATCCTCAAGAT
>Ga0209035_10000586_pt1 | contig 14304 bp, 13 predicted proteins | sample MarorgKNORR_S2LV_6_FD_188220 | JGI IMG/M metagenome (GOLD analysis project Ga0209035, IMG submission 188220) | Marine microbial communities from the Southern Atlantic Ocean, analyzing organic carbon cycling - AAIW_A/KNORR_S2/LV (SPAdes) (version 2) | ecosystem: Environmental > Aquatic > Marine...
AAACCATTCAAACAAATCTTGAGCCCAATCCCAACGTGTCATATTGTCAATTGCTTCACCACCATAACCTGAATCTTGGGCGTTATGTTTACTCCATTGGTCTGGGTAATTATGCTCCCATTGACCGAGCATTCCTCGCACTTCAAACCCCTGATCTATGAATTGTTGATACCATGGGAATACTTGGTGAGGATCAACATTCCAATCCTGCATTCCCTGCACCCAATAAACGCTACCTTGGTAGTTGTTTAGCGCCTTTGAAATATGTTCTCTTTCCTCATAATAATTTGACATATACGGGTCTAGTTCTCCCATTCCGTATGTGACTGGGCCTGCAAAGAATCCCTCTACAATATCGGGACATATGTTGTCTAAATCCTCGGCATTATAGTCAACGGTGCTTGAAAAATAGTTCATGTGCATTACTTGACTTCGTGCTTCTGCGCTACCGTTTTTGTAAAGCAGTGGATGTAATCCAGTTGTTCCTGAAATTGGAACTATTGTCGCAAGGTAATCGCTACCATGTACTGCAGCTTCCCATTGAGTTGCACCCTCGTATGATTTACCATATAGGCCCACTTTTCCATTAGACCAATTTTGAGTCCCCAGCCATTCGACTGCTTGATGAATTCCCCATCCTTCACCTTCTCCACGGTAGTCAAAACAGCCGCTTGATTCCTCGGTTCCAAACACAGAAACTTGGGCAAATGCATATCCATGTGGAATGAAATTATCGTAAATAAATTCGCCCCGCCCAGCACCTACGACATTGGTTGCCCCAGACTCTGAGCCTTGTTGGCCGAATGAAAAATATGGACTGATTACTGCTATTACTGGAACTTGGTCGCCACTTTCAGTGTTGGATGGTAGCCAATATGAAAGATGTATATTTGAGGTTGAAGGCCCTGTTTCCCAAACCTGAGAAGTGTCCACTTCAAAGGTTGCCTCTTGAACTTCTAAGGCATGATGAGGCCCTGGTTGAAGGATGTAAGAATAACTATCAGTCCAATTCCAATCAAGATTGTGACGTTGCCAAATCGGCGGATACATCTCCTCTTTATCATCATCAATAGCATTGGATAAGTCTCCACCAAAACACCCTGCCATCGGCCCCAAAAGGACTAGCGAGACTAGCAGGTAGGCTATGCGCATCACTTTGCCCTGCAATGCGGCTTTCATCAATGTGATGCTAATGATTTCAACCTGTAAATTATTGAACTATTGATGGAAAGGCGTTACATGCCCGTATTAGTGACAGGGGCTGCTGGTTTCATCGGCAGCCACGTAGTAGCGCAATTATTGCAGTCCGGGGCACAAGTTCGCGCCACTGTTCGCAACCCAAAAAATGCTATATTTCTTAATTCACTTCCAGTTGCAAACGGCGCATCGCTTCAAATCGTTGCAATGGATCTACTCGATTTTGCTAGTGTTCGCAGTGCAGTTTCTGATTGTAAAGATGTGATTCATTGTGCTGCTTCACTCCCAATTGGAGCGAAAGACGCTCAGAAAGATATTGTAGACCCCAGTATTGAAGGAACTAGTAATTTGGTGAAAGCATTACAACAAGCGGGTGTTGTTGAAAGAATAATTCACACTTCTTCTGTCGCCGCCATTAGAAGTACCTCGCATAAAAACGGAACAATCTTTTCTATCGCTGATTGGTGCGACGATGCGACTGTCAAATCCAACCCATATGGACTTGCTAAAGCGGGTGCTGAGAAGGTAATGCGTCAGTGGGTAGAAAGTCAGGATACAAAATCAAAGCCGAGACTAATAACCATCCACCCCTCTATTGTATTCGGACCAATATTGTCTGCAAGACATAAGATCGGTTCGATGTCGATTCTACAACATTTTTATTCCGGTCCACCATTCGTTTTGAAAATTAATATCAATTTTGTTGATGTTAGAGATGTTGCAAAGGCCCATGTCAGTGCACTGACTAATGGCCAGGATGGTGAACGCTATCTCATCCATAAGCGAGGTATGTGGATGCATGAGATCGGTGCGGAGTTGTGCAAATTAAAACCAGAGAGAAAATGGGCCACCAGAAAATTACCTTCGATTATTGCTTACTTGATGACCGTTTTCCACCCCAAACTTTCCATTAGACAATTACGAGTAAACCTGGGTGTGCAAATCGGATTGGATGTTGGTAATGTTGAACAGGAACTTGATTTTGTTTTTACTGATTACCAACAAACCCTCGTAGATTCAATAGACTCTATTAGCCAATAATACTGGCCATTTGGCCGCAAGGATTGAGGACAAAGAGCCGCTGGCCTGTATCATGGAAGCGCCACAGGTGTGGGGAAAGCGATGGCAAGAGAGTACTTTGCCAATGGCTAGACGCTACATGGAAGTGGCATGCCGCAAACAAAGTTTAGTCTGTTTGGCAGCCGATAGGTCAACCATGGCTGGCCTCAATCAATTGATTGACGAGGTTGGTCAACACATTGCAGCATTGAAAACTCATGTCGACTTAGTCGACGATTGGACTGCTGATTCTTGGGCGGCATTCTGTGCAAAAGCCGAAGCAGCAGACTTGATAATTTTTGAAGATAGAAAGTTCGCAGATATTGGAAAGATCTCTAGAAATCAGATGGCCGGTGTTTATGATATCCGTTCTTGGTCTGATTTGGTCACCGCCCATCTAATCTCTGGACCTGATATCGTTGATGGACTTCAAGCCGGATGGGCTGATGTCAATCGACAGGGCGGAGTCTTGTTATTGGCGCAAATGTCTTCTCGGGGCAATTTACTAAATCCCCAATATACCGCTCAAGTGGTTGAGAAAGGAAAAGCACATGATGGAGTATTCGGTTTCATCGGCAATGGCTCTAGGCCAGATGAATTGCGGGAGTTACGCAAGACTGTTGGTGAGGCAAAAATGATCTGGACACCAGGTGTTAACCTTGCCGTTGGTGATGGTGATATGGGTCAGCGCTATGGCGATCCTGCACAAGCAGTCGATGCTGGCTCAGACTGTATTATTGTCGGCTCAGGTATTCACATGGCAGATAACCCGTCACAACAAGCGGCAAAATATGCTGAGGTTTCTTGGCATGCATTACTAAACCGCTGAATTGCAAACGTTGAATTGTTAGGATATACTGCAATTACTTGAGCCCAAATGAATCTTACAGATTTTGTTCTGATTATACTCTCATTAGCGGTGCCATTGGCCGTTATTTGGTGGGCAGTTAGGTCTCACCGCTTGATAAATAAAAAAATTCAACGGGGAGATATTTCAATTCTCAGCGATTCGGGAGTTAAAATTAAGCGTATTACTCAGGGACCCCCTGGTACACAAATTTATGATGATGCAACATTGGTTTATTCTCAACAAAGAAAGTTTTGATACCATTTCAACCTTCATGTTGAATACAAATGCTCGCTTGGTTGGTTCATGGAGGAGCGGATTGAGAGTTGGAAACCTCATCTACTCGGATTCATATTACCAATTGTAACAATCGCTGGATTATTACAAGGCGGATGGTGGTCTGCGAGTGGAATAATTTGGGGGTTGGTTATTGGCCCAATCTTGGACCTGTTATCTCCCGAAGGCATACCGAGAAGAAAGAGTGAAGTTTCTTCTGTCCCATGGAACATCTTACTTTTCGGCCATAGTATTGCCGCGGTTTCTGCATTATCTGCCCTAATGTACCGGGCGCAATTAGATGGATTGATCGATACAACAATTGTAGGTGCAATCTCGGTTGGACTTGTTAGTGGTATTTCAGCGATTATCAATGCGCATGAGCAGGGACATCGAAGAAAGGGGTCGATGATTTGGCGAATGGGGCGGCTCAATTTGTTGTGGGTGATGTATATGCATTTTACAACCGAACATAATCATGGCCATCACCGCAATTATGCGACAGAATTAGACCCTGCTTCTTCACCTAAAGGCAGAGGGTTGTGGACTCAAATTATCAAAACGATTCCCCTTCAGTTTATTGCGGCATGGAAAACTCATTCTAATAAGGGGCGTAAAGGATTCAAAAATCCAATATTGCATGGTTTAATGATTCAAATTTCCTTTGTCATAGGGCTTTACTATGGACTTGGGCTTGATGCAGTATTGGCATTCTTGCTTTCTGCCGCAGTTGCAATAATTTTACTAGAGTTTGTCAATTATTTACAACACTATGGTCTTCGCGCAGTGGTTGGAGAAAAACAAACGATTGCGCATTCTTGGGAGAGTAGAAAACTGTGGTCTCGGTGGACTCTTTTGGAGTTGCCTCTACATCCCGCACATCATCTAAAAGCCAGTGACCCAATGTGGAATCTGCGCGCTCAGGAGGGCTCTCCACAACTGCCCTTTGGCTACTATGTGTGTTTTTGGTTAGCAGTTATTCCACCGCTATGGAAAAATGTGATGGACAAAAGAGTTCCTTAACTGAAAATCAAAAGAGCGGAGAGTTCATCATAATTGTTTGATAATACCAATAGCCACCTGCACCTGCTAATAGCGCTATCAACAATAGCATTTTCTTCAGACCCTTTATCTTACGTTTTGGCTTGTTGGCAGCCTCTTCAACCACCAATAATGGCAGTTCCAATGGAGGTAATGTCAAGGCTGGTAATGTTCCATCTTCGTTTGGCATTGGTAGGGGCGGTAATCCTGGTAAAGGCATTGGCCCAGAATCTTCTTCTGGCTTGATGCGATCTTCAGGATATAAACTATCCAAATCTGCCAGCCCTGGTGCTTGGGGAATTGGTCCGAGAACGGTTTGCCAAATCTTATCCAAATCTGCTGTGATGACTGGTTTTTGAAGCCATGCTACCGCTCCTGCTGAATATGCTGCGTCTGCTGCTAATTGCGCTTGGTGCTTTGGTGCGACAAATATGATTCGCCCTTCGCCACCGTGCTCTCTAATTTCCAAAGCAGCTAAGTGGCCATCCAATGATGGTATATCCAAAGATAAGACCACTAATTCGGGATCTAACCTAATGTATTCGTCAACCGCTTTGTCGCCATCTTCGCAAATTTCAATTTTGAATTCTTTGACCTTGAAAATATTGCTCAATCTGGTAATCGACATTGGGTTATTATCGACGATAAGGACGGTCGGAGTTGATTCTCCCTCTGCCTCGGTCACATACGCCATATTACTCACGCCACCATTCTTGCACATCAAACATGCGATGAAAATTGTTCATTCCTCTTCTTCTTGCGACCCGCTCAAATCTTCCACCGGCCCTTGTTGTGGATTTGCAAATGTGTCTCTCATCGCTTCCGATTGATTTTTTTCTTCTTGCATTTTCCTGTGTAGTGCTGGTGCTTTCATAAATTGTAATTGTAGTTCCGAAACTATCCCATTCAACAATGATGTTTCGACGGCTTGTAGATTTCCTTTGGTCTTCTTCTGCAACATTGTCAATAAGTCAATGGCCTCTTTAGCTTCAGACATATTGTAATGTACATTACCTTCTGTATCTGGTAATTGGCCCATTTGCAATAGTGCTGAGCGTTGGAATAGGTGTACTAATTGAAAAAATCGAGCCGTTTCGTCGTCGTGAAATATCTCCGCCATGATTACTCCTTTGCATAGGAGGTTTTTGTCCTCATCGCTTTTGCAGATTCAATTATTTATTCAAATAACTGGTCGAGAAGCCATTTTGGTTCAAATTGTAATAGGTCATCATAACCTTGTCCAGTGCCCGCGAAAACGATTGGGCGTCCTGTTGCGAAGGCGATAGAAAGTCCTGCTCCCCCTTTGGCATCGGTATCCATTTTTGTTAATACTGCGCCATCAAACTTCATTATTTCTTGGAACATCTTGGCTTGATCGACTGCATCATTGCCTGCCAAAGCATCCCCTACGAATAGAGTCAGGTGAGGGTTTGCAATTCTCCTAACTTTGTTCAATTCTTTCATTAAATTTGTTTTATTGTGCATTCTTCCTGCTGTATCAACCAATACGACGTCGATGTTTTTTGCCTTTGCAGAATCTATGGCGTCTCGAATCACCGCAGCGGCATCACCGCCGCGTTGGCTGGAGATACAACGGATACCCAGGGTTTCGCAATGTGATTCTAATTGTTGGATTGCACCTGCCCTAAAGGTGTCCCCTGCTGCTGCAATAACAGATAGGCCACGTGATTGTAATCTGTGAGCAATCTTTGCCGCCGTAGTTGTTTTTCCGGTTCCATTGACCCCAACCATCATTATGACGACTGGTAAATCTCCCTTATCTACATAGGATTGGACTGTGGCATCGAAATCCCAATAGCCAGCGGAAAGTAAATTGTTTAGGGCGCGTTTAAGAGATGCTTCGAGAACCTTGGAAAGGTCTGCTCCTTTGCGTAATCTCGCCCCGACCAATGTGTTGCGCAAAGCATCTATTACCGCTGTAACTGCATCTGATGAAATATCAGACTCTAGTAATACCCACTCTAATTCCTCTAGCAGGGTATCAAGGCCATCTCCTGATTTGATTACCCTTCCACCTTGCTCAACTACACCGCCACCGAGTTCAACTTCGACTTTACCGCCGAATTCTGTTTCGATAATTGCTGATTTGGAAGAACCTTTTGGTGCTGATTCGACACTGACCAGTTTTCTCCCAGTCGTAGTTCTCATCATAGACAAATCAACGCGTGAACCCTGTGGGCGTGCTTGTTCAACTCCACCGCGCTTCTTGATTTGCTTTTTTCGGGCTTTTTCGGCTTTTGCTGCAACCTTTTTTTCTCGCTCAAGTAATTTTCTTTGAGCCTTGGTCAATTCAACTGGTAGAGTAATCTCTTCTTCTTCATCGAAATCGTCCCAGTCATCTTCCTCATCTTTTGTTTCACTAACAACTTCTTCATCAAGGTCGTCCCAGTCATCATCTTGTTGATTTGTTACTTCCTCAACCGGTTCCGGTTGTGGTGTTTGAGTTTGTTGTGCATTTTGTAGTGCTTGCTGAGCTTCGTCTGATTCTGCCGCGGCGGATAATGCCTCTGTATCAGTAACCTCGGCTACTTTTCTGAATCTATCAAATAATCCCATGCAAATACCTCAATCATCTAGTGTCAATTCATTGCCAAACATTCCACTGCGGCGTTTTCCACTGCGGCGGGTTGCTTGTTCGGATTGTTGTTCCTCTACATCCTGTTCTGTTGTTGGCACCAAGGCATTAGAGGCCTTGGCAGGTAATTTGTTTTCACTCGGCTGCGATTTAATAGCCATCGCGACCTCGTTAAATTGCTCTGCCGCCTCTCCGATTTTCACCTCTAGGGCTTGGGCTTGAACCTGTAAATCGTTACGCAATTGGATGATGTCATCTTTGCGCTGTTGAGTAATTTCAATTGCTTGACTCCACGGTTTTTCTCCGAAGATGCCGCTGCCCAAATCAATCATCGCTAAGCCTTCTTGTTGCCCTTCGTGCTTGTATGGAAGTGTAACTCCTGAACCAATTGAAAAATGGGCGCCAGCACTTCCTTTGGTTCCAACTTGAACTAATTCAGTGAGTGTTGCTAGAGTGATGGTATGTTCTTTAATGACTTCTTCGACTTTGCCGATCTGCTTTTCTACTTCGTCAAAACTAGCCTTAGTTACCTCGACGATGCGAGCTAAATTTTGCAATTCTTCCCTCGTTGCCATCTTCGCTCATCCCCTCGTAGACCGCCGGGGTTGAAAAACCGGCGCGGCCGGACAACCTCACTCTTCTTCGGATGCGATTGGTCCACCTGCCGCTGCAATTTGCTCGCGGAAGTGGTCTAAAATGCGTGATTCCTTGGATGTTCTTGGATCAATTTCTGCGACTGATTCAATGGTGATTGAACGGCGGTTTGCTTTGTGGCGTGAACCCATAATTGAATACGCGCGATGTTCAGCATCAGCTTCATCGTTTGCTGCTATATCAATTGAGAATCCTTGGCGCATGCGTCCGAAAGGGGCGATTCCTGAAATTCGATAGGCCTTCATCAAATGGGGCGACTCGCAATCCCGTCTTAAGCGCTATGGCGCGACTAAATGATTGAAAAGGGGCGTGGGTTTGACATGGTTTGAGGTTTTGACAAGGTTTATGCGGCCAGCGATTATACTATTGCTGATATTGCTGATGCCGCTTTCCACTGCCTTTCTAACCGATAACACAGGCTTTCCTATCGCCATGGGTGAAGGGCAAGAAATTGAGATCGTTCTTAATGAGGGATACTGGACTCAGGACAATTGGAATGAGGTCAAAAATAGTGGACTCACTCCTTTGAGAATTATTTCCCCAACAACACTATTGGTCTGGAGTAGCGTCGAAGATATTAATTTAGATTTGAATATTGAAACTAATGAAGCAAAGCAAGCACAATACAAGACTGGTTTAGATGGTTTGCAGCCTTCCACCGACACCATGCTTCGCTTGGTCTTTGAACCGAGATTACCCGGTGCAGCAGCGCAGCAGTTATCTCAACAATTGGCATTGTTTTCAATCGAAATGAGTGGTGAAGAATTATTCTTATCAAGTCCGATTCCCCAGGTTATGATCATAAAATGGGCGTACGATGACCCGCAATTCTTTTCCCAATTACTAGCGGTTGATGGTTTGCTTTGGGTTGAGCCTTTATTGGATACTTTTGCCCGAAACACACAATCTGCATCTATTCACCAAAATGGAGGACTATCTGAAAATCCTGCTTGGGATTTGGGACTGAATGGAAGTGGCGTCGTTGTTGGAGTTGCTGATTCTGGCCTTGATGCCGATCATTCTTGTTTTAGAAATGCAACTGCAGTTTCACAGTTCGGCTCCGAAGGTGAAAATGGAAGTGATGCTGAGGCTCCTGCCGGCCTTTACCATCGCAAACTACTATTGCTCAATGAAACAATAGATTCGGGAGATACTCAGGGGCATAGTGATTACCGGCACGGAACTCATGTCGCTGGCACTTTGTCTTGCTTTGATGTCTATGATTATAGAAGCGGGACTCTTCCAACTACAGGCTCTTCGCTTTCCCATGGTAGTTCTCTAGTCTTCCAAGATATTGTATCGAGTGAGGGGTGGGTCGTTCCAGATGTGGATTTGTTATTGTATGAGGCGGCCGCTAATGGCGCGGTGATTCATTCAGATTCGTGGGGGGATGATTCTGCTGAATACACTGCTCGTTCAGCTGATTTTGACGCATGGGGCAGGGAATTTCCTTGGTCGCTTGCATTTATCGCTCCGGGCAATAGTGGTGGTGAAGTCTTAGAGCCCGCCAATGCTAGAAACGTTGCTGCTATTGGGGCTTCAATTAAAAATGATCAATCGCAACGTTGGGCATCAAATGCTCATGGCCCATTGCAAGCGGATACAACTGGTATTTTCGCACTCGCAACCGGAACATCAATTCTATCGGCGAAGGCTGATGGTATTGATAATTCTTACAATGATGAATTGCGCTCATCAAGCGGCACAAGTATGGCTACACCGATGGCAGCAAGCACTGCTGCCATAATACAGCAAATGGTTGAACAGGGGTGGATTCGTGGTTCACTGGAAAACACCAATGATATTTCTATCGACCAATTACGCCCTCAATGGGTCAATAGTTCGGTAAATCTTTCTTCCAATTTGATGTTGGGTGATGGCTTCACTCCTTCTGGGCCAATGTTACGGGCTTTGATGGCGATTGCAAGTACTCCTTTGCCATTAGATGAAAGAAACGCCGGAAATGGAGGTGAGGATTTGAGAAATCCATATGACGGGTTTGGCCGTCTAAATTTATCTCAGTTAGTTGATTTTGAACAATTGGAAAATATGATTTCCGATGGCAATGTTTCTCCGGCTAGTGATGTTTGGATCCACGATTCCTATCGTTTAGAACAATTACAACCTATGCAGTTATTATCACAAAGAAATGGAAACTTTACCCCGTTAGAAAATTTAGCTAATAATCCCTGGAATGGGAGCGGGGCCGTAGGTCCGTTCCTCTCGAGTGGAGAAGTTTGGACAACGCGGCTTTCAATTGAGCAAAATCAACCATTGGATGTTACAATGGCATTCCCTGCATCGCCGGAACCTTATCTAGTCGATGACATGTTGCTAGTTGTACGTCTCTCAAATGGGCAAGTCGCTATCTCGGGTAAAACAAATACTGATGGCGCTAATACCTTGTTTTACGAAAGCGTTGTTAATTACTCAAATAACAATTCATTTCCATCAAGCAATGAAACCACTGTGAAAATTCATTTGGATGCTATTGACTTAAGTGAAATTGAATGGGTCGAAATTGAGGTTCGTGCCCGCTATATCTCGCCTGGAAACTTACCGGGAACCGTCGGCATTGATGGGGATGAAAATGGTTTTTCTATCGCTGCCAAAGGAGTACAGAGAGATTATGACGGGTGGGTAGATAGTGATGGCGATGGTATTGAAAATGTACTAGATCTCTGCCCAATTGAAAATGCAAGTGGTTTCGATTTGAATTCGGACGGGTGTATTGATGATTCAGATGGAGACACAATAACTGACGATATTGACTTGTGCGGAGATGAGGATGCAAGTGGTTTCGATTTGGATTCGGATGGGTGTATTGATGATTCGGATGCGGATTCAGTAAAGGATAATGTAGATCTCTGCTATACAGAAATACTCAACAGTAGCTGGCCTATAATGGAAAATGGCTGCAGGCCAACAGATAATACGCCGCAAATTACTATCATCTCTGAATTAGAAAATGGTAGTGTTTGGGAAGATGTGATGTTAGTTAGATGGCTAGCAGAAGACAGTGATGGAGACCAATTGACAACCGGCGTTAAAATCATGATAACACATAATGATTCGAATGAGAGTTCTTCGGAATTAGTTCGATGTATTCCGGGGATGAGAGGGGATGATTCAAATGAGTTCTTTTGTATCTGGGTGATTCCAACTGATCTCCCTTCATACGACATTAATGGACAACGGTTACACCTAGAATTCTTTGTACAAAGTTCAAATAAATCTCCAGAGGCGAATAATGAGTTAATAACAAAAAGTAGTCAAAATGTATTCACTTCATCATGGGATAACTCCTCAATAGATGATGACAACTCTTTGATTTTAAATAAAGAAGAAATTGCCAAACAAAAGAGAGTTCTAATGTTGGCAATTATAGGATTGGTTGGTGGGTTGGTTGGCGCGTTATTGGTCGCTAAGAAATTTCTGCGCGGAGATTTTAATAAGAACTATTCCGATATAACTGAGAAAGAATGGGTTGCTGCTGAAAGTGATGGGGAATAGTTTTTATTTTCGTTGCACTGAGGGGCTTTTTTTGCTTACTTATGCTGATATCACCCCTTTTTAGCGAAGGTGAACCTTGAAGGGTAGTGGCATCCTCGGCGGTTTGTCCGCAACGCGGAAGGTGAATAAAATGGGAGAAAGACTCTACGTAGGAATCGATTTGGGAACATATCAATCAACAATCGCGTCAAGTGCTGGTGCAAGCCATACAATTGAAACTGTTGTTGGACGACCGAAAGACCCTATTGCTCGTAACTTCCTCGGGCGAGATGTTCTTTTCGGTAATGATGCTTTGAAAAACAAGTTGGCCTGTAATATATACCGCCCAATGGCTGCTGGAGTTGCTCAAGATGATGATGCAAACCTTGCTGCTGCAAAGGCGTTTGTTTCCCACCTATTGGAAACTGTAGATCCAGAAGAATTCGATGAGGTTTTCGGAGTAATTTGCTCACCATCTCACGTTTCATTCACTGACAAGTCCAACCTAGTTGCAACACTTCGCGGACAAGTAAATGCCATAATGGTAGTTACTGAGCCATTCGCTACAGCATTCGGAATTGAAGAAATCGCTAGTTCTATCGTAGTAGATATTGGCGCTGGAACAACTGACATCGCACGTATTTACGGAACATTCCCAACCGAAGAAGACCAAATTACTCTTCAAGAAGCTGGAGATTGGTTGGATGAGGCACTAATGGACCTGATCCGAAAGAAATACACTGGCGCTCAAGTAACCAAGGATATGGTTCGCCGTTGGAAAGAGGAAGTTTCCTATGTAGGCGGAGACACTCGTGAAGCAATTGTTGAACTTTCAGTTGAAGGTAAGAAGCAAGTGGTAGACATTGGAGACCTAGTTCAAGAAGCATGTGAATCAATTATTCCAAAGATTGGAAACGGTATCAAGCAAATCGTTGCTGGTGCAGACCCTGAATATCAACCAGTTCTTCGTAACAATGTCATCATCTCTGGTGGCGGCTCTCTAATCGAAGGATTAGCTGCTCGCGTTGCTGACGAAATCTCCGATATTGGTGATGTAAATGTCTGGTGTGTTGAAGAACCAATTGACAAGGTTGCTACTGGTGCTCTAGCACTGGCTCAGCAAATGCCTGATGAAATGTTCACATCAATCAACTAAATTTGATAGGTTGAATAGGTTACAAGGGGTATCAAACTCCCCTCCTAAGGCCTGTTTCTATTGGCAAAGTTCAAGAGTGGTTGAGCGGCGATTGCCCATTGTATGACGCTAGGAACTTCAACAGCGGGTGGCATCGGACGAATTAGTGATGCTTCAGGAGATGAACGAGCGGTGCTCGAAGGGATGCTTCGCGGCTATCCTCAAGACCAATTGGTGGAAGAGGTTCTCATCGCTTGGCAAGAACTAGCTGGACGCAATGATGAGTTGGTTTCTGTAAAGCAAAGAATCCGAGTTTTAGAACTTGATTTGGCGGAAAGAGAAGATTTGGTTGCGCCGGAAGTTGCGCGACTAAATGATGCGGAGTCTTCTCTTCAGGAATTTGAAGCAAAGAATGTTCACCTATCACGAGTACTCGCCGACACCCAGGCGGAATTAGCAAGTCAACAATCTTCACTTTCACAGAAGGAAAGAGAATCTATGGAGACGGAAGTTAGCCAATTACGAAACTTGTCGAATGAGCAAGACGAAGTGATTGGTGAAATGGAAGGGCGTATTTCTCAAATGGTTGAAGCTTTGGAAAGAGCTGCTGAGGCCGGCTTGACTTCAGTTACTGCGGACGAAGTTCGTTCATTGAAATCACAACTTGATGATATGGCTGGAAAATATGGTGTAGAGACTGCTGCAAACACGGCTCTAGAAGAAGAACGTCAACGGCTAAGAGATATCGCAGATCGCTTGCGCGGATTGCTTGATGCTAGAGATTCAAGGTTGGCTGAATTAGAAGAACAACTCGAGAGAGTAATGCAAGGACCTCGTTCGGTTTCTGCTGAACACGATTATTTAGTTGAGCAAATTGAGGAATTGAAGAGAAGGTTATTGGAAAGAAATCGAGAATATGAATCTTTGAGAAGGAGAGAACGTCGCCTCCATAGTGATGTCTTTGATAGAGATGAGAGAATCCAACAGATGACTTTGACGATTGCGGACTTTGAGTCTGCACTCGGCGACCGTACTGCAGAATTCAGAGAATTAGAAACACAGAACGAAGCTATGATGTCTGAACTTGATTCTGCTAAGCGGGGCGAACGTACTAGAGAAGTTGTTGGGCGCGTTTTCGCAGATTCCCTCTCACTTGTTCGTGAACAAGATGCTCGTGATGCTAAGAGAGAGGCGTATGCTAATTCACCGAATGTTGAAAGAACACTATCAACTCCTGAAACCGATGATATGGCGCATCTTGCAAAAGGTGGACGCGTTGAACTTGGTGTTGATGAAACTGTAATCGAAGAAGGAATCGATGTTGATGGCCCTCGCCCTCCTAGCCCTGGTGGTTCAGGAGACCCTGTTCTCTACGAGGACGAGGATTGAGATGGACTTTTTGTCTTTGATTTATGCAGTTAGTGTTGGAATTGGTTTGTCTGCGGCCTGTGGATTCCGTATTTTTTTACCACCAGCGATGATGAGCCTTGCTGCTAATCTCGATTGGATGGAATTAGATGGGCAATTTGCAATGTTAGACAGTTGGAGTGCTTTTGCCATTTTATCTGCAGCAGTTGCATTTGAAATCGGTGGTTACTTTATTCCATGGATTGATAATTTACTTGATGTTGTTGCCACTCCAACAGCAGCACTTGCTGGCGTTTTTGTATCCGCATCCATGCTCGGTGATTTTGATCCGATGTTACAATGGTCTGTTGCTTTAATCGCCGGAGGTGGTGCTGCAGGCACTGTGCAAATAGGAACTGTTGCCACTAGAGCTGCATCTACTGGAACTACTGGTGGGCTAGCAAACCCGCTAATTGCAATCTTTGAAGCGATAGCGGCCGTAGTTCTAACCATACTTGCATTATTATCTCCAATAATAGGGGTAATTGTCCTTATTGCAGTGTTCTATTTTTTATTCAAAATGGTTGGGAATTTGAAACAGAAAAAGGCTCAAACTCAGACCGTGTAAATCTTGTAGTCATATTCGTGGGTAGCGTCTGT
>Ga0209035_10000587_pt1 | contig 14303 bp, 14 predicted proteins | sample MarorgKNORR_S2LV_6_FD_188220 | JGI IMG/M metagenome (GOLD analysis project Ga0209035, IMG submission 188220) | Marine microbial communities from the Southern Atlantic Ocean, analyzing organic carbon cycling - AAIW_A/KNORR_S2/LV (SPAdes) (version 2) | ecosystem: Environmental > Aquatic > Marine...
ACCAGCATCAAAAGTAAAAGAAAATATAGCAAGTGTTCTTTTAGAGGAAGGCTATATTAAATCTTTTAAAGTTGAAGATTTAGATAATAATAAAAAAGTTTTAATAGTAGAGCTAAAATATTTTGAGGGAAAACCAGTTATTGAGGTTATAGATAGAGTTAGCAGGCCTGGCTTAAGAATCTACAAGGATAATAGCCAAATACCAAGAGTTATGGGTGGTTTAGGTATAGCAGTTGTTTCTACGTCTAATGGAATTATGAGCGATAGAAAAGCTCGAAAAGAAGGACATGGTGGTGAAATCCTATGTGTAGTTGCTTAATAAATTTATTGTAGATATGTCAAGAATAGCTAAACAACCCGTCAATTATCCTGATTCAGTAGAAGTTTCAGTTAAGGATGATAATGTACTTTCTATTAGAGGTGCAAATGGTGATATGGAATTAACTCTTATTAGTGCAGTTAATGTAGATTTTGATAAGGAATCTTTAACGGTTAAGCCAACATCAAGTTCAAAGTTTGCAAGATCGGCTGCAGGTACCTTTAGAAGTTTAATTAATAATATGGTTATAGGCGTCACAGAAGGATTTGTTAAAGAGTTAGAATTAGTTGGCGTTGGATATAGAGCAAAAATGGAAGGCAGTAAGTTAAATTTAACATTAGGCTTCTCTCATCCTGTTTCTTATGAAATTCCAGAAGGGATTGAAGTAACTACTCCAACTCAAACAGAAATCAGTATAAAAGGTGTTGATAAGCAAAAAGTAGGTCAAGTTGCAGCTGAACTAAGATCAATAAGACCTCCAGAGCCTTATAAGGGAAAGGGAGTAAGATATAAAGATGAACAAATTACTCTTAAAGAAACTAAGAAGCAAGTATAACCATTAGGAAAGATTGTGATTTCAAAATTAAAAAGAAGAAAAAGAAGATTAAAGAAGACTAGATCTAAGATTAAGCAGTTGAAAGTAAACAGGTTGAGTGTTTATAGATCCTCTAACCATATTTATGCCCAAATTACTTCACCATTGGATAATACAGTTATTGTCTCTTCTTCAACTTTAGAGGCGGATGTAAAAACCTCACTTAAAGATAGTTCCACAGGCAATATAAATGCAGCAAAAGTTGTTGGCGAATCAATAGCAAAAAAAGCTAAGAAAGCAAAAGTTGAAGTTGTTGCTTTTGATAGGTCAGGGTATTTATATCATGGAAGAATTAAAGCTCTTGCTGAATCAGCTAGAGAAAATGGACTTCAATTCTAAAGGTAATTTATATGAATATGGATAGACAAACAGATGATTTAATAGAAAAATTAGTTGCGGTTAATAGAGTAGCTAAAGTAGTAAAAGGTGGAAGACAATTTGGGTTTGCTGCTATAACAGTAGTTGGTAATGGAAATGGAAAAATAGGTATGGGGTATGGTAAAGCAAAAGAGGTTCCTTTAGCGATTCAGAAAGCAATGCAAGCTGCCAGGAAGGATCTTCATTCTGTAGCTCTAAATAAAGAAACTATTTTTTATGCTGTAAATGGCAATCATGGGGCTTCTAAAGTTTATATGCAACCTGCAGCAGATGGAACAGGTATTATTGCTGGTGGTGCTATGAGGGCAGTATTTGAAGCTGTTGGAGTTAGTAATATTTTAGCAAAAAGTTATGGATCCAGAAATCCAATAAACTTAGTTAGAGCTACAATTAATGCACTTGATAGTATTAGGTCTCCAAGAAGAATTGCTAAAAGAAGAGGCATTGAAGTATCAAAAATATATAGTTAATTTAATGAATAAAAAAGTAAAAAAATTGAGAGTTAAGTTAGTCAGAAGTCGTTTTGGTAGGATTAAAAAACATAAAGCTTCGATAGCAGGCATAGGACTAAGAAAAATCAATCAAGTTGTTGAAATTGAAGCCACTCCTGAGAATCTAGGGATGGTCAATAAGATTAATTATTTAGTTGAAGTTGAGGAGATTTAGCAATGAGACTCAATACATTAAAACCCAATAAGGGTAGCAGACCTGTTAAACAGAGAAAGGGCAAAGGGCATGCTTCAGGTTTAGGAAAAACATCTGGAAGGGGTCATAAAGGACAAAAAGCAAGATCAGGTGGTTATCATAAAGTAGGATTTGAAGGTGGGCAAATGCCACTGCAAAGAAGAGTGCCAAAAAGAGGGTTTAGATCAAGAACAAAAAATTATACTCATGAGATAAACCTGAATCATCTTTCTTCTTTGGAAGCTGATATTATTGATATTGAAGTTCTTAAGAATGCGAATATTGTTCCACGATTTATTCAATATATAAAAGTTATTGCAACAGGGGATATTAAAAAACCAATAACGGTTCAAGGCTTTTCATATTCTGCGAATGCTAGAAAAGCTATTGAAGAGGCTGGTGGAGAAATAAGAGATTAGTTATGGCAACTAATTCAAATTCTATCTTAGGAGAAATGACTCGGTTCGTTGAGTTACGCCAAAGACTTTTATTTTTGATTGGTGCACTGATTGTATATAGGGTAGGAACTTATATACCAGTTCCAGGAATAGATCCAAATGCCCTGGAAAACTTTTTTCAGGAACAGTCAGGAACAATTCTAAGTATGTTTAATATGTTTTCTGGCGGCGCTCTTGAAAGACTTAGTATTTTTGCTTTAGGTATTTTTCCATATATTTCATGCTCTATTGTTATGCAAATGGCTAGTGTCACAGTGCCATCATTAAAGGAATTAAAAAAAGAAGGTGAGTCAGGTAGAAGAAAAATTACACAATATACTAGGTATGGAACAGTTTTCTTAGCTTCTTTCCAGTCTATAGGCGCTTCAATTGCTTTACAAAATCAAGGTGTAGTAGTTAATCCTGGTTTTAATTTTTTATTTACGGCATGCGTTACCTTAGTTACAGGAACAATGTTTTTGATGTGGCTGGGTGAACAAATTACTGAAAGAGGCATTGGTAATGGTATATCAATGATCATTTTAGCGAGTATCATTTCAGGACTTCCATCAGCTATAGGTGGGACTTTAGAGTTAGCAAATACTGGTGAAATCTCTTCTGCATTGGTTTTAGCACTATTAATTCTTATTCTAGCAGTTACAAGTTTTGTTGTTTATATAGAAAGAGGCCAAAGAAGGATACCTGTTAATTACGCAAAACGTCAGCAAGGAAGGAAGCTTTTGCAAAGTCAATCAACTCATTTACCTTTCAAGATCAATATGGCAGGTGTTATCCCTCCAATTTTTGCATCAAGTATTATTCTATTCCCAGCCACTATTGCGAGTTGGTTTGGTACCTCAGAGGGATTCGATTGGCTTCAAGATATTGCAGCTCAATTGTCTCCAGGACAGCCGGTTTATATACTTCTGTACGCATCATTAATAATGTTCTTTTGTTTTTTTTATACCGCCTTAGTATTTGATTCGAAAGACACGGCAGAAAATTTACAGAAATCAGGTGCATTTATGCCTGGTATTAGGCCAGGACATCAAACTGCTCAATATATAGATAAAGTGCTAACAAGGTTAACATTTTGGGGAGGATTGTATATAGTGCTTGTCTGCTTGATACCAGAACTTATGATATTACAGTTTAATGTACCGTTTTATTTTGGAGGAACATCATTATTAATTATTGTGGTAGTAACAATGGATTTTATGGCACAAATGCAGGCATTAATGATGTCAAAACAGTATGAAGGACTTCTTAAGAAAGCCAATCTAAAAGGATATGGCAAAAAGTAGTTAAACAAGATAGAGATTAGTAAAGTTTATGAAAGTAAGAGCGTCAGTAAAGAAAATATGTCGAAACTGCAAAGTTATTCGGAGAAAAGGTGTTGTTCGAGTTATTTGTAAAGACCCTAGACATAAACAGAGGCAAGGATAAATTATGGCTAGAATAGCGGGAGTAAATATACCAGATAACAAGCATGTTAGAGTGTCGCTTACTTATATTTATGGTATTGGTAATACATTATCCAGTCATCTTTGTGACAGTGTAGGAATATCTGGAGATACAAATGTTAGCGAGCTCTCTGAGCAAGAGTTAGAGAGTTTAAGAACAGAGATTTCTAATTTAGTAGTTGAAGGCGACCTAAGAAGAGAAACGTCTACTAATATTAAAAGACTTATGGATCTTGGGTGCTATAGAGGCATTAGACATAGAAAAGGGCTACCTGTTAGAGGTCAAAAAAGTAAAACGAACGCTAGAACAAGAAAAGGGCCTAAAAAACCCATGAGAGCATAATCACAGGATAAGTTATGGTTACAGCAAAAAAGAAAAAAGGAAAAAAATCTGTTGCAGAAGGGGTGGCTCATATACATGCTACTTTCAATAATACAATTATTACTATTACAGATAGAGCGGGCAATACAATATCTTGGGCTACAGCTGGTGGTTCAGGATTTAGAGGCTCCAGAAAAAGTACACCTTTTGCAGCTCAGGTAGCAGCTGAAAAAGCAGGAGCTAAAGCACAAGAATTTGGTTTGAAAAATATAGATGTGAAAGTAAAAGGACCAGGACCAGGTAGAGATTCAGCATTGAGAGCACTTAATGGATTAGGACTTAAAATAACGAGTATAGAGGATGTAACACCACTTCCGCATAATGGGTGTAGACCACCTAAACAAAGAAGAGTTTAAGGAAAATAAAATGGCAAGATATTTAGGACCTAAATGTAAACTATCAAGAAGAGAAGGAACAGATCTTTTTCTAAAGAGTGGTATTAAGCCACTTGAGAATAAATGCAAGCTGAATACTATTCCTGGTTCAAAAGTTGGCTCAAGAAGGGAAAGACTATCTAATTATGGTATTCAGTTAAGAGAGAAGCAGAAATTAAAAAGAATGTATGGTGTATTAGAAAAACAATTTAGAAATTACTTCAAAAAAGCATCAAAAATAAAAGGATCTACAGGAGAGAATTTATTGACACTTCTTGAGTGCCGTCTAGATAATATGGTTTATAGAATGGGTTTTGCAGTAACAAGAGCTGAAGCAAGACAGTTAGTGAGCCATAAATCAATTTCAGTCAATGGCTCAGTGTTGAATATTCCTTCTTATCAGGTTTCAGCAGACGATGAGATTTCAATTAGCGAGAAAGCAAAGGATCAACTTAGAGTCAAGAATGCAATGAATATAGCTACACAATTAGGAATCAGCGAATGGTTATCCGTTGATGAAAAGAAACTTTTAGGAATAGTAAAATCGATACCAGAAAGAGAAGATATTCTTCCTGATATAAATGAAAATCTTGTGGTTGAGTTTTACTCTAAATAATTAAGAGGGAGTACATAGAATGAATGAAGAAGTAACAGCGGTAGAAGAAGAAGTTATTGAGAAAGAGGAGATCGTTTTAGATTTGCTTAATCCTTTGGTTATAAAACTAGAATCTCAAAGAGAGCTTCAATCTAAAGTATCAATAGAACCATTTGAAAGAGGTTTTGGCTATACATTAGGTAATGCCATGCGTAGAGTTCTCTTATCAAGTTTGCCAGGTTATGCGATAACTGAGGTTCAAATAGATGGAGTTTTACATGAGTATACAACTATTGATGGTGTCCAAGAAGATGTAGTAGAGATACTTCTAAATTTAAAAAATATAGCTATTAATCTTAATGGAAGAGATTCTGCAGATTTTGTAATTAGTAAAAAAGGTCCAGGTGAAGTAACAGCTGCAGACATACAAGTGGATACAGATACAGAAATTATTAATCCAGAACATCATATAGCAACTATAAGCTCTAAAAAAGAACTTAAGATGCAGCTAAAAATTGAAAAAGGTACTGGTTACAGACCTGTTGCGAGACAAACAAAAGAAAGTGATTTAACTATTGGGCTGCTTAAATTGGATGCATCTTTTAGTCCAATTAAAACTGTGACTTATTCTGTTGAATCAGCTCGTGTTGAAAATAGAACAGACTTAGATAAGCTAATAGTTGATTTAGAAACTGATGGAACAATTCAACCAGAGAGTGCAATTAAATATGCTGGAGCTATCCTTCAAAATCAATTGAGTATATTTGTTGACCTAACAAGGGTTCAAGAACAGCAAAAAGTAGAAGACGAGATAACGATTGATCCTATTATGTTAAGACCGGTAGATGAATTGGAGCTTACCGTACGTTCCGCAAACTGTTTAAAAGCTGAGAATGCAAACTATATTGGTGATCTAGTTCAGAAAACCGAATTGGAGCTCTTAAGAACTCCAAATTTAGGAAAAAAATCATTAAATGAGATTAAGGAAATATTATCTAGTCATGGTTTGTCTCTTGGTATGGATTTGGAGAACTGGCCTCCTAGAGAGATATCTCCTGATGATGCATCTTAATAATTTAAAAGTTTATAAAATTTAAAGATCTGTTATGAGACATAAGAAAATAGGTAGAAAATTAGGAAGAAACAGTAGCCATAGAAAGGCTATGTATAGAAATATGGCTTCTTCTCTTATTGAACATGAATCCATAACGACCACTATTTCTAAAGCAAAAGAGTTACGTAGGACTATAGAGCCATTGATAACTTTAGCTAAGGAAGATGGCGTATCTCGAAGAAGAAGAGCATTTGATAAATTAAGAAGTAAGGTAGCTGTAGGTAAGCTGTTTGACCAAATAGGACCTCGTTTCAAGGATCGCCCTGGTGGTTACTTGAGGATACTTAAGAAAGGTATTAGGGCTGGTGATACAGCACCAATGGCAGTAGTTCAGTTATCAGATTATGATCTGGATGCTGAAGAAAATTCGATCGAATAAATCAAAAAAGAACTTTATATCAATTGTTGTTTATCTTCATTTTGCATGGATGAGATTAATCTAGCGACTCTTTTTGGTGACCCTGTATTTTTAGCTATTAAGAAATAAGCAATTGGCACTATAAATAAGGTTAAAAAGACTGAAATAGTAACACCAAAGAAAATAACTGCTCCTAGGGTTTCTCTAGATACTTCTCCAGCTCCAGTTGCCATTAATAGTGGTATAGCACCCCCAGCTGTACAGAGACTAGTCATTATAACTGGTCTTAATCTGATTTTTGATGCAGATATTATTGATTCTCTGAATTCAATGCCTTGATCTCTTAATTGATTTGCAAATTCAACAATTAAGACACCATTTTTAGCTGCAAGCCCTATCAATAGGATTGCACCGATTTGACTATAGATGTTTAAAGATGAGCCAACAATAACCAAGCCCATAAGCCCTCCCATTAGAGCCAATGGAACTGTCAACATAATTACTATAGGGCTAAGCAGACTCTCAAATTGAGCAGCCAAAACAAGGAAGATAAGAATAAAAGCAAGACCCAGTGTCCAGAGGATAGAATTTTCAGATTCTATGTACCTTCTAGTTTCTCCATCATAACTTAACCTAATATCCTCGGGTAAAATCTCACTAGCGATCCCTTGCATATACTCTATGGCTTCTCCCAGCGAATACCCTTCAGCAATTGAACCTGAAATAGTAATTGATCTCATTCTATCTAATCTTTTCAGGTCAGGTGGACCTGCTGTTTCTTCAAGTTTTACAATATTAGCAAGAGGAATCAGTGAGTCTGAAGTTTTGGATCTGACATAAATATTTTCTAGATCTGATGGAGAATTTCTATCTTCAGGTGAATTTTGAAGTATAACTTTATATTCTTCACCTCTTTCTATATATCTGGTAACGGTCTTGGAGCCTAGCATTATTTCTAATGTACTACCTACGTCTTCAATGGATATACCTAAATCAGCTGCTCTATCTTTATCAAGTGAGATATTAATGGTTGGTTTTCTTTCATAATAATTACCAGAAAGGCCAATAATGTTTCTGTTCTCTCTTGCCTTATTAATAAGAATATCTTGCCATTTAGCTATCTCTCTATAGTCAGTACCACCCAGTACAATTTGAAGAGGCCTTGAGAATCCCCCAAAGCTATTAAGGCTTGGGGGTACAAAAACTCTTGTTTCTATTCCAGGAATAGAGGCTGTTTTAATTCTTAATCTATTTGCAATATCAATAGATGAGTCATTTCTTTCGCTCCAATTATTTAGGGGTAGGAATATAAATGCCTGATTAACTTGATCACCAACACCCCAGCCACCTGCTCTTGCTAGTATTCTTTTTGCATTTCCATTATCAAGTTCCAATTTAGCTATAGACTCAACATACCTAACCTGTTCATTCATATATTCAGAACTACTGCCTTCGGGTCCAGCTATTCTTACAACAACTATGCCTCTGTCTTCTGTAGGAGCATATTCTTGAGGTAAAGTATTAAATATAAGATATGAAATTAACAAAGCTAATGGAATGATACTGATTATTATTAATGGTTTCTTGATAGCTCTTCTAAGTGTTTTTTCATAAAAAACAGTAACTGTATTTTCAAAAAATAGGATAAACCTATGGGACCATTTTTTAAGAAAGAAATAGATATCAAAGTGCTCAGTTTCACATCGATCACCCAGCTCTATTTTATCTTTAATCATAATAGACATCATCATTGGTGCAAGGGTTAGAGCAATAAAGCTTGATAAAATAATTGTTGTTACAAGAGAAATACCAAATTCATTAAATATTTTTCCAACTTCCCCAGGGATAAAAGAAATGGGTAAAATAGTGACCACTAATACAATGGTTGTAGCAACAACTGCAAAACCTATTTCTTTGCTCCCATTTATGGCTGCAATTAAAGGTTTTTCTCCTAATTCCATCCTCCGAATAATATTTTCTAAAACCACTATTGAATCATCAACTACTAAGCCAATTGCTAGAACCAAGCCTAGAAGAGTTAATGTATTTAACGAAAAACCAAGTACTGACATAACAAAGAAAGAGGCAATGATCGCAATTGGAATAGTAAGTGCAGGTATGAGCGTTGCTCTTCCAGATCCAACAAAGAAAAAAATAACAAACAACACTATACATACTGATATCATCAAAGCAGATGTTACCTCATCAATTGATTCACTAATAAATTCAGAGTAATCAATATTTACAGACATACTCATGTCATCTGGGAGTGAGGGGATAATCTCATTCATTCTATCTCTTGAAGCTTCTGCGACAGCCAAGATATTAGCTTGGCTCTGAGGAATGATTCCTAATGTAATACCAGGTATTAAATCAGTTCTTGCAAATAGTCTATCATCCTCAGCCATTAACCTTACATCAGCCACATCTTGAAGCCTTATTATATTGCCATAACTGCCGGACTGAATGACAATGGAGCCAAATTGTTCTGGAGTATTTAGATTCGTGCTTGTTCTGAGGCTGAACAGTCTCGTTTCTGACTCAAGGCTTCCAGCTGGTAATTCAACATTATCTCGTTTTAGAGCTTTTTCAATATCTTGAACTGTTAATCGTCTGGCTGCTAATTCTTCTCTATCAATCCAGATTCTCATTGCTGGGGTTCTTTTTCCACTAATATTAATAACACTAACACCATCAATTGTTGCAAAACGATCAACTAAATTTCTCTCAGCATAATCCGTTAACTCAATTAAATCACGTTCTTCGCTTGATACACTGATGTATAAAATAGTGTCAGCATTTGAGTTTGACTTGAGGACTCTAGGCGGCTCTGCTTCTTTAGGCAACCTGGATGTTATTTTTTGAACTTTATCTCTAACATCATTCGCTGCATCGTCAGGATTCCGATTGGAGCTGAATTCAATTCTGATAGAAGATCCTCCATCGCGACTTGTGGAATTAATTTTTTGGATGCCAGATATGCCTGCCAATTCATCTTCTAGGATTTTAGTAATTTTTCTTTCTACAATTTGGGCTGAGGCTCCTCTATAGGTTGTTGAAACTGAAATTTGTGAAGGATCAACATCTGGATATTCTCTAGTCGGGAGATTATTAATAGCTAGCAAGCCTAGAATTACTAATATGGAATTGATTACTCCTGCACTAACAGGTCTTTTTACTGAAAATTCAGAAATCCACATTATTTTTTACCTTTAGTTCTTCGACAGTAATAATCTTCACTGGCTGACCATTTCTTAGTTTCTGTATACCTTCCGTTACAATTACATCTCCTTCTTTTAAGCCATCTAGTATTTCAACTGAACCTGGTATTCTTCCTCCAAGCTTGACTTGTGTTTCTTTGGCTTTATTAGCTTCTATTACGAATACATATTGAATTCCTAATCTGGGAGCTATTGATTCTTCAGGTATAAGTATTGAATTCTCTCTCTCCCTATCTAGACTAACTGTTAAAAACATACCTGGTTTTAGCAATTCTTCAGAATTATTTATCTCAGCAACAATGAAAATATTTCTTGTTGAAGCATCCACTCTTGAGTTGATGGTTTTTATGTTGCCATCAAATATTTTTGATTCGTATATAGAGCTTTTAATGGCAACAGTTTGCCCAACTTTAATGGTAGATAGCAAGCTCTCAGGTACAGCAAAAATCGCTCTTATTATTGATGTATCATCGAGAGTTGTAATTTGAGTGGTAGATTGCACTAAACTTCCTATACTTATGGCCCTTAAGCCTAATCTCCCTTTAAAAGGTGCTTTAATATAGGTATCGTCAAGTTTTGCTTGTGTTACAGCTAATTGAGCTTCTGCAACTTTTACTTCAGATGCTCTTTCTTCAAGTTCTGATTCAGTAATTGCTTGATTTTTACTGAGACTCTCTAGTCTTTTATACTGACTTCTTAATTCACTTAATGATTCATTACGTATTTCCAGTTCAGCAGTTAATTCTCTATTATCTAGGGTTACTAAAAGAGTATCTTTCTCTACTAATTCTCCTTCTTCAAATAATATTTCTTTAATGATATTTGTAGATCTTGCTGCAATGTCTATGGATTCATTTGCTCTTGCAGTTCCTAAAGCCGTAAAGGTATCTTTATAATCAGATATTTCCACCGTTGCTGTTACAACATCTGTTGGAGCAGAGCTTCTTCCCCCATAACTTGGGCGTCCACCTTTAGAGGCTCCTTCTTCATCTCCTCCACAACCGTTAATTATAAGAGGAAGTAGTAAAATAAGTGGTGTTAATTTATTTAGATATATATTCATAGTTTTATTATTATACTTCTACGATTCGAAAAGAAGTCATATAAAGATTCAATCAGTATCTCAATAGTACTATTACTAATCTCAATTAACCTAATCATCGGTTACAAAAAGTTATATCTTTTAAATAAGAGTTTAATCTGCATTATAATGCTGTTTAAATTTCTTAAAAAAATCTTTATGTGTATTATAAAGTCTAATAACGGATAGTTTTAATGATTAAGAAGCGAGTTCTCACAGGCATAACCACAACAGGATCACCTCATCTGGGTAATTATGCAGGTGCAATAAAACAAGCAGTTGATTTGAGCCAATTAAAAAATCAAGACTCTTTCTATTTTTTAGCCGATTATCATGCTTTGGTTAAAAATAAAGATCCTAAGCAAATTGAAAACTCTTGTTTAGAGATTGCAGCGACTTGGCTTGCATTGGGACTGAACCCAGAAAGAACTTTCTTTTATAGACAGTCTGACATACCTGAGATACTGGAGCTGAATTGGATTTTAAACTCTGTGACAGCAAAAGGACTTATGAATAGAGCACATGCATACAAATCATCATTAGATGACAATCAGGTAAAAGAAAACACAGATCCCGATAAAGGAATTAATATGTCATTATTTTCTTATCCAATCTTAATGGCTGCAGATATACTTATGTTTAAGGCTACACATGTTCCTGTTGGTAATGATCAAAAGCAACACATGGAAATGGTCAGAGATATAGCTCAAAAATTTAATCACTATTACGGTGATATTTTCATTATTCCAGAGCCAGTTATTTCAGAGGAATCATCAATTTTACCGGGTTTAGATGGACGAAAAATGAGTAAGAGTTATAACAATACAATTCCACTTTTTTTACCCAGTAAAAAACTAAGAAAATTGATTATGAAAGTTAAAACAAATTCATTAGAACCAGGCGAACCAAAGTCCACAGAAGATTGTGCATTATTTGAAATCTATAAAGGAGTTGCAAGTAAACAAGAAGCATTAGCTTTTAAGAAAAAACTTGAAGAAGGTATGGCTTGGGGCGAAGCAAAAGAAGAATTATTTATCTATATCGATCAATTATTTGCCAAGCCTAGAGAGGATTATCTGCGATTGACTCAAGAACCAATTCATCTTCAATCGTTATTAACAGAGGGTGCTAACAAGGCTAGGGAAATTTCTCTACCTTATATCAAGGAAATTAAAGAAGCTGTCGGTATTAAATCTTTGAGCTAGTTGGTCAGCATATTTTTTAGATACTGACCTGTATAGGAAGCCTTAACTGAAGAGATTTTCTCAGGAGTACCTGCTGCGATAATTTCTCCACCTTTATCACCTCCTTCTGGTCCTAAATCAATGACCCAGTCAGCTGTTTTTATAACATCAAGATTATGCTCAATCACGACTATAGAATTGCCGTCATCTCTCAACTTTAATAGAACTTTTAGAAGCTGGCTAATATCATGAAAATGAAGCCCCGTCGTTGGTTCATCCAATAGGTAGAGCGTGCCTTTATTTCCTCTTTTCGATAGTTCTTTTGATAGTTTTATTCTTTGAGCCTCACCACCTGAAAGAGTTACTGCATTTTGACCTAATTTAATATAGCCAAGTCCTACTTCCAGAAGTGTTGTTAGTTTATTATTTATGCTCGACACGTTCTTAAAATACACCGATGCTTCTTTTACCGTCATTTCAAGGACTTCATAGATGTTCTTTTCCTTATACTTGATATCCAGAGTCTCTCTATTGAATCGTTTTCCTTCACATGAATCACAAAGAACATAAATATCTGCTAAGAAATTCATTTCAACTTTTATAAAGCCACCTCCTTGGCAAGTTTCACATCTTCCTCCTTTAACATTAAAGCTAAATCTTCCTGGTTTGTAACCTCTAGATCTGGCTTCTTGTGTTCCAGCAAATAATTCTCTGATGGGAGTAAATAAACCTGTGTAAGTTGCAGGATTTGATCTCGGTGTTCTACCTATGGGACTTTGACTGATATCAATCAATCGTTTTATATTCTCATAACCTTCAATGGATACCTCGGCTAATTCTTCATTGAATTGCCTACTTAATTTTGACTTCAATGCAGGCTTTATTATCCCATTGATTAGTGATGATTTACCTGATCCTGAAACGCCAGTAATACAGGTTAAAAGATTAAGAGGGATCTCTGCACAAATGGATTTCAAATTGTTTTTATTAGCATTATTGATTTTCAATATATGATTTTTATCAGGTTGGATCCTTTTATTTGGTACATCAATTTTTTTCTGCCCTTTAAGGTAATTCCCAGTTAATGATTTTGTCTCATTTTTAATATCATCAATGCTTCCTTGACAAACAATTTCTCCGCCTGAGCTGCCTGCACCTGGACCAATGTCAACAATAAAATCAGCTGATTTTATAGCCTCCTCATCATGTTCAACAACTATGACTGTATTTCCCAAATCCCTTAGCTTGGTTAGGGTTTTAATCAATCGTTTATTGTCTTTTTGATGTAATCCTATGGTTGGTTCATCCAAGATATACATGACTCCAACAAGACCAGAACCAATTTGACTTGCTAACCTTATTCTCTGGGATTCTCCACCTGAAAGAGTCTCTGCACTTCTTTCTAGATTGAGGTAATTTAAACCCACATTAGATAAAAATTGCAAACGATCAATAATCTCCTTTACTACATTTTTGGCTATTTCTCCTCGGCTTCCTTTTAATTTTAGTGTATTAAAAAATACTAATGTTTCATCAATATTCATTCTTGTAAGATCAGCGATATTTCGTTTATCAATAAATACATTTCTGGCCGCCTCATTGAGTCTTTTTCCATCGCATTCCTGACAAGCAGAAGTACTCATGTATTTTGATAAGGCATCTTTTACTGCCTGAGAGTCGGTTTCTTTATAACGTCTTTTAAGGTTAGGAATTACGCCCTCAAAGGGATGTTTTCTTGATATTCTTTTCCCGCCTCTACCTGGATAGTAAAATTGTATTTTCTCACTTCCACTGCCATCTAATAGTATGTCTTTTATTTTTTTAGTATAAGTTTTAAATGGTTCTTCAATATCAAAGTTGTAATGCTTTGCAAGACTTTTGATTAAATGGAAGTAATAAAAGTTTCTTCTATCCCATCCTCTAATAGCCCCCTCAGCAATGCTTAAATTTTCATTTTTAATGACTAATTCAGGACTAAAAAAATGCTCTACGCCTAAACCATCACAATTACTGCAAGCCCCTGCTGGATTATTAAATGAAAAAGTTCTGGGTTCAAGTTCAGTAATAGAAAATCCACATGAGGGGCATGCAAATTTATTGGAAAATAGTAAACTTTTT
>Ga0209035_10000591_pt1 | contig 14269 bp, 12 predicted proteins | sample MarorgKNORR_S2LV_6_FD_188220 | JGI IMG/M metagenome (GOLD analysis project Ga0209035, IMG submission 188220) | Marine microbial communities from the Southern Atlantic Ocean, analyzing organic carbon cycling - AAIW_A/KNORR_S2/LV (SPAdes) (version 2) | ecosystem: Environmental > Aquatic > Marine...
AATTAGTTATTGTAATATTGTAATATTGTAAAGTACAAAGACAAAAAATTGAATAAAATTTAAAGGGGTTTTTAGTTTATTTAAAGTCTTTGTACATAAAGTTCTATTCGGAGAGATCCTTATCTAGGAAAAAGAAAATTAAAGCACCGTTCCTTTGAATGGTGCTTTTTTTGTTTACAGCCCCCTTATTAAGAACAGCCTTGTATCCTTTCTGTAATCAGAGCCATAAAGGAGAGGCATCGCTAACATTCTAGGAACGGCTACTGAATCTGCCATTCGGTTGTTGTCTGATTTTAAAAAGAAAAAAATAATTGCCTTAAAAGGAAAGAAAATTGCCATTTTAGACATCGAAAGTCTTCAGAAAATTGCCAGTGGTTTTTAACCGCTATTCTACAATTGCATCTTGAATATATTGTTGAATCCTCGTACGTATGTTCTTTTTTACCAAGCCTTTATTTTCCATCGTAGGATACACCCTGTTTGATAAGAACACATAGACCAAACCACTTGCTGGATCTGCCCAAGTATAGGTGCCTGTAAAGCCGCTATGTCCAAAACTACTTTCAGACACACAACCGCAAGTTGCTTTTGTTTTTTCGTTGAGCTGAGGCTTGTCAAAACCCAAACCTCTACGCACCTTCTGAGCTGTATAATAACGTTTGTTGAAGGTTTCCACAACACTTGCTTTTAAATAGCGTTTCCCGCCGTAATAGCCCTTTTGCAAAAAGAGTTGCATCAACTTTGCAACATCGTTGGCATTGGAAAACAAGCCTGCATGTCCGCCAACTCCACCCAACATAGCGGCACCCATATCGTGTACATCGCCATGCAACAATTGGTTTCTAAAATAGGTGTCTTTTTCTGTGGGTACAATCGTAGTTTTATCAAATTTCTCTAAAGGCAAATAACTGGTTCTGTATGCACCCAAGCCTTTGTAAAACAAGTCATCTGCCAATTCGTTTAACGGTTTTTTATACCTATTTTCTAACGACTCTTTCAGTAAATAATACCCTAAGTCGCTGTATTTATAGCCGCTCTTTTCTCGTTGTTCAACCGTTCTAATTGTAGCATACATGCTGTCTTTATAGTCTTTGCTTAAATACAAGTTTTCGGCAACTCGAACGGGGTATTTTTTCGATTTGGTAGCGCGGTAAAACTGCCCCAAATTTTTACCAGAAACACTGTCTTGTGTCTTTTTGTAAAACGGAATCCACGCTTGTAAACGGGCATTGTGCGACAAAATTTCTTGAACGGTTATACTGTCCTTATTTGAATTTTTAAAGACGGGCAACAACTCGTCTAACCGGGTGGTAAGCGCTATTTTTTTCTCTTCTACCGCTTTCATCACAACAGGCAAAGACCCTAAGATTTTAGTGAGTGATGCCAAATCATACACATCTGAGTTGCGTGCTTTTTGTTTTTTTTCATGGGTGTGGTAGCCAAAACTTTGTTGGTACACTACTTTTCCGTTTCTGGCAACCAATACTTGCATTCCTGGTGCCATTTTTTCTTGTAAAATGGTATCTGCGAGTTGGGTTATTTTCTCTAACTTTTTAGAAGACATCCCTACCGATTCTGGAATTCCATATTGCAGTCTGTGGTTCTTTTTTGTTGTAAGACCGGTGCCTTCTAAAAAAGTATCGTGAATAGAAACTGGCAAGCGCCCAGCTATTCCATTAGCACCAAAAATAGCTTGTGCCGCCAATTCTTGTGCTTGCACACTGTTCTGGTAGGCAACCAACAAACCGGCTGTGTTTTTAAAGGATTTGACTTGCAACAAACTATAAGGACTTGCAAAAACAGTAGTAACCGCTTTATTTGTACGGGTGATTTCTTGCAGCCAGTGCACTTCTTTTTCGCTAAACTTATAACTTTTCCAAGGATGGTCGTTTGCGGCATGAAAACCAACCACTACCAGGTTGTACGGTTTTAACTTGCGAATGAGTTCATCTAAATTAGTTGCAGAAACCTCAGTAACTTCTGCATAATTTTGCAGCATTTTTACAAAAGAAGTGTTCGGTGCAGCACCTAGTTTTACAACGGCTATTTTTTTAGTTTCTAAGTGTTGAATAGGCAGTATTGCTTCCTCGTTTTTAAGGAGTGTTAAGGAGTGTGCTACCAATTTTCGATGCAAGACCTCATCTGCTTTGGTATTGAGTTCTTCGTGTAAATTGTCTAAAACAACAGGCTGGTACGTATGCAGACCTGCCCAGTATTTTGCACGTAAAATTTTACGTACCGAATGCGTTAATCGCGCTGTAGACAACATGCCTGTTTGCAAAGATTCTTTTAGCAATGCAACGGTTGCGGGTACCTCTTGTGGTATCAATAACAAATCGTTTCCTGCTTGTATTGCTACCAGGTTTATTTGGGCAGAGGAAGCGTAATTCGCAGCGCCTTTCATATTGAGCCCGTCTGTAATGACCAAACCTAAAAAACCCATTTTTTGTTGTAATAAATCAGTGACAACCAACGGAGATAATGAGGTGGGAAGTTGTTCATTCACCTCTAAACTAGGCACGCTTAAATGCGCCGTCATTACACTGGTCATACCGGCATCAAACAATTGTTTATACGGATACAACTCTACAGAATCTAATCGTTTTGCATCAAAAGAAACGACGGGTAAGGTATGGTGAGAATCGGTGGCAGTGTCTCCGTGTCCTGGAAAGTGTTTCGCACTCGCCAACACGCCCATGCCCTGCATTCCTTTGGTAAAAGCAATGGCTTTTTGCGTTACATTCTCTTTGTTTTCGCCAAAAGAACGATTGCCTATAATCGGGTTATTTGGGTTGGTATTGATATCTACCACAGGCGCAAAATTAATATGAATCCCCAAGCGTTTGCAATGCACTCCTAAGCGTTCTCCAAACTGGGTAATCAATTCAAGATCACGTACGGCACCCAGAGTCATGTTCCAAGGATAGCGGTAGGTATTTTTCAAGCGCATATCCAACCCCCATTCGCCATCAAAACCAATGAGTAATGGTGTTTTAGAAGCCGCCTGATAGGCATTATTTAACACCGCCTGTTTCTCTGGAGTGCCTTGCATGAAGATCAGGTTTCCTATATGGTATTCCTCAATTAAACCTAAGATGTATGCTTGGTGTGCTGCGTCTTTGTTTGAATAGGCTTGCACCATAAACAGCTGCCCTATTTTTTCATCATCCGTCATGCCAGACAGGATGCTGTCTACCCATTTCTCTTGTGCCAAGGCATCTTCGGTACGCAAAGGGTCTACACTTTGGGCGTGCGACCAAGTAACGAAAAACAGTACAAGAAGTGGGATGTGTTTTTTCATAGATGAAGTACTCAGGAGATTATTTTAGTAAAAATCGTTGGTGCCAACTCTTACCCGCAGGGATTTCCCAAGCCGTTTCAACTTCTTTTTTCGTTTGTACCATGTTGTTAAACACCAAGGTGTCTTTGGTAATTTTACCTGCTTTTGCAAATTGCTGAAAGGCAGTCATTGACACACTATTTATCTGGTCTCCGTCTTTAAAGGCAACGCTTAGCTTGTTTAATAAATCGATTTTTAAAGCGGTTTCTAAGTCCTGTACAAAATGTACGGAGGCATCTATGGAGCATCCGGAAACATTGGTTATTTTTTCATCTACTGCAACAATTAAAAACTGATGGTATTTGATTACAAAGGACCCTTGCACCGCATCACCATGGCGTGTCCATTGGTTGATGAATTCAATGGCTTGTGTTGCAATGTGTTTTTCTTCAGTAGCTGTAAAAGCCCGGTTGCTTTGGTAGACCCAAACTCTGGCGGTATCTGGTAAATTTTGATAGGCAGTAAACATGGCTTATTTTAAATTAAATTTCTGTTGTAAGGCTTGGAGCTTTTCGGTATCCGACAAGGTTGATTTTGGCACAGACAACCGTTCTTTAATAGCACGCAATACTTTTTTAGTGTACAAGGGGAAGTCCGCATTTTGCATCCAATTGTGGTAGCCCGGATTTTCTTTAAACACCGAAGCAACCGTTTTTCCTTTGTATTTCCCAAACGAAAAGATCTCTTGTTCCTGCTCATTAAATTGAATAAACCCTGCAAAGTCTGCACGTTTTCCATGGGTAGAGAACGCACTCAAGGCGTCAACAGTATGCGCTAGGTCTTCGTATTTTTCTAATTGCGCTAATAGAATCTCGTAGGTTGCATTGGTATCTGCTTCGGCACCGTGTGCACCCACCAATTCTTTACCGCAATAAAACTGATAACCAGCACTCAATGTGCGTTGTTCTTTTTTGTGATAGATTACTTGTACATCGATGGCTTGTCTATCGTGCATATCAAAATCGATTCCAGCACGCATCAATTCTTCTGCCAACAAAGGGATATCGAATCGATTGGAATTAAATCCTGCCAAGTCGCAGCCTGCAATCATCTCAGAAACGGCAGGAGCCAATTCTTTAAAGGTTGGTTCTGTAACGACTCTTTCATTGGTAATACCATGGATGTCTGATGCTTCTTTTGGAATAGCCATTTCTGGGTTGACCAACCATGTTTTGCTTTCTTTGTTTCCATTCGGAAGCACTTTTAAGATGGCAATTTCTACAATTCTATCGGTAGCGATCTGAATTCCTGTGGTTTCTAAATCGAAAAACACAATGGGTTTTGTTAGCGTTAAGCTCATTTTCTAGGGTATTTATAAGACGTTCTAAAGGTAGTAAAAAACTGATGGATGGGGGTGTCATTTTAAGAAAAAATACGATACTGTTTCCCTTTTTACAAGTCGCTTTGTTTCGTCCTTTTTTGTGGATCTTCTAAAAAATGATACCTTCGTACGCTCTAGCAACAGATACAACTAATGGCCAAAAAAGGAAAAGCAAAAAACACGGTAAACAAAGCAAAGCACTCGCGGTTGATGCAGCAAAAAGAGAACAAAGTAAAGTTAGAAAAGCAACAACACAAAGCGCGGTTAAAAGCACTCATAAAAAAAGTAAACGCACAAAAAAATCCCGAGTAAATTACTCGGGATTTTTTTTTAACTCTTGAACTTTCAACTTCTTAGTGAGATGCTAAGTACTCCGCTGTTCCTTTTGCATTTGGTTGCATGGCGTCTGCGCCAGTTTGCCAGTTTGCTGGACATACCTCTCCGTTTTCTTGTACATGTGTGTAGGCATCAATCAAACGTAAATATTCGTTTACATTTCTTCCTACAGGCATGTGGTTTACGCCTTCGTGGAAAACAGTTCCTGTTTCATCGATTAAGTACGTTGCTCTATACGTTACATTGTCTCCTTCTACTTGTACTGTTTGCGTGATTTCATCAAACACTTCGTTGGTAATGTCTAAGATACCTAAGATGCTAGACAAGTTACGGTTGCTATCTGCTAATAATGGATACGCAACACCTTCAATTCCTCCGTTGTTTTTTGCAGTACTCAACCATGCAAAGTGCACTTCTGGAGTATCGCAAGAAGCACCAATTACAAGCGTGTTTCTTTTTTCAAATTCAGCAACAGCTGCTTGAAAAGCGTGTAATTCTGTTGGGCAAACAAATGTAAAGTCTTTTGGATACCAGAACAACACTACTTTTTTCTTGTTGTTTACTGCCTCTTCTAGCACGTTTACTTGAAACGTTGCTCCTTTCGCATTCATTGCGTCTACACTTAAATTTGGAAATTTTTTCCCTACTGTTGTTGCCATATCTATTAATTTATACTGTTATCGTTTTTTTTACTGCCACAAAGATACCAATGTAATACGGCAGTTGCCTAGAAATTGATGCAATTTTTTTATAGGTGCATCAACTTTTTTTATACCTTTTTATTTACTGGCGAAAAGCTGCATGTCATTTTTAGAAATAGGATTTCCTCCTAAAATAAGCAAGCGTTCTACCACATTGCGCAATTCTCGAATGTTACCTGTCCAATCATAAGCCTGCAGTAATACCAGTGCTTCTTTTGAGAACTCTTTGGGTGCTTCGCCTTGTGCAGCAGCTATTTTCTTAGCGAAAAAGTCAATCAGCAAAGGAATGTCTTCTCTGCGGTTGTTTAGCGCTGGTACTTCTAATAAGATGACCGCCAATCTATGGTATAAGTCTTCTCTAAAACGCCCTTCAGCAATTTCGGTAGTCACATTTTTATTGGTGGCAGCAACAATACGCACATCTACTTTAGTGTCTTTATCGCTCCCTACTCTAGAGATCTTACTTTCTTGCAAAGCACGCAATACTTTTGCTTGTGCAGACAAACTCATGTCTCCTATTTCATCTAAAAACAGCGTGCCTCCATTGGCCGCTTCAAACTTCCCTGCACGGTCTTTATTCGCACCTGTAAAACTTCCTTTTACGTGTCCAAACAATTCACTTTCTATCAATTCAGACGGAATTGCAGCGCAGTTCACCTCTACCATTGGCGCTTTAAAACGGGTGCTTTTTTCGTGCAACCAATGCGCCACCAATTCTTTTCCACTACCGTTAGGCCCTGTTATAAGCACGCGTGCATCTGTAGCAGCCACTTTTTCTATCATCTCTTTGATATGATGCATGGCAGGGCTCTCTCCAATCATCTGGTAATTGTTACTTACTTTCTTTTTAAGACGCTTGTTTTCTACCACCAAGGCTTTTTTATCCAAGGCATTGCGCACGGTATTTAGCAAACGGTTTAAGTCTGGTGGTTTCGAAATATAATCGAAAGCGCCTAGACGCATCGTGTTTACCGCCGTCTCTAAGTCGCCATGCCCAGAAATCATCACCATCGGTATTTCTGGTTTTATTTTCTTTACTTTTTCGAGCACCTCAACACCGTCCATTTTTGGCATTTTAATATCACAAAAAACCAAATCGTAATCGGTTTGTTGTATCATTTCTAAGCCTTGTAAACCATCTACAGCTTCAAAAACTTCGTAGGTTTCATTTTCTTCAGAAATAATTTTAGACAGCACTCTTCGAATGGCTGCTTCGTCTTCTATAATTAGTATTTTGCTCATCTTTTAAAAGGATCTAATTAACCATTGTAGCGCAACCATTTCCACAAATCTTTGTAGGTTGGTTTCTTGCCGTACATTAAAATTCCGACACGGTAAATTTTAGCCGCCAACCACACAATGGCGATAAAGGTGACAACCAACAATGTCATAGAAATTGCGATCTCTCCCCAAGATACGCCAAAAGGCACACGCATTAACATCACAATAGAGGACGTAAACGGAATGTGAGAAAACATAACAGATATAGGACCGTGCGGATCTTTAATTACCGTAAAAGCACCTACATATACCGCCAACATTAAAGGCGCTATAATAGGGAACATAAATTGTTGGGTATCGGTTTCGTTGTCTACAGCGGCACCAATGGCAGCGTATAAAGAACTGTACAACATAAAGCCGCCTAAGAAATAGAACACAAACAAGACAGCCATTTTTAAGAGCGGTAAACGCAAGACTTCTTGCAGCAACATTTCTAGTTTACCTCCTCCGGTTACTTCTGAGATGGCTGCAGCCTGTTCTGGCGTGCTGCTACCGAATACTTGCACACCAAAAGCAGCAGAAGCCACGCTGGTAATGACAAACAATAGTACACCCCAAATAAAGAACTGTAACAAACCTGCGGCTGCGTTTCCTATAATTTTACCCATCATTAACTGAAAAGGTTTTACAGAAGAGACAATCACTTCAATAATTCTGCTTGTTTTTTCTTCAATAACGCTACGCATTACAGAGGTACCGTAAATGATTACAAACATCATTAACAGGTATCCTGCTAAGGTACCTACCCCTACTTTAATTCCGTTGATTAATTTTGACGATTCTTCACCAGAAAAGTTAAACATCTTAATGTTCGATGAAATTTTTGAAGCTTTAATTTTATTCAAATCGATGCCCAAAGCGGTCATCTTTAAATTTCGAAGGCGTCTGTTTATGCTGCGTTCTACCGTCTCTATAACGGTCATCCCCGGCGCGTCTTTCGAATAAAACTCTACCGATGCTGCCACTGCTTCTAGGTTGTTCTTTTTCGGAATATATACCACCCCGTAATACGTACCTGCAGCTACTTTCTCTTTGGTTGCTTCCATGCCTTCGGCAGTAAAATCGATGTATTTTACAGATTCTGAATCTACAAAATCGGTTTTAGAAAACAGCCCTGAAGCATCTACATAGGCAATTTCTCGAATGGTTTCGGTATTCTTATTCATTAAAAAGACCACCAAAGCGCCCATTCCTATCATTAGAAGCGGACTTAAGAAAGTCATGATTAAAAAGGTCTTGTTTTTTACCTTGGCAATAAACTCGCGTGCTATAATTAATTTTAATTTTTTCATGCTGTATGTATTGTTTTTTAAGACAGGGTCTTACGCTTTTTTAGAATGTTTTTGTACCGCTTCAATAAAGATATCGTTGGTGCTTGGCACCAATTCTACAAAGTGATGCACTTCGCCCATACGGGTTAAGAGCGCTAACAAATTGTTTGACGTATTCCCTTCGGTAAGGGTTACGTTGAGTTGCAGTCCTTCGCTTAACAGTTTAAAGTTTGCTGGCGCTACGGTGTATTTTTCTTCTAAAGCCGCTTGTAAAGCAGCAGGATCTGTAGTTTGCACCCCTATTTGAAAGGTGTTGGTACGGTAGGCGCGTTTGATATCGTCTAACTTGCCATCTACAATTTTATTAGACTCGTGAATAAGCGCAATATAGTCGCACATTTCCTCGACACTTTCCATACGGTGCGTAGAAAAGATAATGGTCGCTCCTTCGTCTCGCAATTGTAAAATCTCTTTGGCAATTAATTTGGCATTGATAGGATCGAAACCAGAAAAAGGTTCGTCAAAAATCAACAATTTAGGCTGGTGCAAGACCGTAACAATAAACTGTACTTTTTGCGCCATCCCTTTCGAGAGTTCTTCAATTTTCTTATCCCACCAACCTGCAATATCAAATTTATCGAACCAATATTTTAAGCGTTTTTTTGCTTCGGCTTTTGTCAATCCTTTTAGCTGAGCCAAATAGAGGGCTTGTTCGCCTACTTTCATGCTTTTGTACAAACCGCGTTCTTCGGGCAAATACCCAATATGTTCTACATCGTTTGGTGCCAATGGCTTTCCGTCTAACAAGATTGTACCACTGTCTGGCATGGTTATCTGGTTGATGATACGAATGAGCGATGTTTTACCGGCGCCGTTTGGTCCTAACAAACCAAAGACACTTCCTTTAGGTATCTGTAAAGACACGTTGTTTAACGCGGTAAAATCGCCGTACTTTTTTACCACATTTTTTATTTCTAATACGCTTTCCATAGTGCTTTTTTAATAGGTAGGGATGCTCTTTTAGAACACCTAGACAAACTTACAGTTTTTCTTTATACTTCTTTTGACTTGCTTTCAATTTTAAGAAATATTTTAGAACCAAAGCAGTTCTCAAAATAAAAAAATTACTATGCACGCATAACTTTCTCACTATTTACTATGCGTGCATAATATATTTTACTATCTTTGACGTTCAATGGATAAAGAAACAACGATAGATCATCAATTAAGAGCCACCTGGCAAGCCGTAGCAAAACGCTATAATGAGCAAGCTGCAAAGCATGACAGCACGATGGCGACTGCTTTTGTACTCCTGAATATCGATTTAGAAAAAGGAACCCCTTCTACCGCATTAGGCCCTTTAATGGGTATGGAACCTACCAGCTTGTCTCGCATCTTAAAGACGATGGAAGAAAGAGGCGTTATCTGTAGAGAGAAGAATCCAACAGACGGAAGAAGTGTGATTATCAAAATAACACCGTATGGTAAAAAAATGCGCGACATCTCTAAAGGACATGTTATTCAGTTTAACAACAGCGTACGAAACCAAGTAAGTAAAGAAGCCTTAGACGGTTTTTTTACAGTCACCGAAACAATAAATAAACTGATTGCTGAAAAGTCGATTTTTATTGACAGCAATCTAAATACACAAACAAATGACTAGACGAATTAAAAAAGTAGCCATTATAGGCTCTGGAATTATGGGAAGTGGTATTGCCTGTCACTTTGCAAACATTGGCGTTGAAGTACTCTTATTAGACATTGTTCCTAGAGAACTTACCGACAAAGAAAAAGCCAAAGGACTTACCTTGGCAGACAAAGTAGTACGTAACCGTATGGTAAACGACGCTTTAAAAGCTTCTTTAAAATCGAAGCCCTCTCCTATTTATTCTCAAAAATTCGCCAGTAGAATTACCACTGGAAACTTAGAAGACGACTTGCATAAAATTGCCGATGTAGATTGGATAATGGAAGTGGTTGTAGAGCGTTTAGACATCAAACAAAAAGTATTTGAACAAGTAGAGAAATACAGAACTCCGGGTACATTAATCTCTTCAAACACCTCAGGAATCCCTATTAAATTCATGAACGAAGGGCGTAGCGAAGATTTTCAAAAGCATTTTGCAGTAACGCACTTTTTTAACCCACCGCGCTACTTGAAGTTATTTGAAGTAGTACCAGGACCAAACTGTGCACAAGAAGTGACTGACTTCTTAATGATGTACGGAGAGAAATTCTTAGGAAAAACCTCGGTATTGGCAAAAGACACCCCGGCTTTTATTGGAAATAGGATTGGTACTTTCGGTATCCAAAGCTTGTTTCACCAAGTAAAAGAACTGGGCTTAACCGTTGAAGAAATAGACAAATTAACAGGTCCTGTTATTGGACGCCCAAAATCAGCTACCTTTCGTACTGTAGATATTGTAGGTTTAGACACCTTGGTACATGTTGCCAACGGTATCCATAAAAACTGCCCAGAAGACGAAGCACATGATTTGTTTGAATTGCCAGACTTTATCAACACCATGGTAGAGAAGAACTGGTTGGGAAGTAAAACCAAACAAGGGTTTTACAAAAAAACAGTCAATGCAGACGGCCGTAAAGAAATTCTTACTTTAGACCTAGACACGATGGAATACCGTGCTAAGAAAAAAGCGAAATTTGCGACCTTAGAACTGACAAAAACAATTGACAAACCAATTGACCGCTTTAAAGTATTGGTTGCAGGAAAAGACAAAGCAGGTGATTTTTACCGCTTAAACTTTGCCGCAATGTTTGCTTATGGAGCCAATAGAATTCCAGAAATTTCTGACGAACTATATAAGATAGACGATGCGATGACAGCAGGTTATGGTTGGGAAAACGGACCCTTCGAAATCTGGGACGCTATTGGGGTTGAAAAAGGAATTGAATTGATAAAAGCTGCCGGTAAAACACCTGCTACTTGGGTAACAGACATGGTTGCTGCAGGCATCACCTCTTTTTACTCTGTACAAGAAGGTGCTACTCATTATTACGACATTGCTTCTAAAAGCATGGTTGAAAAACCTGGACAAGACGCTTTTATCATCTTAGACAACATTCGAAAATCTACTGAAGTTTTCAAAAACTCTGGTGTGGTTGTAGAAGACTTAGGCGATGGTATTTTAAACGTAGAGTTTCAATCTAAAATGAATACCATTGGTGGCGATGTACTTGCAGGTTTAAATACCGCGATTGACCTTGCTGAAAAAAATTACCAAGGATTGGTTGTAGGAAACCAAGGCCCTAACTTTTCTGTTGGCGCAAATATTGGTATGATCTTTATGATGGCGGCAGAACAAGAATACGACGAACTAAACATGGCCATCAAGTATTTTCAAGATACGATGATGCGCATGCGTTACTCTTCTATACCAACCATTGCTGCACCACACGGAATGTCTTTGGGTGGCGGATGTGAAATTTCTTTACACGCAGACAAAGTTGTAGCCGCTGCAGAAACCTATATGGGACTCGTAGAGTTTGGTGTAGGTGTGATTCCAGGCGGTGGAGGTTCTAAAGAAATGGCTTTAAGAGCTGCAGACACCTTTAAAAAGAACGATGTAGAACTGAACGTATTACAAGAATATTTCTTAACCATTGGTATGGCAAAAGTAGCCACCTCTGCTTACGAAGCATTTGATTTGGGATTATTGCAAAAAGGAAAAGACATTGTGGTGGTAAACAAAGACCGTCAAATAGCAGTTGCCAAGGCACATGCAAAATTGATGGCCGAAGCTGGCTATACACAACCTGTACGTAGAACAGACATTAAGGTATTGGGTAAACAAGCCTTAGGAATGTTCTTGGTAGGTACAGATGCGATGGAAGACAGCAACTACATTAGTGCTCACGACAAGAAAATTGCCAACAAACTTGCCTATGTAATGGCGGGTGGCGATTTATCTGAACCAACCTTGGTAAGCGAACAATACCTCTTAGATATTGAACGAGAAGCTTTCTTAAGCTTGTGTACAGAACGCAAAACATTGGAACGCATACAATACATGTTAACCAAAGGAAGACCGTTGCGTAATTAGTAAATGAGTAGTGAGATATTAGTACTAAGTAATTAGACAACATGCATAGCGTAGAGAATTTAAAAATTTGGAAAAAATCAATGGAACTGGTAAAGACAGTGTATCTATTGGTTATCGCTTTGCCTTCTGATGAAAAATTTGGTCTTACATCTCAAATAAAAAGATGTGCCGTTTCTATCCCTTCAAATATTGCTGAAGGTGCCGGAAGAAATTCTAAAAAAGAATTTAAGCACTTTTTAAGCATTGCTAATGGCTCAACTTATGAACTACAAACACAATTATTACTAACGACAACATTACAATTAATCACTAAAGAAAACGTACAACCAAGTATTGATGTTTGTATTGAAATACAAAAAATGAATTATGCCCTACAAAAATCGTTGGACTAATGAACTCAAATCTCAATACTCAATACTATAAATCTTAATACTCTATATTATGAAAACAGCATATATCGTAAAAGCATACAGAACCGCCGTAGGAAAAGCACCTAAAGGAGTCTTCCGTTTTAAAAGAACCGATGAATTGGCAGCAGAAACCATCAAATACATGATGGATGAATTACCAAATTTCGACAAAACTCGTATCGACGATGTGATTGTTGGTAATGCGATGCCTGAAGGTTCTCAAGGACTAAACATGGGGCGTTTGATCTCCTTAATGGGATTAGACATTGTAGATGTACCTGGCGTTACCGTCAACCGTTTTTGTTCTTCAGGAATTGAAACTATTGGAATGGCGACAGCGAAAATTCAAGCTGGAATGGCCGACTGTATTATTGCAGGTGGCGCAGAAAGCATGAGTTCTGTACCTATGACTGGCTACAAGACCGAATTGAATTACGACCTTGTAAACGCAGGACACGAAGATTATTATTGGGGTATGGGAAACACTGCAGAGGCAGTAGCCAAACAATTTAAAGTTTCTCGTGAAGACCAAGATGAATTCGCCTTCAACTCACACATGAAAGCGTTAAAGGCACAAGCTGAAAATCGTTTTCAAGACCAGATTGTTCCTATCAAGGTAAACCAAACATACTTAGATGCAAACGGAAAAAAAGCAAACAAAAGCTATACGGTAACCAAAGATGAAGGGCCTCGTGCCGGATCTAGCGTTGCTGCATTAAGCAAACTACGTGCAGTCTTTGCTGCAGGAGGTAGTGTTACTGCCGGAAACTCATCTCAAATGAGTGACGGAGCCGCTTTTGTATTGATCATGAGCGAGAAAATGGTAAAAGAACTAAACCTAGAACCTATTGCGCGTATGGTAAACTATGCCGCAGCTGGTGTAGAACCAAGAATCATGGGTATTGGCCCAGTTGCTGCCATTCCTAAAGTATTGAAACAAGCAGGACTCCAACAAAAAGACATCGAGTTGATTGAATTGAACGAAGCTTTTGCTTCGCAATCATTGGCAGTAATGAGAGAGCTAGACCTCAACCAAGACATTGTAAACGTAAATGGTGGTGCCATTGCATTAGGACACCCATTAGGATGTACCGGAGCAAAACTATCGGTGCAACTATTTGATGAAATGCGCAAGCGCGACATGACTGGAAAATACGGCATGGTTACCATGTGTGTAGGTACCGGACAAGGGGCTGCAGGTGTCTATGAATTTTTGAAATAAAAGGAAAAGAGTCAAGACTGTTAGAATAAAGAACCAAGACTGTTAGAATAAAGAACCAAGACTGTTAGAATAAAGAACCAAGACTGTTAGAAAGATGCATAACTTCAAGAAACTTAAAATCTGGAATGATAGTATTTCACTAGTATCTGAATCGTATCAGCTAACAAAAAGTTTTCCAGATATTGAAAAATTTGGATTAACGACTCAGATGAATCGATGTGCTGTTTCTATACCTTCAAATATTGCGGAAGGGTCTAGCAAAAGTTCTGACAAACATTTTAAAACATATCTAGAAATAAGTTTAGGCTCTGCATATGAATGGGAAA
>Ga0209035_10000592_pt1 | contig 14258 bp, 10 predicted proteins | sample MarorgKNORR_S2LV_6_FD_188220 | JGI IMG/M metagenome (GOLD analysis project Ga0209035, IMG submission 188220) | Marine microbial communities from the Southern Atlantic Ocean, analyzing organic carbon cycling - AAIW_A/KNORR_S2/LV (SPAdes) (version 2) | ecosystem: Environmental > Aquatic > Marine...
GGTAAAATTTATGATCCAGCTACTGGCAAGGTTAGTAAACTTGTGGAATTGGCTGATGGGGATATCTTAGAGCAAGCTATTGCCGCCGCTGAATCGGCATTCTTGAGCTGGAGAGGGACGCCTCCGCATAAGCGGTCACAGGTAATGTTTCGTTTCAAGCAGTTGTTAGAAGAAAATGCCGATGATATTTGCCGCGCAATTACATCAGAACACGGTAAAGTTCTAGATGATGCGCGGGGTGAGCTTGGTAGGGGAATCGAAGTTGTAGAGTATGCCTGCGGCATTTCAGAGTTGTTAAAAGGCGAGCATTCAAAGAATGTAGGTCCAGGTATAGATAGTTGGTCAGAATTTCAAGCTCTTGGAATAGTAGCAGGTGTCACACCTTTTAATTTTCCGGCTATGGTTCCAATGTGGATGTACCCTATGGCGATAGCCTGTGGTAACTGTTTTATTCTGAAACCGTCAGAAAGAGATCCCAGCGCATCGATGTTAATGGCAAAGCTGCTAACTGAAGCAGGGTTACCAGATGGCGTATTTAATGTGGTAAACGGCGACAAGGAAACAGTAGATTGGCTAATTAATGATCCTCGAGTTCAGGCTATCTCTTTTGTGGGCTCCACTCCTATTGCCGAATCAATCTATAAGCGTGCCTGTGATAAAGGCAAACGGGTACAGGCTCTGGGTGGGGCGAAAAACCATGCAGTGATTATGCCTGATGCAGATATCGATAATGCAGTGAATGCACTAATGGGAGCTGCTTATGGCTCCTGTGGGGAGCGTTGTATGGCTATCTCCGTGGCTGTCTGTGTCGGCGAAGAAACCGCTAACGCCGCAGTCGCTCAATTAAAGCAGCGGGTAAGAAAATTAAGAATAGGTCCGGGGTCTGATACTAGTAATGACATGGGGCCAGTTATTACCGCCGAATCATTGGTGAGGGTAAATCGTTATATCGAAGAAGGACAGCAACAAGGTGCAGAACTTACCGTGGATGGTAGGGGTCTAATTGTAGCTGGTCATGAAGAGGGTTTTTTTATTGGAGGCTGTCTCTTCGATGAAGTAACTCAGAACATGAGTATTTATAAAGATGAGATATTCGGACCGGTGTTGTGTGTGGTTCGAGTGGCAAATCTCGATGAAGCAATGGCCCTGATCAATAGTCATGAATATGGTAATGGAACCTGTATTTTTACTCGGGATGGTGAAACCGCCCGTTACTTCAGTGACAACATTCAGGTCGGCATGGTTGGGGTGAATGTAGCCCTACCGGTTCCAGTAGCCAGCCATAGCTTTGGGGGTTGGAAGCGTTCGCTGTTTGGTGATCTCTATGTTTATGGCCCTGATGCAGTTCGCTTTTACACCAGGCGCAAGACCATGACTCAGCGTTGGCCGGCTTCTTCTAATGAGGAAGGAGTGCAATTTTCGTTTCCTAGTAACTGACGAAGATGCTCATCAAATAACTATGTTATAGCACTCATTCTCATGGATTAGCTGCGGTATCCTTTTGTGTTTAAATCAAGAGTACCTTTTGCCAGTCACTTATAAATAGAAAGGTGGCTTTGTTAGTTTAAATTTTCTCCTAATTTATAATTCTTTATCACTATTGCTTGCCACTACTCTTTCTTGGCTTTAGTTTATCGTCCTTTAAAAGCCCCTTATTGCGATACCTTTTTGGTCTACGATATTTGTGCTAAAGACCTGAATCGTGATGTTGTTATGGAATATGTTTATTTCCTCGATGATCACAAAGTCTTCACGTATCGGGAAGGGACCGAAGAAGTCCTTCCTAAATCAAGAGAAATGTATCGTTGTGCACTGTTGTGGGTGAAGAGCTGGCCGGCGCCAACTTTCGCGTATTTGATGTGGGTGATACTGCTCTCTTTCTGAAAGGGTATGATATTCGCCTGGCGATGTTGATCTAATATATAGTTTGCATACTGTGTGCCTTTGCCTGTGAGATATAAGCCAAAAAGGCCACTGAATATGCCACTCCTACAATGGGATACTGAGCTTCACACTTGCAATTTGTCACATGTCGGACTCTCCATCTCCTCTATAATTCGCCAATATATTCCAGTGTATTTATGTCGAAATAACTTCTTCCCGGAGCTCTATCTGTATGTTGGCCTCTCTTATCTGTAGTTTTGAGAAAAGCACCTCTTACGCGTTTAAAACTTCCATTGTTCTTAGTCTTATTTTTACAGTTGCTGGTCTGACTAATAACGCTAGCGCTCAAGAAAATATGGGCAATGACACTACGATTGTTTATCCGGCTTCTTATTTTGCAGAGTACGCCCCGGTGTCGGCATTAGATATGCTGAATAGAATTCCAGGTATGGATATTCAGGATCCTAACCGAAATAGTCGGTCGACAGCTAGAAATCCCGGTCGAGGTGGTCGTGGATTAGGCAGCGGTAGCAGTGGCACTCAGGTAATGATAAATGGCAAAAGAACTGCTGGTAAAAATAACAATTCACAAACTCAGTTGGTTCGAATCAACGCAGATCAAGTTGACTACATAGAAATCATTCGTGGAACTGGTGGTGATCTTGATGTGCGTGGAAGCACGCAAATTGCCAACATCGTATTGTTTGAGCAACTCTCCAATACCAGTCTCTCTTATGAAATTAATACGGATTACTACAGCGATGATGAATCTGAGCCGGGTGGCTCGCTATCTTATGGTGGTCAAACGGGAAATTTAAATTTTCTGGTGAGCGCTATAGCTCAGCCCCAGTATCAAAATCGAATATCCAATGAGAAGAGCTTTCTTCCAGATAATTCTCCCAATGACATCATTAAAGAAGATAGAACTCGAGAGCAAACAAGCTATACACTTTCAACGAATCTTGATTATCAACTCAGTGATAAAAGCAGCTTACGCTTTAATGCTCTCTACGCAGAGAATGATGATCCAACATTTGTTGAGCGAGCAACTCTGGATTTAGTGGATGGTATAAATATTCCCTTTTGGGAGAGAGAAGATATTCCTAGCACAAATAGTAATTGGGAAGTGGGGGGTGATTTTGAGTATCGATTCGACAATGGTAATCGGTTTAAGGCGTTGCTTATCAGCAATGAAACAGACATTGCTAGTATCAGGAAACGGTTCGATGTATTTGCTGATGGCACTGAAACTCAAGACCTTTATCTTGATTCGGCTAGCATCGCTCAAGAACGTATAGTACGAGCCTCCTATACAATGGATGTGTTTAATGGGCAGGACTTGGAATTTGGTGCTGAGCGAGCTCAAACAATCCTCGACTCAAACTTACGCTTGGGCCTGCCCGCAGCGACAGGGACACCTTCCGCTGTGTACGATGGCCTAGTCCCTCAGATGGTACCAAATGCAAATACGCGGGTGGAAGAAATTCGCTATGAGCCGTTTGCGATTCATAATTGGCGAATCAATTCTAGAATGTCTTTGGAAACTTCAATGGTGTATGAGTTCTCTAAAATTGAACAGAGCGGGGACTTTAACAATAAGAGAGATTTCAGTTTTTTTAAACCAAAAATAGATTATCGATTCGATATTACGCCGCAATTACAGTTAAGATTTCTAATCGAAAAATTTGTGCGACAAATTAGCTTTACCGATTTTGTGGCTTCTACCGATGCTGAAGATGATGATTCAAACACTTTGGCAGGGAACACTGCCTTACGACCTGATTTTTGGTGGAACTACAATCTTCTTGCCGAGTATCGTTTGCCGAATGATGCTGGTGTAGTTACAGCTAATCTCTACAAACATCGTCACAATGACTTTCTCCAGCGTATTGATGTTTCTACAACCCTAGATAACCCGGTTTCTGCAGCAGGCAATCTTGGGAAAGGCGATATGGTGGTGTTCGAAGTGAAGGGCAGTGTTCGCATGAATATGATTAATATGCCCAATCTATTGGTGACTACTAAAGTCGCTGCTCGAGACTCTCAATTCAAAGATCCATTCCTCAATATTACCCGTCGATTTAATAACTATCATCGCGGAGAGTTTGATTTTGGTTTTCGTCATGACCTTCCACAGTGGAAATTAAATTGGGGAGTTAACATGATAAATCGTATCGATGGGGCTACCAAGCGTTGGGATATTGATGATATCGAAGAAGATCATGCGGACCCTTACATAACTGCTTTTGTTGAGAAGATCGCGTTCAATGACATTACTTTCAGACTGGATATGCGGAATGTATCTGACGTGGATGTTTGTCGAGATAGGACCCGTTATGTTGGCCATATTGCCAATAATGTGCTTGAGGAACTCGAATTTAATTGCTGGAGCATGGGCAGAACCATATCTCTAAAAATGAGTGGCACTTTCTAGGATCGCCAACCTTGCAGACTTTTTCATTGGTTAGCCATTAATGATAAATCCTATTGATCTTAAAAACCTTTCAGTTCATTCGTAATATTGCTTCCTCTCCAAATTCCCTGCCCAGTGTTCCCAAAATCAGTCATTCGAGCATAGACATCGCTCTAAATAGCTCCTATTCTCCCTAGTCTAAAATTATTTTAGTCTACTTTTTTGTGCGGTTTCCTTTCTAGATATCGATAGTAGATGCCATCCCAAAATTAGGAGTCATCATGAAACTCAAACTAATATACCTTACCTTCGTGAGCTGCCTCTTTCTAAGCAGTGTTCAAATTTCTGCGCAATCACCTGAAGGATGGACAACGCCTTATCCTGCTTTCCGAGTCATAGATAATCTCTATGGTGTCGGTTTACTCGACCTTAGTGTTTTCTTAATCACTTCAGATGAGGGGCATATACTTATTAATACTGGTCTCGAAGATTCCACGGTTTTGATTCGCGAAAATATTGAATCATTAGGTTTTCGAATAGAAGACGTTGCTATCTTGCTGACGATGCAGGCTCACTGGGATCACACAGCAGCTCTTGCGGAAATTAAACAAATTTCTAATGCAGAAATGTGGGCCACAGTTGATGATGCGCGCGTGCTGGAGGATGGGGGCTTTAGTGATGCTCATTTCGGTGGTCGTGAGTCATTCAAACCAGTGATTGTAGATAAAATCATTTCCGAAGGAGAAGTGATTGAGCTGGGTGACATTAAACTCACTGTATACGATCATCCCGGGCATACTGAAGGCAGTTCTAGCTATTCAATGGTCGTGAATGAAAACGGGCGTGATTACAATGTTGTTATTGCGAATATGGGTACGATTAATCCCGGTAAGGTAATGGAAATCGATCCGACCTATCCAGGTGTGAGCGAAGATTTTGCTTCTACCTATCGCCGTCAGAAAAAAATGGATGTCGATGTATGGGTTGCTGCTCACGGTAGTCAGTATGGACTTCATGACAAGTATAAACCGGGTCAAGCTTATAGCCCCGATACCTTTGTCGATCCGCAAGGCTTTGTCGCTGAAGTTGAGCGCTTAGAAGAAATCTATTTAGAGCAGCTGGCTGCAGAGCGAAGCAATTAACAAGGCTGGTTTTGATAAGACTTGGACTAAAATCAAGTAGAAAATAATTACTTTAATATCTGTTCAATTAGCTAAGAGTTCATCGTGAGAAGATGGCTGATTTTGGAGTTTCCTAAATGGATTATTTAACTTCTGTCTTTCTGGTGGGCATACGGAGATATATTTTGTGTGGTAGAAATTTATTTATTAGTCAATTCGCTGGGCGTTTTCTGTTAGTTGCCGTAACAATTTTTTATGTCACCGTGCAAAGTGTTGCTCAGGCACCAATAATTCAACCTGGTATTCCAGGACAGCCAAGTCGGCTAATTTCAGCAGAGGAAGCGTCGGATTTAGCCGGTATCCAATTTTCTCAAGGCGATGTGATGTTTATGCAGGGAATGATTTCTCATCATGCTCAAGCTATGGAAATGGCTGCTTTGGTTAGTGATAGAACGAACCGCGAGGCTGTGCGATTACTCGCGCAGCGGATTTCACTTTCCCAAGAAGATGAAATCTCGATGATGCAAGACTGGTTGGAGGATCGTGACCTAGAAGCTCCTGATATGAACATCCATCATTCTCCTGATTATATTCCCATGCCTGGCATGGCGAGCATGGATGATATGGCTGCGCTGGAAGACGCTGAAGGTTTCGCTTTCGATTCGCTGTTTTTGGAATTTATGATTAAGCATCACGACGGTGCTTTAACTATGGTTGATACTCTTTTAGATCAACGCGGTTCTGCACAGGATTCAGAGCTCTTTGCTTTTACTTCTGATGTGACATCAGATCAAACCAGTGAAATTGAACGTATGGACGCCATGTTGGCTGGGTTTTCCCCTGATCCTCGAGTTAATCTTCGGGCCGGATTTAATGATGCGGGCGAAGCGTCGTTAAATATGGAGCTGCTTGTAGCGATTCCGAAACCTGAAGGTTTTTTTGATCCTAGCAATCCTTCAGGTCTACCTATGGATCGTGAAGATGCAGACGCTGATCAAACGTTATCTCCGGATGCGGATATAGATGTCGCCGATAATATAAGCGGTCAAACTAGACCAAGCACCGCAGTTGAAACCCCCGTGGCTGACGGCACAGAAGACGAAAATTCAGAGCCGCGCCCTAGCTTATTAAATTTTGCCAATACCGACCTAACGTTTGCGGGCAATGTCTTGGTTGCTGGCAACTACCATGGCTTTAATGTCTTTGATATTAGCAACCCTCGAGCTCCAGAGTTATTAAGTTCAGTTGTTTGTCCTGGCGGGCAGGGGGACGTATCAATTATTGGTGATTTGCTGATTCTCTCGGTTGAGCAAACCAGAGGTCGTCTGGATTGTGGTTTACAGGGAGTGGCAGAACCAACAAGCACTGACCGATTTAGAGGTATCAGAATCTTCGACATCAGTGATTTTAGATTACCGCAACAGGTTGGAGCAGTACAAACCTGCCGAGGTTCACATACTCATACTGTAGTCACAGATCCTGATGATGAAGGTAATATTTATGTGTATGGCTCCGGGACTAGTTCTGTTCGACCTGAAGATGAACTTGACGGTTGTTTTGAAGAGTCTCCATATGAAAACACTGAATCAGCATTGTTCAGAATTGATGTCATTCAGATTCCACTGAATGATCCTGCAGAATCTCGAGTAGTCAATCGGCCTTTTATTTTCTCTGACCCGAACTCGGGAGTAGCGGCAGGATTATGGGAAGGTGGAGATCACGGAGAGGGCACCCAAACCACGCGTGAAACTAGTCAGTGTCATGACATTACTGCCTATCCCGAAATCGGTATGGCCGCTGGGGCCTGCTCTGGTAATGGCATTCTCCTGGATATTTCAGATCCAGTGAGCCCTGTTCGCTTGGATGAAGTAATCGATGCTGGTTTTGCCTATTGGCATTCTGCGACTTTCAATAATGATGGTGACAAAGTTTTATTTACCGACGAGTGGGGTGGGGGGAGCAGACCTCGTTGCCGTGCCTCTGACCCTCTTGATTGGGGAGCCGATGCCATCTATGACATTGTTGACGGTAAGATGCAGTTTCGCAGCCACTATAAAATGCCGGCGCCGCAAACCGACACGGAAAATTGTGTAGCACACAATGGCTCACTAATCCCGGTGCCGGGCCGAGATATATTCGTTCAGGCCTGGTACCAGGGTGGAATCTCAGTAATTGATTTCACTGACTCATCAAATCCTACTGAAATTGCCTTTTTTGATCGTGGGCCCCTGCATGAAGAAGAACTTATTCTGGGAGGATACTGGTCAGCCTACTGGTATAATGGATTGATTTATGGGACTGAAATAGCCAGAGGTCTCGACGTTCTATCTCTTGTCCCCAGTGACTATTTGAGCGCAAATGAAATTGCAGCAGCGTCGCTGCTGGCTCCTGACTCAGTTGTTAATGCTCAACAACAGCAACGTCATAGCTGGCCGGCGGAACCAGTGGTAGCAAGGGCTTATGTTGATCAACTACGCCGAGCAAACTCTGTTGAAGGTTCTAAATTGCAAGAAATTGGCCAGCTTATAATGCAAGCCGAGAATGCTCTTGCAAATAACAATGGAGGCTCACAAATAATAACTTCAGAACAACTTAGAGCCATAGCTAGTGAATTAAGTGCTAGCGCTTCGAGCACGCGAAACTCTAGTAATGGAAGCCTTAGTGGATTGGTGGTCACTCTGGAACGACTAGCTGAACGAATAAAATGAATCGTGGGGCTAAGCAATTCGTAAGTTGATGCAATTAGCTTTCTTGTAGCAGTTACCAAAAGGCATGCAAAACTTCTTGCATGACAGTCCTTTATTCATTTAGTTTAAGCACATAGCTGCCATTAAGGTGGATCTCAAGGAGAATGAAAATGCGCAATACAAGAACAAAAAGAACGATAATTTGGCTAAGCTGCCTGCTCGGTATGGCTTTTTTCAGTGTGCAATTTGTCTCAGCGCAAATCGTACAGCCTGATGAGCTTGGTTTTATTATTGGCCAGCCAGAGGACCTTACTCCTCCTGAGGGTGCCAGAAGCGTCACGATTCTTGGTAATCCTTCGGAACCAGGGCCTTATGTTATCCGAATAACTTTCCCACCTGGCGCGGGCAGTCGGCCACATTTTCATAGCACCGCCCGCTATATCACTGTAATAAAAGGTACTTGGTATACGTCTTGGGGTCCTGAGTCAGATGTCTATGATCCAGATAATATGCTGGCGATAAAGGAGGGTACGTTTGTTTTTCAACCTCCCGGCGGTCATCACTACGATATGGCAAAAGACGAAGAAGTAATTGTTCAAATTATGGGAATGGGGCCAGTTGTCACAACTTCTATTCCTCAGTAGAACTGCTCGGTGAGGTTGTCTTGGTGGTGAATAAATAAAGTACCACTCCCAGGGCCACCCAACCGACGATGATTGTCCATTCTTGCCAAATCAAAGCAGATGGGCTTCCCGGCAGATATAGTAAGCTCAATCCAAGAGACAATATTAAAGCGGCAATACCTACTGCATTTCCAAACGGCACTTTATAAGGCCGCTCCAATTCTGGTTCTTTCTTTCTCAAAATAAGAAATGAAGCTGCAACCATTGAATAGGCAACAACAATTCCCAATCCACCTGCATCAACTACCCACACCAAGACTGGTCGGCCGAAAAATGGTCCGATCATCGAGAGTGCGCCGATAAGTAAGACTGCGTTGTAGGGAGTGCGATACTCGGGATGTAATTTAGCCAAAAAACTTGGCAGCAGGCCGGTATTTGCCAGAGCATAGATGGCGCGGCTGCCGCCCAGTATGAAAGCATTCCAACTAGTAATTATTCCGGCTAAGCCGGCTACTAACAGGCCGACACGACCAGGCTCACCATAAATAGCAGCATTGGCATCAGCTGTTACAACTTCGCTATTCACTATGGTCGCCTCATCCAGAGATAAACCTACGCCCAAAACGATAAGGCTATACCAGACAATTGCCATCGCCACAGAGAGCATTAATACAGAGCCGATATCTTTATAAGGTAGGTTGATTTCCTCAGCAGCTTGCGGAATGGTATCAAAGCCGACGAACATAAATGGCACCATAACCAAAACCAGGGAAATGCCAGATAAGCCATCTTGAAACAGAGGCTCCATATTAGAACTGTTGCCGGTCACTGCAGCTCCACTAATAAACAGCACTCCTACAATCAAAATTGCTAGAACTACTACTGATTGAACTACCGCAGCCATGCGAACACCGCGAATGTTTAAATAGGTCATTAACATTGAGCCAGCAACACCCGTTAAAACCCAACTCAAATAAACATCCCATCCGGCAATCTGCCAGAGGAAGAATTTATCGAGACCTGGAATAAGAGAATCGAGTACTGTCGGCAGGGCAACGGCTTCGAAAGTGACTACTGAGACATAACCAAGGATTATCGCCCAGGTGCAAATAAACGAGGCGCCTGCTCCCAAAGCTCGATGACTATAGACATGTTCTCCACCTGCAAACGGCATCGCAGCAGCGAGTTCAGCGTAGGTTAAGCCAATTACGAGAATGATAGCGCCCCCGAAGAGGAAAGCGATGATTGCGCCAGCTGTGCCCGCAGAGCTTATCCATGTCCCGGACAGCACCACCCAACTCCAGCCGATCATAGCACCGAAGGCTAGCGCTAAAACTTCGCTGCGCCCCAATACTCGAAGAAATTTTACTTCCTGTGAAGGATCAGACATGGTGATTTCTTTTATAGGTTAGAGAGGCAGCGGTCGCGGGCTTTTGCGAATTGATGGGACTGAGATTATAGATTCTCCCTCTGAGTGGCAAGTCAGGCCGAGTGGGTTTCGGGTTCAAATGCGCTATCTTCGCTTGGCTTTTTTGTCACATCGCACTATTATCAAAGCTCTTACGTAATTATTAAGGCATCAAATGAGCCTAAAATATTGTGTAGAATTATTGCTTTGTTCAGCCTTTGCTTGCCTTCCTTTGGTTTTGGGAGCACAGGAGTTGGTTGTTGATGAAAGTTTGCCAAAGCAATCGTCTTCCGAACAGCCCTCGGTGGAAGAATCTGTCGAGAGAGATAAGTCTTCAAGGCCAATAGAAGAGATCACAGTAGTTGGTCAACAATCATTAGCGCGACTTGGTCGCCTGGTTGAGGATAAGCAGGAAGAGATATTTGCATTTTTCAATGAAAATAATAGTTCGGATAAATTCGATATTATTTGTAAGAGACGAGCTGCTACAGGAACTTACATAAAATCGCGAGTTTGTGAGCCTAGATTTTTAAGCGAATTTCGAGGAGAGAAAGCTCGAGAGGCTAGGATGGGGTTTGGGTTGTATTATAACCAAAGAGAACTAGTAGAACTATCGCTTGAGGAATTTGAACAACTGCAGAATGAAATGACTGAAATGATGCTGACACATAAAGAGTATTCTGACGCTTTGGCAGACCTTGCTGATCTGTCAGAGAATTACGAATCTCAACGTGTTGAATATTTTTCAAAAGACTAACAGAAAAAAACTAGTCGATATAAGTTCTTCAAAAATGGTTATGAATTCATAGAATTTGAGTGTAATAATTGGATAGTTCGACTAAGAATTATTTAATTTGAAGAACTATTATGCCATCTGAATCAATTCTACGTCGAGAGTCCCGGAAATGTTTCGTGCCGATCTGGCAGCCTATAGAGGCTCAGCTTTTTATCGGGGCTATTTGGTGGTCAGTGCTAATCAGCGAAAAACTGAACTGCAAAATAGTGAGACCTTCTTGCTATCTGATATGTCTCTGCAGAAACTTCAGTTCAATACTAGGATTTGGAAGGAGCTTGAATAAGATGTAAGAAGGCTTTACAGCAAGCCTTCGGTTTCGGGAACCTATGTAATATGTGCACCAATTTCTGACTTTGATAAGGCGACGAAGGTAATCGAATCCATAGATAGCAGTGGTGTTTCCCTGTCTATGTTCTATGCTTATTTCAAATCAATACTGACAGAAAAAATTAGCGCTACGTTACAGCTATGGTCTTTCATTATCCTTGATAAGCAAGTCGCAGACCCTTCATAAGACTCTCGTGTTTCTACCGTTAAAGTTGAGCGCTATGCGGGTATCAAATTAAGGGAGCTTTTAGAAGTGCTAAAAAGAAAACGAGAAAGCGCGTACGCTCTAGTAATGGTTCTCCAAAAGAAATAATTTATCCAATCTTCAGGTTTTCCTAATCATGAAAAATTTTCTGTTAAATATTCGCCGACAAATGATATGTAATATTGGCTTTGGGTTTCTCGCAGCTATTTTCTCAGCGAGTGCTGGTGCTGAAGAGGCGACTTGGAGCGTCGGTCTCAGCAGCAATAGAACGCTAATAGAAGCCGAGGGATTTAAGAATAGCGACAAGAGTGCGAGAACTATAATTATTATCGCAGGTATGCAGGGACCTTCTCCTTCTAGCGCCATTCTCAGTGAGTTGTACAAATCTTATCTTGATTTGAATGCAAGTGAGAGCCAGCCTAACTTAATCATAATTCCGCGCGCAAACCCTCAAAATGAAAGACTTGTATTTCCACCACAAGGTGATGCCTATCGAGAGAATTCTGTAGCTCATTCCTTGTGGCGTTGGTTAGGCATCCAGGCACCTGATCTCGTAGTGCTTTTGGATGATGATTCTAACTTGAATTCAGCATTGGAAAACAATCCTGTTGCGGGAATTGGTGAAATTCCTGCGATAACTTTCAGCGCTCAAAGTCTTTCTCTTGATTGGCTGCGTCAACAAGGCAGTTTGCCTGTTTCTGCTGCGAAAAAGGAAATTACGCGTCGTCGTGCGCGAACTCCCGCTGCTCTGGTTACTCAACTTGCACAGTACTATGGTCATGATTTTTCCAGCCCTGCCTATGTTCCTGGTATGGCTCTCATTGGCAGAATGCGAATGGGAGAGGTAGCAGCTGTAGATCAGTTGGTGAATTCTTATATCGATGGTGAGCCAATTGATATCCGCTCTTCATCTTTGTTAGCAGGTCAATTGGTATTCGCAGAACTGGCGGAACGAACAAACAATGAAGGTTACTTGGAACTGGCGCTTAGTGCCGCTGAGCTAGGCTTTGATGATATTGGCGGCCCCAAACAAGTAATGCCAACCCATGCGGAAATGAGCGATGCAGTGTTCATGGCAACTCCATTACTTGCAAAGGTTGGAAAATTAACTGGTGAGGAAAGATTTATTGAACTGGCATTGGACCATGTCCAATTTATGCAAAACTTGCTGTTGAGAGAGGATGGGCTTTATCGGCATACTCCCCTAGCTAATGTTGCATGGGGCAGAGGTAATGGCTTTCCCGCTCTTGGGTTGGCTCTATCCCTAAGCGATATATCAGAATCAAACCAGGAATTTTCAGTGTTGTTGCAGTCTTTCATTAACCACCTCGAGGCTCTACTGCCATATCAAGACAGTGAGGGAATGTGGCATGAAGTAATTGACTACCCTGGTTCCTTTGCGGAAATAACCTCAACAGCAATGATCGGTACTGCGATAAAAAGAGGGCTGGATAAGGGTTGGCTCGAGCCTGATCGTTTTCAACCTGCTCTCGATAGGTCGTGGAAAGCGGTTTTAGGTAGAACAGATTTTACTGATGGATTCATGAATGCTTGTCAATCTACCGGAAAGCTAAAATCTCTAGATGCCTATTTGGACAGGCTGGCTATTTTGGGTCGTGACGATAGGGCTGGTGGTATGGTTTTGTTGTTTGCAAATGAAATGGCTGGGAACTTCTAATTTGGAAACCTACTGCAGTTCTAATTGAGTATTTTGTGGTGAGCAAAAATTAAGAGAAATGGTGAGATACTGGTGCGGACATTAGAAAAGTCGGGTACTGTGGCGTATTAAATGAATAAAAGTAATCATTCTACGATGGATCATCCAGTCTCTTCGGTTCGATCGAGTAGATTATTGCGAGGGAGTCTCGCGGCGGTAGCGCCGCGTGTCCAGATAATGCCGAATCTTCTGCAACTCCCGTAGCTGCTTCTCAATTTTTCTAGCTGAAAATTGATCCCCAAACTCCTGAAATAAAGGCGCTGCAGCGGCAATCGCCTTCTCCCGCAGAGCCCGGCCCCTGCGAGTTATTGTCACCTTTTTCTTGCGGCCACTGGAGGCGTCCGGCTCGATGTTGATCAGACCCTTGGCCTCCAGTTTTTTCAGGGTATTGGTCATGGCGCCACCGGTAACCTGGAACGCAGTTGCCAGGCGCCCAGGCGTTGCTTCGGTATCGACTCTGAGAAACCAATTGAGTACCCCGAACTGTGAATTCGTCAAGCCTTCGGGGAGGCTGCGTTCAAACATGGTCGAAGTCAGTTGCGAGATGATTCCGATTTCATTTAAAAACCCAAATACTATCGCGTCCTCATCCTCGGCTTTCTTGCGCTGCTGCACATCTGCTTCCCATTGGCTGGTCTGAGCAGCCATTCTATCCATAAACTGTTTAATATTAAATACTTTAGTATTAAATAGTTTAATATCAAAGTATTTATTCAATCAAAAAGGAGAACTGACATGAAGATTACCTATTGGCTTGCGGGCGGCTTGCTGGTGTTCACATTTATCCTGATCGGGATCCCGCAGATTGCATCGGAGCGAGTTGAAGTTGTGGATCTATACACCAAGGACGTCGACGGTGAGGCAGTGAGCACGCGGCTGTGGATTGTAGACGACGGCGGTTACCAGTATCTGCGGGTCGGCGCCGATGGCTCTGGCTGGTTCAGCCGGCTACAGGCTAATGGAACTTTTCAAGTGACCCGAAACGGTACTACCGCCGCCTATACTGCGGTATTGAGAGAAGACAAGTCCGACGCGATTAACCAGTTGATGCAGGCAAAATACACTTGGGGAGATTCA